>Ga0302319_10001741_pt1 | contig 48299 bp, 32 predicted proteins | sample Bog_T0_2_FD_203319 | JGI IMG/M metagenome (GOLD analysis project Ga0302319, IMG submission 203319) | Peat permafrost microbial communities from Stordalen Mire near Abisko, Sweden - Bog_T0_2 | ecosystem: Environmental > Terrestrial > Soil > Wetlands > Peat | place: Sweden: Abisko, Stordalen Mire... | reverse complement strand
GTATCACCGGCAAACTGGAAGTTGCTGGTTGATTAACACCCCTGCCTGCCAGGCGTGACGCTGAACATCGCAGCGCGAACGCTTTTCGTCGCGATAAAATCCTTCTATGCCCGCTGTTGCTCTTTCACCTGAAATCCTGGCTAAATACGAGCCTGTTATTGGGCTTGAGGTTCATGTGCAGCTCCTCACTGCCACCAAGGCCTTTTGCGGCTGCGCCAATCATTTTGGCTCGGAGCCGAATACGAATATCTGCCCGGTATGCCTGGGGCTGCCGGGAGCGCTTCCGGTGCTCAATGCGAAGGCTGTCGAGTTCGCCACGCTGGCGGCGCTGGCCATCCACTGCCAGGTGCGCGAGCGCTCCATCTTCGCGCGCAAGAATTATTTCTATCCCGACCTGCCCAAGGGTTACCAGATTTCGCAGTACGACAAGCCCATCGCCGAGCATGGCTACATCGACGTGCCCACGAGTGAAGGCAAGATGAAGCGCATCGGCATCACGCGGTTGCACATGGAAGAAGACGCGGGAAAGAGTCTGCACGATGGCTTTGCGGATTCCGCCACGCGCACCTATCTCGACCTGAACCGCTGCGGTACGCCGCTGATTGAGATTGTCTCCGAGCCCGACATCCGCACACCGGACGAAGCCTTCGAATACCTGACGCGGCTGAAAGAGGTCCTGCTTTACACCGGCGTCTCCGATTGCAACATGGAGGAAGGCTCCTTGCGCTGCGATGCCAACGTCAGCGTGCGGCTGAAAGGCGCTGAGAAGTTTGGCACCAAGGCCGAGGTAAAAAACGTGAACAGCTTCCGCTTCGTGCGCGCGGCTCTGGAATACGAGATCGAGCGGCAGATTGAGGTCATCGAATCAGGCGGGCGCGTGATGCAGGAGAGCCGGCTGTGGAATGCAAACGAGGGCAGGACTTATTCCATGCGCTCGAAGGAGCAGGCGCACGACTATCGCTATTTTCCGGAGCCGGATCTGCCGCCGCTCATTGTCTCGCACGAGTTCCTTGAACGCAGAAGAGCGGAGCTCCCCGAGTTGCCGGAAGCCCGCCGCGCACGCATGATCGCGGAATACGATCTGAATGCGCAAAACGCCGCCCCGCTCACCGCATCGCGCGAGTTCGCCGACCGGTTTGAAGCTGCCGCGCGCAAGGCGCGCAATCCCCGCCGCGTGGCCAATGTGCTGCTCAGCGAAGTGGGCGGCAGGCTCAAGGCACTTGGCCTCGAACAGCCGCAGTCGCCCGTTTCCATGGAGGGCATCGTGCTGGCCGCCGACCTTCTCGACGAAGGCAAGATCAGTTCCAAACAGATGAAACAACTGTTGGATGTCTGTTTCGAAAAGGGCGAGGACTTCCCTGCCGTCTACGAGCGCGAGAAGCCGGAGCAGATCACCGACTCCTCGGCGCTTGAGGCCCTGATTGACCAGGTGATCCACGCCAATCCCAAACAGGTGGAGCAGTATCGCGCCGGCAAAACGACCCTGTCAGGCTTCTTTGTCGGCCAGGTGATGAGGGCGTCGAAAGGCCAGGCCAACCCGGCGCTGCTGAACGAACTCGTAGTGAGAAAGCTGGATGGTTGAAGCGGTTGCTAGAAGCTGTCTCATAATTGCTCTTGCGCCGTGAGATGCGTCCCTCAGGGGCTAAAGCCCAGTGATTTTTGCGGCGCTTGCGGCACGACTGAAGTCGTGCCCTTTCAAAAAGGCAATTTATGAGACCGCTTCAAGGTGACCCTCCTGGCGAAGAGACCCGGAGCGAGATCAGTTCCAAAGGAACTTCACGCGGGAGCCTTTCGTATAGTCAATCAAGCATCCGGCAGATGTCCGGTTGCAGACTGGCGTGATCACGATGCACAAAGCGAGCGCAATTTCCCTGCTCCTCGTCGCAGGAGCGATCTCGGCAGGCTTGTCAGCCTGCAGATACTCCCACGGCTCTCACTATAGAGATAATTCTTCCGCGTCCGACGGCGGCGGCGATTCCGGCGCGATTCATATCTCGAAGATGGGCGGCGGAATCGATGTGGAGAACGCGCCTCACGGAGCGGACCTCTCGACCATGGGCGGCGACATCCACGTTGGCGACGTGGCAGGGTACGCCAAGGTCAGCACCATGGGCGGCCCAATCACCATCGATCACGCTACCGGCTCCGTAAACGCAAGCACCATGGGAGGCGGAATCAGCATCGGCCACGCGGACGGCCCCATCAAGGCAAGCACCATGGGCGGCGACATTTCCGCGCGCATTGTGGGCGATTCATCCAGCGAGAGGGATGTGGAACTGACCTCGCACGGCGGCACCATCACGCTCACCGTGCCCAAGGACTTCCCCATGGACGTTCGGATAACGCTAGTCTATACGAAGAACGCGCCTCGATCTTATGAGATCATCGACCACATCGGTCTTCAGCAACAGGAGACGCCGGACTGGGATTATTCCGAAGGCTCGCCCCGCAAGTACATCCGCGCGGCAGGCCGCGTGGGCAGCGGACTGAACCATGTTGTAATCAAGACAACCAACGGCGACGTGATTCTGAAGCAGGAATAGCAACCACCGCGTAGAACCCAAGCGGCATCAAAATGCGGATCGCGGTCATCGTGAATCGGCTACTTCAGTTTCAGCTCTGTCTCAAAGTCCTTGCGCGCATCCCACTCGCTCACCGTCTTCACCGCGCTTTTGTGCCCGTCCTTTTCCGCCCAAAGTTCATGGTCTTCCGCCATATCCACCTGTGTGAATCTGAATTTGCCCTTCGAGTCGGTAGAAAAGCTGCGGATGGTCTTGGTCTTCAAATCCTTCAGAAAAACAGTCGCGCCTGAGACCGACGTGGAACTGGCGTCGAGTACAGTTCCATTCACGACCCGCTGGCCAATGTTCTGCGCCTGCGCCAGAGGCGAGGTAAGCAATGTCCAAAAAACGCCGGTGGAAACCACCCCCGCCACCAGCAATGCAAACGCTGCAGCGGCCAGTCTTTTCGTTGATGCGAGCCTCAATCGTCCTCCTCTTCTTCTTCGAACTGTTCGTCGTCTTCGTCCAGGTCGCCGTCCACCCGCGCCAGTTCCAGCGGCTCCACGCCAACCACCTCGTACTCGGTCCCGCACTCCTCGCAGGCAATTACGTCGCCTTCTTCCACTTCGTCCATTTCGATGTCAAGTCCATTCTCGCACTCAGGGCAGTTGGGCATCGCAGCCTCCTCGCTTTCCACCGCATTGCATATTGTAGGATGGCGTTACTCTGCGGTATGTCAACGCTATTCTTGGGGAGAAACCTGTCTCAGGTCAAGGGGGCTTTGAACACCGGAGGCCCGAACTCTCCCACGACAGGAGAGTAACCCGCGGATTTCCGCGGTTCGACTCAGTGAGCCAGGTTGGAAGTCCCTCAACATGCGACGTCATCGCATGGCGTAGACTGTCAGCAATCCCGGCGGCCTTCGCGGAGCCGCTCGCAATCGATACTGGAGTCTTCCATGAGAATACTCGCCAGCGCCCTCATTGCATTTGCCGGCGCCCTCAGCGCCCAGCAGCCCTCGCCGGCCGCGCCGGCGGTGGGAGTCGGTCAGGTTACCGGCCGCGTCTCCTGCGCAGACATCGGCCAGCCGGCCCGGTTTGCCACCGTACAGCTTATCGGAGAGCACCCGGACAGCAACCCGGTTTTCGACCCCGCCACGATGGGCAAGAACCCGGACTTCGAAAAGACCTTTGCCAAAGCGCTGACCGCCGTCATGAAAGGCAACAACCTTTCCGCCGTTACTGGAATTGACGGCTCGTTCTCCCTGGACAAAGTGCCTCCCGGAACCTATTACGCTGTCGCCCAGCTTGCCGGCTATCAATCCCCTTTCAGCCAGTTCTCCGCGATAGAGCGGATGAAGGCAGACGAAGCCACGATCAAGGCTGTCGAAGCCCTGGCCGAAAAGATTGTCGTCCAGCCTGGCCAATCTGCCCATGTCGAAATTCGCCTGGAGCGTGGGTCTTCCATCAGCGGCACCGTCCGGTACGACGACGGCAGCCCCGCGCCTGCCGTGAACCCCGTCCTCATGACCCAGGGCAAAGACGGCAAATGGAAGGACCTGAGTTCCACCGGCATGTTGCCCGTCATGACCGATGACCGCGGCCGCTACCGCATCTTCGGCCTTGCCGCCGGCAAATACGCCATCAAGGCAGCACTGCCCACCATGCAAACCACTACCGGCCTGGGCGCCAGCGTGTCCATGCACATGAGCATGGGAGACGCGCTGATTGTTTACTCCGGCGGCGCGCTGCACGAGAAGGACGTCAAACCCATCGAAGTGGGCGCGGGCGACGATGTGGACGGCATCGACGTGATCTTCCCGTTGGACAACCTGCACGCCGTGGTCGGCAGCGTGGTGGCCAAGGCCGATAATCATCCCGTCGACGCCGGAACCGTCGTGCTCGAGGACGCGGACACAAAGAACACGGTGCGGACCGCCATGGTGGAGCAGGACGGCAGCTTTCATCTAAACTACGTCCCGGAGGGCCAGTATGTGCTGCATGTTTCAGGCGCGGGAGACACGGACTCGGCAGGCAACACCGACTCGGGAAGCGACCTTGCGCGGATGATGCACACCAAGATTCTGAAGTCCTACGGCGATGCCGAACTGCCGGTTACGGTCAAGAATGACGCAGTGGGCCTGGTGCTGCAGGTTCCAGATCAGGGCGCCGCTCCGGTGATCGTGCCAAAACCTCCCGGGCCCCCGCCGGCGCCGTCGTTCTCTCCCGGAACGCAGTAGCCGATTGGGACAAGTCGACGTTCGGAATTGGCAATACCAATGACACGGCGCCGCTTCAACATATACCCTGAGAGCAGCGATGCCCAGACCCGGCCTCAGTTCGTTCTCATTCCCCGAATTCCGTGGCGCAACGCGGCGCCTGGTGCTGGTGAACCTGGCAACTTTCTTCGCCCTGCTATTGGCTGGGGTTGTCGCGCCAGCGGCCACGGGTGACCTGGCCGAGGCACTCAAGTTCCGTCCGGACCTCTTCCTGCATGGCTATCTCTGGCAACCGCTGACATACAGCTTCATTCATCCCAGCATCATTGGAACGCTCTTTGAGCTTGTTTCCCTTTGGTTTATGGCCGGCTTTCTTGAGCAACTGCACACGCCGAGCTGGGTCACGGGGCTTTACGCTGCGTCCATCTTCGGCACCGCGGCGGCTGCGCTGGCAATTTACGCAGTCGCCGGCACGCTCGGGCTTTCACCGCTGCAAATTCCTCTCTACGGCTGTTTCGGAGGCATATTCGGCATACTCGTAGCCATCGGCGTGCTCTACGGCGACACCGAGTTTCTGCTCTTTTTCACCATCGGCATCAAGGCTCGCTATCTGGCAGTTATTTATGGCCTCATCTCCATTGCCATGCTCTTTGGCCCACAGGGCAGGTACGCTTTTGCCCAGTTGGGTGGAGCGCTGGCCGGCCTGCTCTTCATTCGCCTGGCGCCGCGCCGGGGCTTTAGCTTCGTTTTCAGCGAGCGAATGTATGGACTGCGCAACCGCTATTACCGCTGGAAGCGCCGCCGCGCCGCCCGCAAGTTCGAGGTCTACATGCGCTCGCAGGGCCGCACTGTTCGGTTCGACGGCCAGGGCCGCCAACTCGACGAAGACCCGGACGACAAGAAGCGCTGGAACTGAATCCGGCACGACGGGCACCCCGTCGCAAAGCGATAAGCTTATTACTGAAATGTCTACCAAACTCGCCTTCCTCTTTCCGGGCCAGGGTTCTCAGGCCGTCGGCATGGGCCGCGATCTCGCAAAGCACTTTCCCGTGGCCGCGCAGACCTTTGCCGAAGCCGACGATGCGCTCGCCTTTCCGCTCTCCGAACTTATCTTCGAAGGACCCGATGAAGACCTGAAGCTCACTGAAAACACACAGCCGGCCATTCTCACCGTAAGCGTTGCGGCCTGGCGCGTGCTGGCTCAGCACGGCGTTCATCCCGCGCTGGCCGCTGGACACTCGCTGGGCGAGTGGTCCGCCCACGTGGCTGCAGGAACGCTCAGCTTTGCCGATGCCGTGCGAGCCGTCAAAGCCCGCGGCCACGCCATGCAGTTGGCTGTCCCCGCCGGCCGGGGAGCCATGGCCGCCATTCTCGCGCTTGCCGCCGATCAGGTGGCCGAAGCCTGCCGGGAAGCCGAGGCTGAGACCGGTCTTCCCGTGGTCGCCGCCAACCTGAACTCACCCAGCCAGACAGTCATCTCCGGCGCACTTGTCGGCGTTGAGAGAGCCTCGACCCTGGCCAAGGCCAAAGGGGCGCGCCGCGCCGTCATGCTCCCGGTCAGCGCGCCCTTCCATTGCGCCCTGATGCAGCCGGCCCAGGAGGAAGTAGCCCGCGTGCTTGCCGGCCTCGCGCTCCGCGATCCGGGCATTCCCGTAGCCGCAAACGTCACCGGCGCCCTGGTCACCACCGCCGATGCCGCCAAAGATGCTCTCATTCGCCAGGTCACGGGCGCCGTCCGCTGGGTCGACTGCATGCAATCTCTCATCGCCGCAGGCGCAACCAATTTTATTGAAGTCGGTCCCGGCAAGGTGCTCTGCGGGCTGTTGAAGCAGATTGACCCTGCGCAGAAATCGCTCAATGTCGAAGACCAGGCCAGCCTTGAATCCACCCTAGCCGCGCTCGGTTAGCGCCTAACTCTGGGTCTCTTTGAGCTTTTCCTCGGAACTTCGGTGGGCATTGATCGAGTGCTCGAGGGCCCTCTTGGACAGTTCGTGAGCGGCCAGGTGATCTCCTTTGCTGTGGGCGACAGCTGCGGCCGCATGGGCATGCTCTGCCAGATTGTGAAGTTCCGCAACTCGATCGTGCGTACTCTGTGGCATGGTGTTCTCCTGGCTTGTTCGATGCATACCAGCGGCCGTGGTCTCAGTGGAGATCTTTCGACAAAGCCGAGTCAGCGCCCTACGGACCGAGATAAAGCTCGACGCCCGGCGGCGCAAAGTCCAGCCCCCTGGTCTGAGGATCGTAATCCAGGCTCAGCGGCTTGCTTTTGCGCCCGTTGATCAAGATCGCCAACAGCACCCCGTTCCCATACCGCCCCGCGAGCGCAATCCGGTGGCTCTGAATCGCTCCGTATTCGTTGTCCGGGCTGGTCGAGCTCCAATCCGCCTGGAACCGCGCAAATGGATAAGCTCCGTGCTGCTCGGGGTGCTGCTGCCAGTTCTTGTCGTGGATCCAGACGCCGTAGGCCGCGGCCAGATCGTTTTTCTCCACATCGGTGAGGAAGTTGTTCGCAGTCGACCTGGCAAAGAGATAGTTATTCCAGTTCCAGGGCCAATCCACCGGCCTGCCCGCCACTAGCCACCACGCGACCAGTAGCACAAACACAAACCCCGCCGTGCTGAAAAGAAGCACCCGCCTGCGCTGGTAGCCGGCCGCGTCGAACTTGGGAGCATCGAGCAACGTCATGCTGAAGATTCCTCGAATTAAGGATACGGCAACGTAGGGAACAGGGATTAGGGAACAGGGAACAGATGCCGTGAATTGTCACTTGTCTTGTTCAAGCTGTAACTTTCTGCCGCTCTGCGGAAGTCCGCTCCTGTCAGATTAGACACCAACCCCCTACTTCCTGTTCCCTGTTCCCTGTTCTCTGTTCCCTGTTCCCTGCCCTTCTAGTCTTTGCTGTACGTCGTCCTGCTCTTTTCCGCGTGCCGTTCCAGCGCCAGCTCAATCAGGCGGGTAATCAGTTCTTTGTAGCTGACTCCGGTCGCCTCCCACAGCTTGGGATACATGCTGATCTGCGTGAATCCAGGCAGCGTGTTGACTTCATTCAAATAAATGCGCCGCTTGCCGTCGGGCTCCATCAGGAAGTCTACGCGCGCCAGACCAGACAGGTCGCAGGCCCGGAAGGCTGCCACCGCCATCTCGCGAATCTTCTTCGTCTCTGCTTTGCTAAGCTTCGCCGGAATCACCGGGACTGAACCTTCAGATAGATACTTCGCCTCATAATCGTAGAACTCCTTGCCGGGAATGATCTCGCCCACCACGCTGGCCTTGGGATCGTCGTTACCCAGCACGCCAACCTCGAGTTCCCGCGCCTTGGCAGATCGTCCAGCACGGCCGCTGCCGCCCACTCCCTGCTCCACCACCAGTTTGCGGTCGTATTTCGCAGCCAGGTCGAGCGCAGGTCCGAGTTCGCTGCGGTCGTGCGCCTTGCTGATGCCCACCGACGACCCCAGGTTCGCCGGCTTCACAAAAGCGGGGTACTTCAGCGCTGCTTCCACCTGGGCAATGGCCTTGCGCGGCTGCTTTTCCCATTCCGCGCGAAGCAGCGTTACGTGCTTCACAATCGGCAGCCCGGCCTGCTTGAACAGCCGCTTCATCACGTCCTTGTCCATGCCCGCGGCCGACCCCAGCACCCCCGAGCCCACATAAGCAATCCCGGCCAGCTCAAACAGCCCCTGGATAGTCCCATCCTCGCCGAACGTCCCGTGCAGCACGGGAAACACGACGTCGAGATTGGCTGCCCCCGGCCGAGCGCTCCCCGCCGTCAGCGCGCTGCCGATCTCCGCCGGTTCCGGCGCCAGCAGCGTAGGAATCCCCTCATGCAGCAGCTTGGCTCCCGGCGTGGCCTCCGGGTCGCCGGCACGCAACTGCCGAGGCACCGCGTTCCCGCCGCCCTCCAGCAGGCCGCGCGCATCGCCTGCCGCAACCCAGTGCCCGTCTTTGGTAATGCCGATCGGCACCACCTCGAATTTTTTCCGGTCAATCGCCTGCAAAATCGAAGCCGCCGAAAGCAGAGAAACCTCGTGCTCCCCGCTCCGCCCGCCAAACAAAACGCCAACCCGCAGCTTTTTTGCCATTGCCTTCCCATCTCTGCCTTGGCTCGGAAAAATTCCGGCTTCATCCCGCCGGCAAGCCCCTAAAGTATCTTCTTCCCAAACGCCGAGCAAGCCAGTTCGACGGCCAAATCCGCGGTGCGGTTGTGCTCGTCGATTACCGGATTCACTTCCACGATCTCGAAGCTCAGCAAACGGCCGTGATCGGCGAGAATCTCCATCGCCAGATGCGCCTCGCGGTAGGTGGCGCCGCCGCGCACCGGCGTGCCCACGCCCGGCGCGTCTTCCGGGTCGATCCAGTCCATGTCCAGCGACACGTGATACCCGGCCGTTCCGCGCCCTGCCGCCCGCAACGCTTCTTCCATCACCGTCCGCATGCCGCGCTCGTCGATGTCGCGCATGGTGTAGACCTCGGCGACCCCGGCGCGGCGAATATTCTCGCGCTCGGCGGAATCGATGTCGCGCACGCCAATCAGGACCGTGTTCTCGGCCGCAATCTTCGGCGAAAACCCGAAGATGCTGCCCAACCGCTCCGGCCCCAGCCCCAGCAGCGCCGCCAGCGGCATGCCATGCACGTTGCCTGAGGGCGAGGTTTCCGGCGTATTGATGTCGGAGTGCGCGTCGATCCAGATCAAGCCGATCTTCTGCCCCTGGCGGCGGTAAAACTCGGCAACGCCGGACACCGATCCCGCAGCCAGCGAGTGGTCCCCGCCCAGCACCAGCGGCGTCATTCCCTCTTCCAGCGTTTTCACCACCGCCTCGGCCGTCCGCGTGCAGGTCTCGGCAATTTCAGTCAGATAGCGCGCGCTTTTGTCGCCCGACGCACGAGTCTCGGCAACCTCCACGCGGACGTTGCCTCCGTCGGTGACCTGGTGTCCCAACGCCTCTAGCCGCGCCTCCAGGCCGGCAACCCGCATCGCTGAAGGGCCCATATCCACTCCGCGCCGGCTTGCTCCCATGTCCAGCGGAACCCCGATCACCCGGATGCGGCGGGTGGGCAAAGCCTGCGTGCCGCTATGAGGAAACCGCGCGCCTCCGTAAATGACCTCTTGGCTGTCCGACATCCAAAACCTCTCTCATGCCACGGAGGTTGTAGAAAACGCTCGTCGCGCTCCCCCTCCCTGCCAGGCGGGCTGCTTTCCAGGGACGTCGTTGTCCGAATCCCCCTCTACAGCAGGTACAACTTCCGGGCCAAAGTACTCAAAAGACATTAAAGCAGAGTTCAATGGGCGTAAGATCATTGCGGCAAGCAGTCCGGGGTTTTCGGGCAGTGCCTTCCGATTCAGCATTTTCCGCGCCTAAGTGATTTTTTGGCCCTAATTTGCCGATAAGGATTGTCAGGGTCATATCCGATCAACAGCCCGACACGAAAAAGTTGCATTCATGAAGAGACTGGTCCCCATATTCGCGGTCATTCTCGGCTCGGCCACTGGCGCCCTGGCCGCGGCGCCTGCTGTTCTAACTTCACTGAGTGCAGTGACCCGCCTTACCAATGAGCAGGCCGCGCGATCCCTTCCAGCGGCTTTCGAAGCAACCGTACTCTATTACCGCAGCTATGAAAAGACGATGTTCGTTCAGGATGGAGATGCGGCGATCTATGTCCAGCCAACCACGAATCTCAAATTGGTTCCCGGCGACCGCATCCTGATCCGCGGCACAACCCGGCCAAGCTTTCGCCCCTACGTCCTGAGCAGCGACATCGCTCTTCTGCGCCACGGGACTCTTCCAACCCCGATGCCGGCAACCTACGAGGACATGATTCGTTCCAAATTCGACTGCATGCTGGTTACGGTTCACGCCAAGGTCCGGGCAGCAGACCTGGTGGTGAGTTCGGAAGTGCCGAGTGTGACCCTGCAATTGCTCACCGACGGCGGCGCGATTGAGGCGGTCATTGACACAGCCGACACCAAGCCGTTCGAGGGGCTGCTGGATGCAAATGTAGAGATCACGGGGGCAGACGCGGGCAAATTTGACGGCAAGATGCAACAAACCGGAATTATCCTGCATGTTCAATCCTGGGACGGCGTAAAAGTGCTCAAACGCGCTGAGACTCGACCGGACGAACTCCCGGTAACGCCCATGGACCGGGTGCTCACGGGTTACCACGTGCGGGTGATGTCGCAAAGAGTGCGCGTGCATGGAAGCGTCACCTATTACCAGCCCGGTTCCGCGATCGTGCTTCAGAACGGCACAAGGAGCCTGTGGATCCAGACACAATCCAGGGTGCGGGTCCAAACCGGCGACGTAGCCGATGTCACCGGGTTTCCCGGCCTCCACGACGGTTTCCTCACGCTGACCAATGGCGAGATTGAGGACAGCCACGTGCAGGCTCCGGTAGCGGCGCAGCCTTCAACCTGGCGCAGGCTCTCGGCGAGTGGGAATGTTTTTGACCTTGTCTCCATCGAGGGAGTGATTGTTACGGAGGTGCCGGAAGCTGCGCAGGACGAGTATATTCTGCTTTCGGATGGGCAGTTGTTCTCAGCCCTTGTTCGCCATCCGCCCGGAACCGGCGCTGCCCTTCAGAATCCCACTTCCTCGATGAGGCAGATTCCCCTCAATTCCAAGGTTCGCGTGACTGGTATCTGCAGGCTCGACGATTCCAATCCATTCGATGTGCAGGTGCCCTTCAGCATACTCATGCGTTCGTACGACGACATTACAGTAGTGGCCAAACCTTCCTTGCTGAGCGTTCGAAACCTGCTGATCATGGTTGGATTTCTGCTGGTCGTTGTCTTTGCCATAGGCGCCAAGGGATGGAGCCTGGATCGCAAGCTCCGCCGCCAGACCGCTGCGCTGGCCGCGCGCATCGAGGCCGAGGCCGCGCTCGATCACCGTCTAGCCCAGCTGGAACAGCGCCGCAGCCGCATCCTCGAAGACATCAATGGATCGCGCCCCCTGGCCGAGATTCTGGAGGAAATCGTCGATCTGATCTCCTTCCGCCTGGGAGGCGTCCCGTGCTGGTGCAGTGTTACCGACGGCGCTCGACTGGGAAGCCATTCCCCCGAACCGCAATCCCGGCGCGTGGTCAGTGAACCCATCCCCTCTCGTTCCGGCACGCCGCTGGGTGCTTTGTTTGCCGCGTGCGATCCCGCCACGGCGCCCTCTGCCCTTGAATCCGAAGCACTCTCGCTGGGCGCCAGGATGGCAACGCTGGCCATTGAAACCCGCCGGCTCTACTCCGATCTGCTGCATCGCTCGGAGTTCGACCTGCTCACCGATATTCACAACCGCTTCTCTCTCGACAAGCGCCTTGACGCGCTGATCGAAGTGGCGCGTCTCAATGCCGGAATCTTCGGCCTCATTTACATCGACCTCGACGAATTCAAACAGGTCAACGACGCTTACGGTCACCAGGTCGGCGACCTCTACCTGCAGGAAGTGGCTCTGCGGATGAAGCGGCAGCTCCGCGGCGGCGATTTGCTCGCCCGGCTCGGCGGCGACGAGTTTGCCGCCCTGATTTGCGCGATCCCCAGCCGAGCAGGCGTTGAGGAGATTGCTCATCGCCTGGAGCGCTGCTTCGACGCACCCTTCTCCGTCGAAGGCTACGTGCTGCACGGTTCGGCAAGCGTGGGCATCGCGCTCTATCCCGAGGATGGCGCCACCCGCGACAGCCTGCTCAGCGCCGCCGATGCCGACATGTATGTCGCCAAGCACACCCGCCATTCCCGCCCTGCTACCGCCGATCGCCGGCGGGGCGGTGAACCCGCTCCCAAGCGGCGCTCCTGAAAGCCCCCAAAAAATCCGGTCGAATCAGGTTTCAACGGCTATGAAACGAACCTGGTCGATACACACTGCCGAAGATCCTCATGAGGGTTCGGTTGTACGATAAAGGCATCTCCTATGGGGTGAGATTGAGCATCAAACTGCGCAGACGACCGATGATGGTTGGCTTCGGATTTTCAATGACGGCTGTTTTCACGCGCGACATGCCTTTCAACGATTGCAGTTGCCGGGGACATTGGAACGCCGGCCGTTTTGAGATTGGTTCAGATTGCTAATGAAGCAATCAATTCAAGCACTTGTGATCGTGATCGGATTGGCTTTGGCCGCCTCGGCGGCCGAGCCCGGCCCCCTCACCACGTTGCAAGCGATCCACGCCCTCACCAATGCGGATGCCAGCCATGCAATTCCCGTAGCCTTTGAAGCCACAGTCGCCTATTCGCGCGGATACGACAAGCTGCTGTTTTTGCAGGACGGCGACATCGCCCTTTATGTGCGCCCTCCAGTGAACACCCCGTTTGCTCCCGGTGACCGTGTCCTGGTACGCGGAGTTACCCAGGCCAGCTTCCGCCCGATCGTGATTGGCAAGAGCGTCACCCTGCTGCGTCACGATCTCCCGCCCAAATCCGTGCCGGCTACTTTCAACGAGTTGATTCGCGCCGAGCTCGATGCGCGCCTGGTCACTGTGCACGCAACCATTCGCGCCGCAGACATGCTGGTAGGCCCTTCGACCGGAGTTCTAAGCGGGCGCATGCAGTTGATCGCCGATGGGGGCCACATCGAAGCCTATGTGGATTCCGGCGATGCCCAGGCGCTGGAAGGCCTGTTGGACGCCGAAGTTTCAATCACCGGCGCGGCTGCGGGAAAATTCGACGACAAGATGCAGCAGACCGGCGTGGTGCTCTATGTCTCTTCGCTCGAGAACATAAAGATTGTCAAGCGTGCCTACGCCAGCCCATGGTCTCTGCCGATCACGCCCATGGACCGTATTCTGATCGCCTACGATATTCGTGATTTCACCCCCCGGGTCCGCGTTGCCGGAACCATCACGTATTACCAGCCCGGCGCGGCCATCGTACTGCAGGACGGCGCAAAAAGTCTGTGGATTGCAACCCACACCCGTGAGCCTTTGCAGATCGGCGACCGCGTGGACGCGACCGGATTTCCTGACGCGCATGAACGCCTGCTGACCTTGACCGACGGCGAAATCCAGGACAGCCACGTATTCAAACCGGTAGAGCCTCACCTGGCCACGTGGCAGCAACTGGGCTTCTGGAGCAACAACATGCCCGTCGGCCATCTCTACGATCTGGTCTCGATCGACGGCCAGGTGGTAACGGAAGTCCGCGAGGCTTCGCAGGACGAGTATGTGCTGGCCGCCGACGGCCGGCTGTTCACCGCGATCTATCGGCACCCGGGCGGCTCCGACTCGATTCCAGCCATGAAGGAGATTCCCATCGGCTCCAGAGTCCGGGTCAGCGGCATCTGCACCATCGTCGAATCCGGCACCATTAACCCCGGCGAAGAAGCCCCCTTCAATATCCTGCTGCGCTCGTTTGACGACCTTGCGGTGATTGCCAAACCTCCTCTGTGGAACATCCGCAACATCCTCATCCTGTTGGTTGGCCTGCTGCTCAGCCTGCTGCTCGCCGCGGGAGCCAGGGGCTGGGCGCTGGACCGCAAGTTTCGCGGCCAGACCGCGGAACTGGCCTATGTCGAGCGCCGCCGCAGCCGCATCCTCGAGGACATCAACAATGCCTGCCCTCTCGCTGAGATTATCGAGCAGATCACCGAACTGGTCTCATTCAAATTGAAAGGCGCGCCCTGCTGGTGCCAGATCGCCGACGGAGCGCAACTGGGCAACTGCCCGCCCAAGCTGACCGCCTTCCGCATCGTTCAGCAGGATATTCCCGCGCGAACAGGGCCTCCGCATGGAACCATCTTCGTCGCCCTCGATCCGCTCACGGAGCCTCGCCCCATCGATTCCGAGGCCCTGAACATGGCAACCTCGCTCTCCGCGCTGGCCATTGAAACGCGCCGCCTCTACACCGACCTTCGACGCCGCTCGGAGTTCGACCTGCTCACCGACACCCACAATCGCTTTTCGTTGGACAAGCGCCTTGATGCCCTTATTGTGGAGGCTCGCCGTACCGCCGGCATCTTCGGCTTCATCTACATCGACCTGGACGAATTCAAGCAGATCAACGACCGCTATGGCCACCATGTCGGCGACCTTTTCCTGCAGGAAGCGGCTCTAAGAATGAAGCGCCAGCTTCGCAGCCACGACCTGCTCGCACGCCAGGGCGGCGACGAGTTCGCCGTGCTTGTCCCGGTGGTTCGAAGCCGCGCTGAAGTCGAGGAGATCGCGGCGCGACTGGAGCGCTGCATGGACGGCCCGTTCGTCATTGAGGGATACACAGTTTACGGATCGGCCAGTGTCGGCATTGCCCTCTATCCCGACGACGGCGAGACCAAGGACGCCCTGCTGAAGACAGCCGACGCGGCCATGTACAAGGTTAAACACGCCGGGAGGTAACGGGTTCCACGAGATTCCCGGAGGGCATGTGCGCCGCATCCTTGAGTTTTCCGGATTCTTTCCATCGGTTGAATGGCCTCCTCAATCGATTAAATTGACCGTTTCTGCCGATAGGTGTTCCATGGGGGAGAAACCGCCAAACGCCGCCGGACTTTGCCCGCAGAGGAAATCGATATTCTCTTCGGCCTCGCTGATTCTAGCGGTGCTGCTGGCGGGAGTCCCGGGTTGCCTCTCCGCCGCCCCCGACACGCTGACCACCTTGCACGCCATTCACTTCCTCAATCATGCCCAGGCTGCAAAGCAGCCGTCGGCTGCGTTTGAGGCCACGGTGACCTATCGGCGCAGAGGAGAAACTACTCTTTTTGTTCAGGATGCCGGCGAGGGCCTCTACGTATGGGCGGACAAGAAGATCAAGCTGGCCCCTGGAGATCGAATCCTGGTGCATGGACACGCCAACGACAGTTTCCGGCCCATTGTGATTGCGGACAGCGTTGCTTTGCTCCATCACGGCGCTCTTCCGCAGCCAATTCCAGTCACTTTCGACGATCTGATCCGCGCCCGGCATGATTGCGTCCGGGTGGCGGTGCGGGCCACCGTCCGCAGCGCCGACGTAGGATTGGACACTGACACGGACAACACTCACCTGGTTTTGCTCGTAGATGGAAGCACCATCGATGCGTACCTCGACAACGGTGCTCTAGAGCCCCTGAACGGATTGCTGGATGCGGAGGTCGAGGTCTACGGCGTGGCGCAATCGAAGTTCGATGGAAAGATGCAACAGGTTGGGGCCGCGCTCTCGATTCCCTCCATTGACGATGTGAAGATTCTGAATCGCGCCGCCCAAAACCCATGGTCGCTGCCGGTGACCGAATTGGACGCGACTCTTCCCTTCTATCATCCGAATTCTCAAACGCGCAGAGTCCATATCCAGGGAATCGTCACGTATTACCAGCCCGGCTCGGCGGTGGTGTTGCAGCAAGGTACAAAAAGCATCTGGGTTCAGACCGCTTTCCAGCAACCGCTCCGCATCGGAAGTGGGGCCGATGTTACAGGTTTCCCGGATGTGCATAATAATTTTGTGACCTTGGCCAATGGCGAAATTTATCAGAGCAGCAACCATGCGCCCATTGCTCCGCAGCCTGTTACCAGGCGCGAACTCACTTCAAGCAAGCATATCTTCGACCTTGTCTCCATCGAAGGACAAGTTGTGATGGAAGTCCGGGAGAGTTCGCAGGATCAATATGTGCTGACCGCCGACGGGCAAGTCTTCTCCGCCATCTACCGGCACCCGGACGTGGCCGATCTTGTCCCTTTGCCCAAGAACGACGTTCCCCTCGGATCCAAAGTCAGAGTCGTCGGCATCTCCATCCTGGAAGGCTCGAATCCGTGGGGACACGAGGTGCCATTCGATATCCTCATGCGCACGCCGGAGGATATATCCGTTGTGGCCAGCCCTTCTTTGTTGAACGTTCGCAATCTTGTTCTGCTGGTCATGCTGCTGCTTGTGGGAATTGTCGCGGTCGGCGCCAGGAGTTTGTTCTTCCATCGCAAGGTGCGTCGTGAGACGGTGGCATTGGCCTACATCGAGGCGCGACGGAGCCGTATCCTTGAGGACATCAACGGCTCGCGTCCGCTGGCCGAGGTGATTGAGCAGATCACCGAACTAGCTTCATTCAAGTTGAAGGGCGCACCTTGCTGGTGTCAGATTGCCGACGGAGCGCAATTGGGAAATTGCCCGCCCAAGCTTGCGGCGTTCCGCGTCGTCCAGGCGGAGATTCCCGCGCATCACGCGCCTCCTCTGGGCACAGTCTTCGCCGCGTTCGATCCGCTTTCCAAGTCCAGCGACCTTGAATCGGAAGCGCTGTTCATGACCGGCGGCCTGGCCGCTCTGGCCATCGAGACCAGCCGCCTCTACACCGACCTTCGACGCCGCTCGGAGTTCGACCTGCTCACCGACACCCACAATCGCTTTTCGTTGGACAAGCGCCTTGATGCCCTTATTGTGGAGGCTCGCCGTACCGCCGGCATCTTCGGCTTCATCTACATCGACCTGGACGAATTCAAGCAGATCAACGACCGCTATGGCCACCATGTCGGCGACCTTTTCCTGCAGGAAGCGGCTCTAAGAATGAAGCGCCAGCTTCGCAGCCACGACCTGCTCGCACGCCAGGGCGGCGACGAGTTCGCCGTGCTTGTCCCGGCGGTTCGAAGCCGCGCTGAAGTCGAGGAGATCGCGGCGCGCCTGGAGCGCTGCATGGACGGCCCGTTTGTCATCGAGGGATACTCTGTTTACGGATCGGCCAGTGTCGGCATTGCCCTCGATCCCGACGACGGCGAGACCAAGGACGCCCTGCTGAAGACAGCCGACGCGGCCATGTACGAGGTTAAACACGCCGGCCGCTGAGCAGTCCAATTACGAAGGATTCCTCCCCGCTTCCCCTCCGGCGGGCCTGTTCTTTCAGAGCCTTGCACAAAGGTATAGGCTTTCTTATACGAAAGTATTCATTTCTCGGGCGTTCTTTTGCCGATAGAATCTTTCATTTGGCGTACAACAGCGGCCATCGGACTCTCAAATGAAGAGATCCATTCCGGCATTGTCGATCCTCCTCGGTTGGGCCATGACCGCCTGGTCAGCAGCCCCCGCCGCGCTCACCACGCTGCGCGCCATTCATGCCCTTACAAATTCCCAGGCCGCTCAAGCTCCCCCGGTCGCCTTTGAGGCTACAGTCACCTACTTTCGCGGATATGAACGGACCCTGTTCGTGCAGGATGCGGGCATCGGCATTTATGTGTTTGCAAACACGGGACTGAATCTTCTGGCCGGGGATCGAATCTTGATCCGCGGAGTGGTTAACAACAACTTTCGCCCCTACATCGAGAGCTCGGACATCACGCTATTGCATCATGGATCGCCCCCCGAGCCGGTCTCCGTAGGCTACAGAACCCTAGTTCGCGCGGAGGTGGATTGCCTATACGTGAAAGTCCAAGGGACGGTGCGTTCTGCGGTGATGCAGCTCAGTTCCGGCCGCTCCGTTACCCAGATGGAACTGCGCATGGATGGCGGGTATGCGAGCATCGTCATGGACAACAGCGACCCGGAAAAACTGAAGGGCCTGCTGGATGCGGGGGTGGAGATCAGCGGCGTGGCCTCCGGCCGCTTCGACGGGAAGATGCAACAGACCGGAGTCCTGATCCACACCTCCGGTATCAGCGGCGTTAAAATTCTCTCCGCGCCAACGGTGGACGCATGGACAATTCCGGCGACGCCGATGGATCAAGTGCTGAGCGTCCTCGATACGCAGGAGTTGACGCGACGCGTTCGCGTCCAGGGAACTCTCACCTACTATCACCCCGCGTCCATGGCGATTCTGCAGGACGGAAACCGCAGCATCCGCGTACTCACTTCGGCGATCGACCCATTGCGGGTAGGGGACCGGGTGGAAGCCATCGGAATCCCCGTGGTCGACAATGGGTTTCTGACGCTGAAGCTGGGACAGATTCGAAGCACGGGCACGGCCGCTCCCATTGTTCCCATACCTGTCACCTGGGAGGACCTGGCTTCAGGCAAGCACTCTTACGACCTGGTCTCGATTGAAGGCAAGGTCGTTACGCAGGTGCAAGAGCACGCGCAGGATGTCTACATCATCTCCGCCGGAGACCGGCTGTTCTCCGCGGCCGTAAGGCATCCCTTCGTCTACGAGTTCGGCGTCGACAAGCCTCCGCCGCCCATGCCTAAGATCGATCCCGGGAGCAAGGTGCGCGTCACCGGAGTGGCCATCCTCGACGACGGGAATCCGTTCAACGGCGCGGTCGCCTTTGGCATCCTGCTGCGTACGACATCGGATGTGATCGTGATCGCGCGGCCGCCCTTGCTAACCGTCCGCAACCTGGTTCCGCTGGTCATCCTGCTCCTCGGAGTCGTGGTGGCTGCCGGCATTCGTGGCTGGGCCGTCGATCGCAAAGTGCGCCGCGAGACCGTATCGATGGCCTACATCGAGCAACGCCGCAGCCGTATCCTTGAGGACATCAACGGCTCCCGGCCGCTGGCCGCCGTGATTGAGCAGATCACCGAACTGGCGTCATTCAAGCTGAAGGGCGCGCCCTGCTGGTGCCAGATCGCCGGCGGAGCGCAACTGGGAAACTGCCCGCCCAAGCTTGCGTCGTTCCGGGTCGTGCAGATAGAAATTCCCGCCCATTCCGCTCCTCCGCTGGGTGTCGTCTTCGCGGCGTTCGATCCCCTTTCCAAACCTCGCCGCTTTGAATCCGAGGCGCTTTTTATGGCCGCCGCGCTGTCCTCTCTGGCCATTGAGACCCGCCGCCTTTACGCCGACCTCCGCCGCCGTTCGGAATTCGATCTGCTCACCGACACACACAACCGGTTCTCACTCGACAAGCGCCTCGACGCCCTGATCGCCGAAGCGCGCGATACTGCTTCGGTTTTCGGGTTCATCTACATCGACCTGGACAGATTCAAGCAGATCAACGACCTCTGCGGGCACCATGTCGGCGATAGGTTTCTGCAGGAGGTTGCGGTGAGAATGAAGGGTCAGCTTCGCTCCCACGACCTGTTGGCACGCCTTGGCGGCGACGAATTCGCCGCGCTGATTCCTGCCATCAGAAACCGCGCTGAGGTTGAGGAGATTGCCGAACGCCTGGAACGTTGCCTCGACGAACCCTTTGTCATCGATACGTTCGCGGTACAGGGCTCGGCAAGCCTGGGCATCGCACTTTATCCGCAAGACGGGGCTACGAGAGATACACTGCTCAAGACCGCGGATGCGGCCATGTATGCGTCAAAAAACTCCCACCGTAGTGCGCCTCTGGTGCCTGCTCATCCCATTGCTGAATGAACGATTCCGAGGGGCTCTCCGCCAAGCACAGCCAAAGCCCGCGTTCATCGCACGTGAAGCTGCGATATCGCGACCTTCCCTTTGACGATCTCCGCCTTGCGCCAGCCGCTCTTGTCGTTCATGGCCACCCAGCGGCGTTCTTCGCTGCGATAGTGCCAGTCCTTGTCGAGTTGGAAATAGATCAGCATTCCGCTCGATTCCAGAATGTTGAGAATGCTGTTGTCGTGCTGGTTCTTCTCGTCGAAATCAGTGGACGCGCTCTGCCCCATCTCCGAGTAGATTTCGTTCAACTCAAATAAAAGCGCGTTTACCGCGTCGTCCATTGGCTCAACGTTGAGGCCGATCCGCTTGGCCTCGCGCAGCGTGATGGGATAGCTATGCGAAGGATAGCCGGAGTTGAGCGTGTTGCTGATCTCCCGTGCCTTTTGCATGTCGGTCACGTGATAAGCGAGAATCTCCTCGCAGATGCGCGTGGAGAGCGCGCTGGAGCGATCGACCGCGCCGATCACCAGCGGATGCACGTAGGGGAACAGCGCCTCGTATGGATTGTCGGTTGAGTTCTTGGCCTGCTCTGTCCACAGGCGAATGACGCGCAGCAGTTCGTCATTGCTCACGCTGACCCGATCGTTATCGCGATCGATGGGGGAAAGATCGTGGGTCAGCGATGTATCGACCGCGGAAAGATGAGCGACAGGTCCCATGAGAATGCGATCCGCGCCCAGCGCCAGCATCGTGGCCGCCGACTGGCATTCGAGGGGCGCCAGGACCGTGAGATGGTCCGCATATCTGCGCAGCAGGTTGACCATGCGCAGCGAGGCCTGGCCCGAGCCTCCGTCCGACTTGAGAAACAGCGTGAGCCGGTCGAGCTTTCCTGCATTGCGAAGCAGCGCGTAAAGGCCGATGACGTCGTTCTGGCAGATGGAGCCCTTTGTGGAATTCCAATACGTGATTACCGGCTCGCCCAGCGCGGCCGAGAGCCGCTCGATCACCGGCTGAGTTCGTTCCATCAGGACTGGAGGCTTGGATGCGACGGCGCGCTTGCGATTCGGAATGGACGAAGTTTTCCTGGGCATGAGTGAAGCAAGCCGTGCGGATGGCTTTGGATAGGGCCTATCTTAGCAAAGTCGATGTCCGGGCGCAAAAACCCGGTGACGGTGCAGTTTTCGGTTAGCCGGTGATTCCTCCGGGGCCGAATTTCCGGTTAGAAGCAATTCGCAGTTGCGAAATCTCCCGTTAGGTGTCGAATAGACAGGGGCATACGTGTGAACGCGGCGATGGACAGTGGGCAGCGGCTGGCTTAGAGTAGGTTCTCAAATGAGAATTTTTGGCTGGGTTCTTCGCGGTTTACTGGCCGTAGACTTCGCGCTTTTCGTTCTGGCATTCATTCCTGCATTCTCGGGGATTGGCCCGGAACCAGGAATCGCCGACCGTCTTTGGGGAAACTATCGATTCGGCGGTTGGAGAGCTGATGTCGCGTGGATGTACGCTTCATCGGTGTTCATAATTGTTGCGGGGTTCCCGTGGATAAGGAAAAGCCCCTCCGCAAAGATCACGAGAATCGCCTGGTTTCTTTGGTTAGCCTGTTTCCCTATTTACTTGTTCTACTCCGTGGTTCACATGTTTGGATAAATGGCGTCAACGGGCGTCGTCCACTCGTTGATTTATGGTCGGCAACCCGGAAACTGCAACAGTACCCAAAAGCCAAGAGGTCCGGCTCGCGCCGGACCTCTTGTGTTTATTTGCAGCCGGATGTCGATCCCTCCGGCGTTCTTTGTCGAAAGTGTCGGAATGCACCATCTCAATCCCCGCGCCTTTTTTATAGGCGCGGGCCAGCCGAAGGCGTCTGCCCCACCGCAGGTGGTTATTCCGCGGCCATCTCTTCGGCTTCGCCTTCCTGGCGCATCAGCTCCAGTTCGCGCTCCGCCGCTTCGATCTCCGCGCTGACTTCCTGCTGCACGCGCGCCGCTGCTTCCTCGAGTTCCGGAGACAGTTGCACATTGCGGTAGTATTCCAGGCCCGTGCCCGCGGGAATCAAGCGTCCCACGATCACGTTCTCCTTGAGACCGCGCAGGTTGTCGACAGCCCCGTTGATGCTGGCTTCGGTGAGCACGCGCGTGGTCTCCTGGAAGCTGGCCGCCGAGATGAAGCTGTCGGTCGATAGGGACGCCTTGGTGATGCCCAGAAGCAGCGGACGCCCGATTGCAGGACGGCCACCATTCGAGAGCACGCGGTCGTTCTCTTCGCGGAAGCGGAATCGATCCACCTGCTGTTCGAGCAGGAAGTTCGTATCGCCGACTTCGTCGATGCGCACCCAGCGCAGCATCTGCCGCACAATCACTTCGATGTGCTTGTCGCTGATGGCCACGCCCTGCAGACGATAGACTTCCTGGATTTCATTGACCAGGTAAGCCTGCAATTCCTTTTCGCCCAGCACGGCAAGAATGTCGTGCGGGTTCAAGGGACCATCCATCAGCGGATCGCCGGCGCGCAGGCGTTCGCCTTCCTGCACGTTCACGTGAATGCCGCGCGGCACCGAGTATTCCTTCTCGTCGCCGTTGTCCGCGGTGATGTAGATCTTGCGTTGCCCCTTGGACACTTCGCCGAAGCGGACCACACCGTCGATCTCGCTGATGATGGCCGTCTCACGCGGCTTGCGCGCTTCGAACAGTTCCACCACGCGCGGCAGACCGCCCGTGATGTCCTTGGTGCGCGTCGATTCCTTGGGAATCTTCGCCAGCACGTCGCCCGGTCCCACTTCGTCGCCATCCTGAATCATCAGGTGAGCGCCGCGCGGCAGCAGGTAACGCTTCGATCCCTTGGCGTTCTTCACCAGGAAGGCCGGCTGGCGCTTCTCGTCCGGAGAGTCGGCAACCACCCAACGCGAGAGGCCGGTAACTTCGTCGACTTCTTCGTTGAGCGTGATACCTTCCTGCAGGTCCTTGAATTGCACCGCGCCGCCAATCTCGGTAAGGATCGAGTACGTGTACGGATCCCACTCGGCCAGCAACTGGCCCAGCTTTACGTGCTCGCCGTCCTTCACCTTGAGGCGCGCACCGTAAACCACAACGTAGCGCTCCTTCTCGCGCCCGCGCTCGTCTTGAATGGCGAGCGAGCCGGAGCGATTCATGGCGACCAGCGTGCCGTCTTTGCTTTCGACGGTGTTGAGGTTGATGAAGCGCACGAAGCCGTTGTTCTTGGCGTCGAGGCGCGACTTGTCTTGCACGCGGCTGGCCGTGCCGCCCACGTGGAAGGTACGCATGGTCAACTGTGTGCCCGGCTCGCCGATGGACTGCGCCGCAATCACGCCGCAGGTCTCGCCCAGTTCCACCATGCGGCCCGAACCCAGGTTGCGTCCGTAGCAAAGGGCGCAAACGCCGCGCCGCGATTCGCAGGTGAGCACGGAGCGAATCTTCACCCGCTCCACGCCCGCGCCCTGAATTGCCGAGGCAATGTCTTCGTCGATGCCCTGGTTCACGTCGACAACGATGTTGCCGTCGTAATCCTTGATGCGCTCGAGTGTCACGCGGCCAATGATGCGGTCGCGCAACGGCTCGATGATTTCGCCCGACTCAACGATGGCGCCAACATAAATACCCTCAACCGTGCCGCAATCGTATTCAGTCACGATCACGTCCTGCGCCACGTCAACTAGCCGCCGCGTCAGGTAGCCCGAGTCGGCCGTCTTCAGCGCCGTATCGGCAAGGCCCTTGCGCGCACCGTGTGTGGAAATGAAGTATTCGAGCACGGTGAGGCCTTCACGGAAGTTCGCCGTGATGGGCGTTTCGATTACCTCTCCAGACGGCTTGGCCATCAGTCCGCGCATGCCACTGAGCTGGCGAATCTGCTGCTTCGAACCGCGGGCGCCTGAATCGGCCATGATGTAGATCGGGTTCATCGCCCCTTCATCATCGGCCCGCTTCATGTTGCCGAACATCTCGTCGGCCACTTGATCGGTAACCGCAGACCACATCTGGATGACCTTGTTGGAACGCTCGCCGTTGGTGATGGCGCCGTCCATGTACTGCTTCTGGACTTCGATCACCTTCTTGTCGGCCGCGTCCACCGTGGTGTACTTCGAATCCGGGATGACCATGTCATCCAGGCCTACGGAAAGTCCGGACTTGGTGGCATAGTTGAAGCCCAGCGACTTGATGCGGTCAAGCATGCCCACCGTCACTTCAAGACCCAGGTTCTGGTTGCAATAGTTCACCAGCTGGCCAATGCCCTTCTTCTTCAGGAGGCCGTTTACGTAAGGCATCCCCGCCGGCAGCGAGTCGTTCAGAATCACGCGGCCCACCGTGGTCGAAATGTACTCCTTGTTGAAGTCGATCGGCTCGGTGTGGGTCAGATCCTGGTCGTCGTAGGCAGTCGTCATGTCCAGCACCTTGCCCGTATAGCGCAGGCGGATCGGCGACAGCGTTTCAACTTCCTTGGCTTCGAGGGCCATCAGAATCTCTTCCGTGTTGGCGAACACGCGGCCCTCGCCCTTGGCGCCCCTCTTGGCCTTGGTCAGGTAGTAGAGGCCAAGCACCATGTCCTGCGTAGGCACGGTGATGGGCTGTCCCGATGCCGGCGACAGAATGTTGTGCGACGCAAGCATTAGCACGCTCGCTTCGATCTGCGCTTCAGGCGACAGCGGAATGTGCACCGCCATTTGGTCGCCGTCGAAGTCTGCGTTAAAGGCGGTACAAACCAGCGGGTGAATCTTGATGGCCTTGCCTTCAACCAGCACCGGCTCGAAGGCCTGAATGCCCAGGCGATGAAGCGTAGGCGCGCGGTTCAGCAGCACCGGGTGATCCTTGATGACCTCTTCAAGGATGTCCCACACCACAGGCTCCTGCATCTCCACCATTTCTTTCGCTTGCTTGATGGTTGTGCAATGGCCCGTCTGTTCGAGGCGGTGATAGATGAATGGCTTGAACAATTCAAGTGCCATCTTCTTGGGCAGACCGCACTGGTGCAATTTCAGTTCGGGTCCAACGACGATCACCGAACGGCCCGAATAGTCCACGCGCTTACCGAGCAGGTTCTGGCGGAAACGGCCCTGCTTGCCCTTGAGCGTGTCGGAGAGAGACTTGAGCGGACGGTTGTTCGCTCCGCGCAGCACGCGTCCGCGGCGGCCGTTATCGAACAGCGCGTCCACGGCTTCCTGCAACATGCGCTTTTCGTTGCGCACAATCACTTCCGGAGCGTGCAGGTCCATCAGCTTCTTTAACCGGTTATTGCGGTTGATGACGCGGCGATAGAGATCGTTCAAATCGGAAGTCGCGAAGCGTCCGCCATCCAGTGGCACCAGCGGGCGCAGCTCGGGTGGAATGACGGGCAGCACGTCTAGAATCATCCACTGCGGCTTGTTGTCGCTCTTGCGGAACGCCTCGACAACCTTGAGCCGCTTGGCGTACTTGATTTTCTTCTGCACCGAGGTTTCGGTCTTCATGCGCTCGCGCAGTTCAACGCCCAGTTCTTCAATCTGCACGCGCTTGAGAAGTTCCTTGATGGCTTCTGCGCCCATCATGGCCTTGAAACCCGAGGGACGGAACTGCTGATCGAGCTCGCGGAACTTGGTTTCGTCCTTGATGATCTCGCGTTCCTTCACCGGCGCGTCGCCCGGATCGACGACAACATAGGACTCGAAGTAGAGAATGCTTTCCAGATCGCGGAGAGAAATATCGAGCAGGTGGCCGATGCGCGAAGGCAGGCCCTTGAAGAACCATACATGGGAACAAGGAGACGCAAGCTCGATGTGACCCATGCGCTCGCGGCGCACCTTGCTCACCGTCACTTCCACGCCGCACTTGTCGCAGATCACGCCGCGGTGCTTCATGCGCTTGTACTTGCCGCACAGGCACTCCCAGTCCGTGACCGGCCCAAAGATGCGCGCGCAGAAAAGGCCGTCGCGCTCCGGCTTGAAGGTGCGATAGTTGATGGTTTCCGGCTTGGTTACCTCGCCATGCGACCAGCTGCGGATCTTCTCCGGCGATGCAAGCATGATGCGGATGGCGTCAAAGTCGGTAATGGGGCTGGAAAGTTCAAACGGGTTTGAACGGAACAAGGTGACCCTCCTTGGCGGGCCTTTCGGCGAACCGCCGCGGCTGTTCCCGGGATTTCTGAAGGATCCTTCCTTCCCGGGAAGCGGTGTTTGCCGCTTTCAAGAAGAACCCGTAAAAACAGTGGTTAGTGATTAGTGGTTAGTGATTCGATTGATTGCCAACCGTTCACTAATCACTAATCACTCATCACTAATCACTAATCGGCCACCGCCGCCAGATCCGGCGCGGGAAGCTTCTTGATCAGATCCGCACGCTTGATCAGTTCCACATCCAGGCACAACGACTGCAATTCACGAATCAGCACGTTGAACGACTCAGGCACGCCAGGCTCGATTGCTGCCTCGCCCTTGACGATCGCCTCGTAAATCTTGGTGCGGCCATAGACGTCGTCGGACTTCGCGGTGAGAAGCTCCTGGAGAATGTAGGCCGCGCCATAAGCTTCCAGAGCCCACACTTCCATTTCGCCGAATCGCTGTCCGCCGAACTGCGCTTTGCCGCCCAGCGGCTGCTGCGTGATCAGCGAGTACGGCCCGATGGAACGCGCGTGAATCTTGTCGTCCACCAGGTGCGAAAGCTTGAGCATGTAGATGTAGCCCACCGTTACCGGCTGCTCAAACTGCTCGCCCGTCATGCCGTCATAGAGCGGCGTCTTGCCCGAGGAAGGCAAGCCGGCCGAAGCCAGCAGCGCCTTGATCTCGCTCTCCTGCGCGCCGTCGAACACCGCCGTGCCAAACCAGATGCCCCGCTTCATGCCGGCCCCGACGCGAAGTATCATCTCGTCGTCCAGTTCCAGAAGCTGCCGCAATGTTGCTGTGCCGGCAAACTCCTTCTTGAAGAGCTCGCGGACCTCGTCTGCCGCCGTCTTGTCTTCGAGCTTCGGGAGCATTTTTTCGCCATCGGATCCATGCTCATGACGCTTGACAATTTCCTTGACGTTGCCTGCCAATCTAAGTCCCAGCGCATGTGCCGCCCAGCCCAGATGCGTTTCAAGAATCTGACCGACGTTCATACGCGAAGGCACGCCGAGCGGATTGAGAACAATCTCCACGGGGGTTCCATCGGGCAGGTACGGCATGTCTTCCTCGGGAAGAATGCGCGCAATCACGCCCTTGTTGCCGTGACGGCCGGCCATCTTGTCGCCGACCGAAAGCTTGCGCTTCATGGCCACGTACACCTTGACCAGCTTGATGACGCCGGGAGGCAGTTCGTCGCCCTTCTGCAGCTTGAGGATCTTCTCGTTGGTGATTTTGCGCAGCACTTCGATCTGGCGCGAGGTCATTTCCTCGATCTCGTCGATCTGCTCGTTCACCCGCGGGTCCTTGTCGTTATAGCGAATACGTTTGAGGTTCTTGGTAGAGATGCGCTCGATGGTTTCGCGATCCAGCAGCGCTCCCTTGGTCAACAGGCGCTTGTTGGTGCGCTCGTCGTGCAGGTCGGCCAACACTTCCTTCTGGCCGAGGATGCCGTCGAGGCGCTTCAAACGCTCGTCAGTAAGAATGCGGATTTCGTCGCCCAGGTTCTTTTCGAGCTTGGCCACATACTCGGCCTCGATCAGCTTGGCGCGTTCGTCCTTTTCCTGCCCCTTGCGGCTGAAGATGCGCACATCGACTACGGTGCCTTCGATGCCCGGAGGGCAGGTAAGCGAAGCGTCGCGCACATCGCCGGCCTTTTCACCGAAGATGGCGCGCAGCAGCTTCTCTTCCGGCGTTAACTGAGTTTCGCCCTTGGGCGTAACCTTGCCGACGAGGATGTCGCCATGCTTGATCTGGGCGCCGATGCGGATTACACCGCTCTCGTCCAGGTCGCGCAGTGCGTGCTCGCTTACGTTGGGAATGTCGCGGGTGATCTCTTCCGGTCCCAGCTTCGTATCCCGCGCTTCAATCTCGAATTCTTCAATGTGCACCGAGGTGTAGTAGTCCTCGCGCACCAGCTTTTCCGAAATCAGAATCGCGTCTTCGAAGTTGTACCCGCGCCACGGCATGAAGGCCACCAGGACGTTACGTCCCAGCGCCAACTCGCCTTGCTCGGTGCAAGGTCCGTCGGCGATGACCTGGCCTTTGACCACGCGGTCGCCTTCGCGGACTACTGGTTTTTGATTAATGCAGGTGTTCTGGTTCGAACGCTTGAACTTGATCAGCTGATAGATGTCCGATCCAACCTCGCGCGACAACTGTGTGGGGTGATGCTCGCCCTCGACGCGCACAATGATGCGCTCGGAGTCGACCGAATCCACGATGCCGTTGCGCTTGGCAAGGATCACTGCGCCGGAATCGCGCGCCGTAACGCCCTCCATGCCAGTGCCCACAAGAGGAGCCTCGGCAACCAGCAGCGGAACCGACTGCCGCTGCATGTTGGCGCCCATCAGTGCGCGGTTGGCGTCGTCGTGCTCGAGGAACGGTACCAGCGACGCGGCCACCGAGACAAGTTGCTTGGGCGAGACGTCGATGTAATCCACATCCGTCCGATTGACCAGCACGAAATTCCCCTGACGGCGCGCATTCACCAGGTCCTCGGTGATTACGCCCTCGGCGTTGAACTCGATGTTGGCCTGCGCAATGGTGTGCTTGTCCTCTTCCCACGCGGAAAGATAGAAGCTGAACGGCATCACATCGATGGCCCGCTTGCCCGCCTTCTTCAGGCCGGCATTGAGGCGTCCCGCTTCTTCCTTCTCGATGTGGTCGCCCACGCGCAGGCCGCTTTCGCCGGCGTTGACAATCTCCACGTAGTCGAGAATGCGCGAGTCCTTCACCTTGCGGTAAGGAGACTCGATGAAGCCGTATTCATTGATGCGCGCAAAGCACGAGAGCGAGCTGATCAGGCCGATGTTCGGACCTTCCGGCGTCTCAATCGGACAGATGCGCCCGTAGTGCGTGGGATGCACGTCGCGAACTTCAAAGCCCGCGCGCTCACGCGACAAACCGCCCGGCCCAAGTGCCGAAAGACGGCGCTTGTGCGTGATTTCGGAGAGCGGATTGGTTTGATCCATGAACTGCGACAACTGCGAAGATCCGAAGAACTCGCGGATCGCGGCCATCACCGGCTTGGCGTTGATCAGGTCGTGCGGCATGGCCGTCGAAAGCTCCTGATACACGCTCATTTTCTCTTTAATTGCACGCTCCATGCGGACCAGCCCTATGCGGAACTGGTTCTCCATCAACTCGCCAACGGCGCGCACGCGGCGATTTCCCAGGTGATCGATGTCGTCCACCATGCCGATGTTCTTGCGCAGCTTCAACAGGTAGCGAATGGTCGCATAGAAATCTTCCGGCGTCAGCGTGCGATGATCGAGGCCCGTCGCGTCCTGGTTCTCGTAGAGCTTGATGTTGAACTTCAGACGGCCCACACGCGAAAAGTCGTACTTGCGCGCATCGAAGAACATGCCTTCAAAGAGCGCCGTCGCGGTGTCCAGCGTCGGCGGGTCGCCCGGCCGCAGCTTGCGGTAGATCTCGATCAGCGCCTCTTCGGGCTTGCGCACCGAATCGCGCTTGAGCGTGTTGCTGATGATGTTGCCCACGTCGTCGCGCTCGGGGAAGAAAACCTCGAAGCTCGCCGCGCCCGACGACAGCACCTTGTGCAGGCGGTCGGCGGTCAGCTCGACGTTGGCTTCCACAATCACTTCGCCGGTGTTCAAATCGATCACGTCCGCAGCGGTGAGCGCGCCATCGAGCTCGGCAGCTTCCACTTCAATGCGATCGATGGCCGCGGCGCGAATGGCCTTCAGCGTGTGCGCCGTGATCTTGCGGCCGGAGTGCGCGATCTCGTCGCCGTTGTGCAGCACGGCATGCGCCGGCTTGGCGCCCTGCAGATGCGTCGACTTGCCCGCCTCCTGCGCCACGGCCCAGTGCAGCTTGCCGTCCACAATGTGAATGCGGTCGACCGTATAGAACGTCTTCAGAATCTCTTCGTCGGAACGAAGCCCCAGTGCGCGCAGGAAGATGGTGCCCAGAAACTTGCGCTTGCGGTCGATGCGGACATAAAGAGTGTTCTTCTGGTCGTATTCGAACTCTACCCACGATCCGCGATAGGGAATGATCTTGCCCAGGAAGTAAGTGCGGTTGTTGGCCGTCTCAAAGAAGACGCCGGGCGAGCGGTGCAATTGGGAGACGATAACCCTTTCGGTCCCATTGACAATGAAAGTGCCGTTGGGCGTCATCAGCGGAATGTCGCCGAAGAAGACTTCCTGCTCCTTGATGTCGCGAATGGTCTTGTTGCCGGTCTCCGGGTCCTTCTCATAGATGGTCAGGCGCACGGTCACTTTGAGCGGAGCAGAGAAGGTCATGCCGCGCTCTTCGCACTCCTGCTGGTCGTACTTCAACTGCAGGCTTACCGGGTCGCCGCATTTGTTGCAGAAGTCGGGCGTGTTCTTGTTGTAGGTGCCGCACTTCTGGCAGAGCACATCGCCGGGAAGGAAGGGGTCTGTAATCACCATCGCCCCGCAATGCACGCAGGCCGTGCGCAGGTGATGGAGGCCCTTCAGGTGGCCGCACTTGCATTCCCAGTTGCCAATGGAAAAATCGACAAAATCAAGCTGCGAGATGCCGCGAAAATCGGTAATCGGAAATACGGAAACAAACACAGACTGCAGCCCCGAGTCATCGCGCTCGTTGGGCAGTTTGTCCATTTGCAGAAAACGCTCATAAGAGCGCCGCTGCACTTCAATCAGGTTGGGAATCTGGGTTGCTGTAGGGATCTTGGAAAAATCGAGCCGGCTGCGAATCGCGCGCTTCTCGTTGGGCATGTTCACTCCTGAGGCTCGTCACTCCGAATCCGCATCCTACGTCCGAGGCCGGCTCCGGGCCGCCGCCTGAGTCTCTTGGCGGCGGCTGTTTACGGTAAAAACTAAAAATCCAGACTGGTACCCTGCTAGAAAACCCAGTCCGACCCATGCGGCTCCTGCTCGCCAATTGGAGAATTCTCCAGGCGGACTGAAACGCCGCTCACGCCAAGCATGTTACGGGAGTGTCACGACAAAATAACGATTTGGGTCTTGCCGCATATCCGGCAAGTGCGCTAGACTGCGCACAATCGAGAGAAGTCGAGCGCAACGGGTGATCCCGTCGAAGATATTTTTGCGCTCCTGGCAGGTTTTGAGCCAAACAGCCCATGCCTGCCGCAAGTAGAGACACGAAAAGCCCGCAAGGACGCAATGCCTCACGAGCGCGGCCCCTTTGCCTGTGCCCCATCCGAATTCTCTGTCAACTTCCCTCGCCGATCCCAAAGCCCGCTTCTGTCGCTCGCTCGCCAACCATCAACTCAGCGCCCAACCATTTCCAAGGCAACCAGTTGACACTAAGGCACTTAACCACCGCACGAAACCGCTGCCAGAGTGCTTGGCTTCAAGCCCCAGCCCGCCAATGTTTCCGTGCCACTCCATATCGTGAAAGACGCGCCGTCCAGCCCCGCTCCACTCCCAAGGAATAACCGGGATGAGCCAAAAAGACGCGCAATGGATATCTTAGCGCGTCCTGTCAGTACTTGCAAGTCCCCAGCGGGGGTTACCCTGGAAGCCGGTTCGCTCTCGCGCGCCGGCTTCTCGAAACAAGCCCGCATCGTGACTGCAACTACTTGATTTCGACGGTCGCAACGCCTTCGAACTTCTTTCGGATCGCCTCGGCCTCGTCCTTGGTCGCGTTTTCCTTGATCGCCTTGGGGGCGCCATCGACCAGGTCCTTGGCTTCCTTCAGGCCCAGCGAGGTGACTTCGCGAACTGCCTTGATGGTGTTGATCTTGTTCGCGCCGAAGTCCTTGAGGATGACCTGGAACTCGGTCTTCTCCTCAACCGCCGGAGCTGCCGCGCCGCCGCCGCCAGCCGCCGCCGCCACCGGGGCCGCTGCCGCTGCCGATACGCCAAGGCGCTCTTCCAGCTTCTTCACCAGAGCCGCTGCTTCCAGCAGGCTCAAAGATACAATCTGTTCTTCCAACTGCGCCAAATCCGCCATTTTCTTCTCCATTCAGAATCGTTTGATATTTGTGTTTCCGGCCGTTCTCTCAGATTGAAAGTTTCCGACGCGCCAGACCCGCGCACTCTCAACGTGTTTCACGAACCAATTTCGTACTGAAATCCCGATGCCTCATCCTCGGCGCGTTTTGGTCATTGCGCCAACGGCGGGAAACCGCCAAACCTGCATCCGCCTAAGCAGCAGCCGTTTCGCCGGCAAACTTTTCCTTCTCCACGCCCTGGCCCAGAACCACCGCCAGATCGCGCCCCGTAGCGTTGAGCACGGTGGCCAAACGCTGCGCCGGCGCGTTGATCAGGAACAGCAGCTTCGAGAACAGCTCTTCCTTGCCCGGCATGGTGGCCAGCGCCTTCACTTCGGCCACATCGAGCAGCTTGCCGTCCACAATACCCAGCTTGAACTGAAACTCCGCCGCATTATCCCCCGCCCACTTGGCGAACACCTTGGCCAGAGCCACTGGGTCGCCGGCGGTAAACGCCACCGAATTCACGCCCTTGAGGCCCTTGAGAGCAGCTTCCACCTGCGTGCCTTTGCCGGAGACGGCGGCCAGTTTGTTCTTGACCACGCGATATTTGCCGCCCGCCTCGCGAATGACCCTGCGCAGCTCAAAATCCTTGGCCACGGTCAGCTTGCTGAATGTGCCCACAATCGCCGTCGTCGAGTTCGCCAGTTCCCTGGCCAGCACTTCGACCTTTTCGTTCTTCTTCGCTTTTGAAATCGCCATGTGTCTTCGCTCCGCTTCGACAGGGGTTAGTGGTTAGTGATCAGTGGTCAGTTTCACCGACCGCCCCGATCCTAGTCTCTCGCCCCTGCTCCTTCGCCCCGAGGGGCGACTGTTTCGAATCTTGCTCCCAGCGACCATCTGGGCCGGACAGGAATGGCGATGATTCCTCAGCGCCAACTAAACACTGAATACTAACCACTGCCTTTCAGTGCTTGCCCGCCGCATCCGCGACCGCTGAATCGAGCGGCACTCCGGGACCCATGGTCGAGCTCAGCGTGACGCTCTTGATGTATTTGCCCTTGGCCGCCGAGGGCTTGGAGCGGACAATGGCGCCAATCACCGTGGTCGCGTTGTCCACCAGCTTTTGCGGGTCGAAGCTCAGTTTGCCCACCGGCACATGCACCAGGCTGGTCTTGTCGGCGCGAAACTCCACCTTGCCGGCCTTGATTTCCTTGACCGCAGCAGCCACGTCAAGGGTGACCGTTCCTGTTTTGGGATTCGGCATCAGGCCCTTGGGACCGAGCACCTTTCCGAGTCTGCCCACCACTTTCATCATGTCCGGCGTGGCGATCAGGGCATCGAAAGCGGTCCAGTTTTCCTTCTGGATCTTTTCCACCATCTCCTCGCCGCCCACAAAGTCGGCGCCCGCCGCGGTGGCGTCCTTCTGCCGGTCGCCCGAAGCGATCACAGCCACAATCTTGGTTTTGCCCAGGCCGTGGGGCAGGACAACCGTCCCACGCACCATCTGGTCGGCATGACGCGTGTCCACGCCCAAACGCATGGTCAAATCGACGGTTTCGTCGAATTTGGCGTACTTTACCTGCTTGAGCAGCCCTACGGCGTCAGGCAGCGCATACGCCGGCTTGGTCACGGCCGCGCGCGCCTTCACAATGTTCTTCGAGTCTTTTCTCGCCATCTATTCCTCGTCTCCCACCGCCCCTGCCAGCCCGCCTTTGGCGGGAACCCGGATGCTTGCCGCATCGGCAATGTCTTTCCTTGCCGCACATAGCGCATTCGAACGGGTCCAGAAACCGTGGTGCCTATGACTGTCCGGGGATTTCTCCCGGACGTATCTATTGAGTCTACCGAAACCCTGGCCGGATTGCAAACGCGGTTGCCGAAATCGGGTCCGCGAGAGAATCCGGTTTGCCTGGATGGTTAGTTTGCGGTGCGTTTTTGTCTGCTTGGCTAGTTTGCTTCAATGGTTCCGATTGGGGGGTCGTGGTTCGCTCCTAAGGTTGCGAGAAACTATGTTGGCGCACCATTTGAGCAAGCCTTTCAATGGCTCCAGTTCGCTCATATGGTTCCGATTCTTGCGAAAAGTCCGCCAACAGGGTTACGAAATGCTGTTGTATAAGTAATGTCCTAGCCACAGGAGTCATCCTTGGCGCCGTCCGTTGCGCCAAACGAATGTAAGCTTCTTTCATCGGGACCTACCCTTTAAACAATACCTATTTTACAAATAGGTATTTTAATGCTAATGTCCTTCCTATGGCAAAGAATCCGGAACATCGCGACCTTTTCCCTGGGGCTCTGGAAATCATGATCCTGCAATCGCTTCGCCTACGGCCAATGCACGGCTATGCCCTGGTCAAGCACATCAAGCAATGCTCGGACAACCTGCTCCAGGTTGAAGAGGGATCGTTGTACCCGGCGTTGCAGCGAATGCTGCGCGAGGGCTTGTTGGAAGCGGAGACTGGATTGTCCGCGAAGGGGCGCCCCACGCGGATTTACCGGCTCACCGACGCTGGCGTTCGCCGCCTTGAGCAGGAAGTGGTCAGCTTCGAAAAAATGTTCGCCGGAATCACGCGCGTGCTCGCCGTCGCCAAGGCCTAGGAGGGTCACCCATGCAAAGTCTGCGCAAGCTTTTCAGCCGCCATCGCCGCTACGACGACATCTCGGTGTCCATCCAGGAGCATATCGAAGCGCGAACCGAGGAATTGATGGAAGAAGGAATGGCAAGCAAGCAGGCCGGGCAGGCAGCGCGGCGTGAATTCGGCAACGTAGCGCTCATCCAGCAGCGCAGCCGCGAAGTGTGGCAGTGGCCGGCTCTCGAATCCATTCTTTCCGATCTTAAACTGACCTTCCGCCGGCTGAGAAAGTCTCCCGGATTTGCCGCTACGGTGCTGCTGACCATGGCATTGGGGATTGGCGCAAATACCGCCGTGTTCAGCGTGATCGATAGCGTGCTGCTGAAGCCGCTGGCTTATCCCGATTCCGGGCGACTCGTCGCACTCTCGCTGAAGGCTCCCGGCGCAGGGGGGCTGGGCGATGCGACCAACGGCCTGAACCTCTCGCCGTCAATGTACTTGACCTTCTCAGAGCGCAACAGAACCTTCCAGTCGCTGGGCGTCTGGACTTCGGGCACTGCAAACGTGACCGGAGCCGGGAAACCGGAGCAAGTGCACACCACTCTGATCAGCGGCGGCGTGCTGGAGACGCTTGGCGTTCTTCCCAGCTCCGGCCGCTGGTTCTCGCAAGCTGACCAGGATCCCCGTGGCGCAAAGACGGTAATGCTGAGCTACGGCTACTGGCAGCGGCGCTTCGGCGGAGACCGGTCCGCGATTGGACGCAGCATCCAGTTGGATGCCGAGACGCGCGAGATTGTGGGCGTGATGCCGCGCGGGTTCAAGGTAGTCGATCAGGAGTTCGATCTGCTGGTTCCCTTGGCCTTCGATCGAACCAATCAAAAGCTGGCGCCATTTTTCGCCGAGGGAATTGGCCGCCTGAAACCGGGAGTGACCCTCTCCCAAGCCGACGCGGACGTGGCGCGCCTCATTCCCGTCTGGATGGACTCCTGGTCCAACGGGCCGGGCACAAACCCGCATTTCTACGAGCGGTGGAGAATCACCCCGGCCTTTCGCTCGCTCAAGCAGCGCGTTGTTGGCGATGTGAGCGGCGTGCTTTGGACGGTGATGGCCACCGTTGGCCTGGTAATGCTGATCGCCTGCACCAACGTTGCGAATCTTCTGCTGGTCCGCGCCGAATCGCGGCAACAGGAGCTGGCAATCCGGGCTGCGTTGGGAGCGGGCCGCGCCCGCATCGCGCGCGAGTTGCTGACCGAGAGTGTCTCGCTTGGACTGATGGGAGGCGTGATTGCAATTGGCGTAGCCTACGCGGGCTTGCGGTTGCTGACGGCCATCGGCCCGGCCGATCTGCCGCGGCTGAGCGAGATTTCGCTCGATTTGCCCGCGCTCGGTTTCGCGCTGCTTCTTTCCGTTCTCTCAGGACTCTTGTTTGGGTCCATCCCCGTGCTCAAGTACGCGCGTGCGAAGGCCTCAACAAGCATCGGAAGCGCCAACCGGACCGCGAGCGCAGGGCGCGTGCGGCAGCGATCGAGCAACGTGCTGGTGGTGGCGCAGGTGGCCATGGCCCTTGTGCTGCTGGTGAGCGCGCTGCTCATGATCCGTACCTTTGGCGCGCTGCGCAACGTGGAGCCGGGCTTCGCAGACGCCCCGCACGTCGAGACCATGCACATCTGGATTCCCGATTTGCTGGTCCCCGATCCGCTGACGGCTACGCGCCAGCAGAACAGCATCGTCGATAAGCTCTCAGCCATTCCCGGTGTTACCTCCGTGGGGTTCGCAGGCGCCGTGCCCATGGAGAATATCGATCCCAACTGGGACATGATGTGGGTTGAGGGAAAGCACTATGAGGGCGGCGAGCCGCCGATCAGGCCGTTCAATTACATCTCTCCGGGTTATTTCCGCACCTTGGGAACAAAACTGCTTTCAGGCCGCGATTTTACCTGGGACGACCTATACGGCTTGAGGCCGGTGGTGATTGTGTCGGAGAACTTCGCCCGCGAATCGTGGGGCTCGGCCTCGGCAGGTGTAGGCAAACGGGTCCGCCAGTTCTCGAATAAGCCATGGCTTGAGGTAATTGGCGTTGTCCAGGATGTTCGTCAGCATGGCGTGGACCAGGATGCGCCGCCCATCGTCTACTGGCCGGCGATGCTCAACGATCCCTATACCGCGCAGCCAACCGTTGACGCTCCCCGCGCGGTCACCTACGTGATTCACAGCAGCCGAGCCGGAAATGAAGGATTTCTGAGCGAGATGCAGCAGGCCGTGTGGTCCGTGAATTCAAGCCTGCCGCTGGCGTCGGTGCAGACGATGCAGAATATCTATAGCCGCTCGCTGGCGCGCACTTCGTTCACGCTGGCGATGCTGGCGATTGCCGGTTCAATGGCTCTGGCCCTTGGCATCATCGGCATTTACGGTGTCATCTCTTACGCTGTTTCGCAGCGCACGCGCGAGATCGGGATTCGCCTGGCGCTCGGCGCGCGGAAGAGCGAGTTGAAGTGGATGTTCGTCCGCTCCGCGCTGCTGCTTACAATGGCAGGCCTGGCAATTGGACTGGGCGCGGCAGCTGCGCTCATGCAGTTGATGAAGTCGCTGCTGTTTGGCATCAGCCCCCTCGATCCCTTTACCTACATCGCGGTGCCGTTGATACTGGCCATCGCCGCGGCGCTCGCGAGCTATCTGCCGGCCCGCCGCGCGGCCTCGGTCGATCCCGTCGAAGCGTTAAGGGCCGAGTAGCGCTCCAGAAAGGGGTGGACTCACCCAAAAGCTCATGACAAACGAGTTAAGCCGCATGGGCATTTCTGTAACCTCCTTCCGTTGATTCGCCCGCAATTGCGGGCAGGCAACAGTCTCTTCAATCTGCTCATCTGTTGAGATTGGCACGGAAGTTTAACCATGAATCGATTTGCAGTTGCTTGTACGACGTTAGCTCTTTCTCTCGGCCTGGCATTACCAGCCATGGCCACGTCTACACCCCTGCAGGAAGGTCCGCCACCGGCAGTTGACGCAGGGCCGGGCGGTTGGGATGCTCCGCCGCGTGAGTTCCGCGAAATTCAACGCCAAGGCTTCCATGACGGCATTGAAGGCGCGCGCAAGGATTTCGACCACCATCGCCCTCCGAATGTTGAAGGACGGGCCGAATATCGTCACCCGCACGTTTCGCCAAGCGCCTTCGATGACTACCGAGAAGGCTTCCGCCGCGGATACGAAGCGGCCACGAACCATCTGACTGCACACTGATTTTCGCGCCTGTCTGAAGTCTGAATCAGGCCACCTGAGGTCTCAACAAGAAAGTTAGCAGGTGCCGAATCCCGAACCTCATCCTGGGATTCGGCTCCGTTTTCCACGAGTTTTCCCCGGGCCGCGTTTTTTCGCGCCACGCGTCGTTCTATCCCAGCAGTGCATGCCTGATCTTTCTTCCCGATGCCTGCCAGCGGCGCACGATCTCGTACACGATCACTGTCGCGTAGGTCACGCCGATCCAGACGAAGACTTCTTCGATCGGCAGGCAGTTCCAGGCGGTGATGCGGAGGCCGATCATGGAGCGATTCTGGAATCCCCACCATCCATACGGCAGGGCGAGAGTTACTTCCCAAAGCAGACTGATCAGCAGAATGATGAACAGCGTGTGGCTGAGCGCGCGCCAGTTGATGACCGGCATGGCCGATGGCAGCAGGGCGGCCGAAGGGCCCAGGGCGCCGGCGACGAGGAAGGCGAAGTAGGCGGGGAATCCCGCTTCATGCAGAAAAAACCTCTTGTAGACGGTCGACGCGGCGATCAGCGCAAGCGCCCACGCCATCGACGGCCAGTGAAAGCGGAGCAGGCGGTCGAATTGCGCTCTCGCGCGCGCATCGGACGGCACGCCGTAAGCGGCGAGCCAATACTCATCGAGCCAAATGTAAAGCAGCAGAACAGAAACGAAGCCGCTTAAGTAGAAGGCATACTCTTCAATCGGAACTCCACCATGCAGCGCAGGCGCGGTGACGCGCAAGGTGGCGCCGGGATTGGGGAAGGTGAAGAAGGAATTGGCAAAGAAGAAATCCAGTCCCGCGCCCAGCGGAAACAGAAGGCCAATGGTGCGGACGAAGGACTTCTTTGAAATCCGAATGCGCTCTTGCGGGACGAGCCAGATGCCGATCACAAGAATGGGGACGATAAACAGAAGCAGGCTGACGGTGTAGCCGTAAGGAGTAGGCTCGGCGGACGGCGCGTTTACGCCTTCGGGCCCGCGGAAAGTATGCAGCGTGATGGCCGCGGGAACAACGATCATTGCCAGCATGGCCAGGACGAGCCGAAAGCTGGTGCGCGGCGATGGGCTGGGAAGCCCGTCTCTTATGCCTGCCATCAAGCCTCCTTTGCCGGCTCGCGTGCAAACGGCCGTTCATCCCAATTATGCAACCAGGAAAACGCCTGGCGATTCCGGATTCGCCCGACGTCGGCATTCGAGGATTCGGGCGGGGAGATTTTCCGGCCTTTCGAGACTGCCCGTTCGCCTATACTGGCCGCAGGCGCGGAGAGCAAATGTCCCAACAGGTGTTCGGTCTATCGATCGGCCAGATCACGGCCTATGCGGCAATCGCCAACGTTTTGCTGGCGCTGATGCTGGCCATTGTGACGTTGTATTATGCCTCCCACGCCAAGCGCCAGGCCGACGCAAGCAAGGACCAGGTGGATGCATCGAACCGGCAAGCCGACGCCGCGATGAGAACGCTCGACATCATGCTGAAGGAAAAGGAGCAGCAGGCGCGGCTGGACGTATTCTCAGTGAAGTTCCAGCTGCGGGCCGCGACCCAGCTCATCGACGACTGGCAGGACCGCATCGATTCGGAGCCGCTTGACCTGCCCGACGAGATTCAGATTCTGCCCACCAGTTTCAACAGCACCATCTCGAACGCGGAGAGGATTGACCGCATGGTTGCGGGCTACATGGCCTCCGCGGCGCACTTTGTGGCCAAGGCGGAGCTGGATACGAGAGTGCTGCGGGATCGCTATCATGGGCTCGCGGCGGACGGTCCGGTTCCCGCGAACGCAGTCACGCAGGCCCGGTTGCTGCTGCGCGAAAAAATCGCCGGCAATCTAAGCACGGGCCGGGCCAAAATTGCCGAAGCAAGCACCCGCTTGGAGGCTGCCACCGCGGCTTCCTGATCGAAATCGAGAACATGCCCGCCACTACTGCGGCACGCCGCCCGACGGCACGTGCTCCTCGATGTAGCGCGCCAACGTGCTGAAGACGTGAAACGACGATCCCTTGCCTTCGCTCAACGCGTGTGTCCGATTAGGGTAGTCCATCATGTCGAACGGCTTGCCGAGTTCAATCAGTTTGTTGATCAGCAGTTCCGTTCCCTGGAAGTGAACGTTATCGTCGCCGGAGCCGTGGATGAGAAGCAGATGGCCATCAAGGCCGGCGGCAAAGTTGATAGGCGAGCCGTCGTGGTAGCCCTTCGCGTTTTCCGCCGGCAGGCCCATGTAGCGCTCCTGGTAAATGGAGTCGTAATGGCTCTCGTCGGCCACCGGCGCCATGGCGATCCCGGTTGAATACACGCCGGGATAACGGAACATCACGTTCAGCGTGGTTGAGCCGCCGCCGCTGTGACCCCAGATCGCCATGCGCGATGGGTCAATGTAAGGCCGTTCCCTGGCCAGTTCTTTGATGGCCTGCGTCTGCTGCGCGGAAGACAGCACGCCAACGGCGCCGTAAACGCTTCTGCGCCACTCCCGGCCCTGGGGCGACGAAGTGCCTTCGTTGTCGATGCTGATGACCAGGTAGCCCTCTTCGGCCATCAGCCCGCCGATGAGCCGTGAGAAGGGATTCCATTCATCGCGCACCGTGGCGCAACACGGCTCACCATAGACGTAGGTCACGACGGGGTACTTCTTGTTCGGATTGAAGTCAGGCGGCTTGATCATCCATCCATCGAGCGTCGCGCCGTTCTCGACCTTCACCTTGAAGAACTCGGTTTTCGAACTTAGCAGCGGCTGCACTTTGCCCGCCAGCTCGCCGTCGTCGACTAGCGTGCGCAACACTTTGTGATCGGGAAGACTCACAATCTCGGCGCGCCACGGCCGGTCCGCGGTGCTATAGGCATGCACCGCCCACTTGCCGTTGGGGGCGACATTGTATGCGTTCACGCCCGGCTCATCTTGGGGCGTCACGCGCTCCGGACTTCCTTTGCCATCAAGGCGTGCGCGATAAAGATATTGCCGCACCGGATCATCCGGCGATGCCAGAAAGTAAAACCATCCACCTTTCTGGTCGACGGGCGCCTTCTCCAGGATGTCTCCTTCGAAATTCGTAACCAGGCGTGTCTGTCCGGTCTTCAGATCGAGACGGTACGCATGCCGCCAGCCGTCGCGCTCGCTGAGGAGCAATGCGTCTTTAAGAGTGCCCGCTTCCTTTCCTTTTTCGACCCACTCCATGCCGGAAACATCGACCCAATCCTTGTCAGTGTCTTCGCCGATGACACGCGTCTCGCCGGTGTGCGCATCTGCCCATACAAACTGATTCCTGTTCTGCGCGCGATTCAAATACTCAAGCAGCACGCAGTCGGAGTTACCCGCCCAATCCATCTGCGCAATGTAATTCTGGCGTGGGTCGCCAATGAGCTTCACCCATTGCGTCGTGCCTCCGGTTGCCGCCACAATGCCCACCCGCGCCGCCGAGTTGGTGGTGCCCGGCTGCGGATATTTGTATTTGAACGTGACCGGATATTCCTGTTCGGTGTCGTTGATCAGCGTGTATTCGCCCACGCCCGACTGATCGAACTGCCAGTAGGCAAGCGATTGGCTGTCGGGACTCCAGCGCAGGCAATTGCGCAGAAACAACTCCTCCTCATTCACCCAGTCGGAGGTGCCGTTGATGATGTCCGTCGATCCATCGGACGTGAGCTGGGTGATTTTCTTCGTGGCCAGTTCTTCCATGTAGATGTTGTTGGCGCGCACCCAGGCCACGCGGCTGGCATCGGGAGAAAACGTGGCGAACATCAGCGATGATTCGGGCGCATCCCCACCAAGCTTCATCAGCCTGCTTTCCGGCGAAGAACTGGAGGTGTCGAAGACCCAGTAGTCGCCGCGCGTGTTCTCGCGCCATACCTTCTTGGAATTGGTGAACACCAGCAGCTTCTTTCCATCCGCCGACCATGAATATTCCTCAATCTCGATCGGCGCCGTGGCGCCTGCGGGCGTCAGTTGCGCGGCAGAAACCTGCACCGTGCGCTTGCCTGTTGCCGTCTCATAGGCAACGATATCCGTGCCCTTGCCGTCCGCTGCCGGCTCCAGAATGGTGTAGGCGTCGCCGCTGTTTTCCCACGCCAGGTGCACCTGCTTGCCCCAGAATTCATTCTTGTTGAACATCGCATCCAGGCCGTTGGCCAAATTGGATGAGGGCGTTCGATCCGATGCAAGGGCAAACGGATAATTCGCAACTGAAAAAAGACACAGAATTAGCGCAGCGTGCTTCGGCTTGAGCAACACATTCCCTCCCAAGAACAGCAGACGAGTTCCCTATCGCAGATGCATTCGAAATCGTGGATTAGTTCCGTTCCAGAATTATATGCATCGCAACCGCGCCGCGTCTCGCTTCCCATCTCTCGCGGATTGCTTTGCGCCTTTCAACCGGAGGCCCCACTGTGGGACACTGGCAGCCACGGGAACCACTGCAATCGAACCCCCCACCGAGAGGTGCCATGCGCTCATCCACGCTGACCCGCTTCGTTGCCGTCTTCACATTTTTCGCCGCCGCGCCGCACTTCGCTCCGGCCCATTGCCAGCAGTTGAATTCGAATTTCGCACGCGACCCCACGCAGGCAATCGACCAGCAGTACACCGATCGGATTCGCAAGTACACCACCGATCCATCCTTCATCTCTCCGCTGGTTGACTACCTGCCGGCGTCGAAGACCGTTCCCACGCCGGCCAAGGTGCTGGGCGATGTGGCGGGCGCGCCGGACATGCTGCCTTATGCGGAGGATGTCTACAAATACTTCCGCATGCTTGAGGCCGCCAGCAATCGGGTGAAAGTGGTGAGCATTGGGCGCAGCGAGGAAGGCCGCGAAATGATCGCCGTAGCCATCGCCGATGCGGACCTACTGGCCGGCGCCAAGGCCAACGACGAGCGGCTGGCCAAGCTCGCCGACCTGCGGACGATTCATCTTGACGATGCGGCGGCGAGGCAGCTTGTGGATCAGTCCTACCCGGTCTACTACGTCACCGGGACCATCCATTCCACGGAAACCGGCGCACCCACGGCGTTGATGGAACTTGCCTATCGACTGGCCGTCGACGATGCGCCGTACATCGAATACATCCGTTCGCACATGATTGTACTGATCACGCCGGTGGTGGAAGTGGATGGGCGCGACCGCATGGTGGACCTCTACAGATGGCACAAGGCGCATCCCAACGAAAAGTATCCGCCTCTGATTTATTGGGGCCACTATGTTGCCCATGACAACAATCGCGACGCCATGGCGATGACGCTCGACCTCACCCGCAATGTGCTCGACACCTATCTCGGCTGGCACGCGCAGGTGCTGCACGATTTGCATGAATCAGTCCCGTTTCTCTACGACAACACCGTGGGCGACGGCCCTTATAACGCCTGGGTCGATCCAGCGCTGGCCGACGAGTGGGCTGAGCTGGGATGGAATAACGTGGCGCAGATGCAGTCATTCGGGATGCCGGGGGTATTTACTCATGGAGATTTCGATACCTGGAGTCCGGGTTACTTGATGTTCCTTGCCGGCATGCATAACGGCATCAGTCGGCTCTATGAAACTTTCGGCAACGGCGGTGCGGACACGGAAAAGCGCATCCTCGAACCGGGGGAATACTCGCGCACCTGGTACCGCCAAAATCCGCCGATGCCTGTCGTCACCTGGTCGCAGCGCGATAACAACAACTACGAAGAGACCGCGCTGCTGGCAACGATTTCCTACTTTGCGCAGAACGCGCACCACTTTCTTGAGAATTATTACTTGAAGAGCAAGCGATCCGTGATGAAGCCCACGCTGGAAGGCCCTGCAGCGTATGTGATTCCTGCCGATGCGGCCGAAACCAATCGCCAGGTGGAGTTGCTGAAGGTGATGAAGCGCCAGCATGTTGAAGTGCAGCAGCTCTCTGAGGCCGTGACCAGCAACTTGCCGCCCGAAAAGCGCGGAGATAAACCGAAGGCGGAGACGTTTCCCGCGGGCAGCCTCGTGATCCGCATGGATCAGCCGTACTCGCGCGTAGCCGATGTGCTTCTCGATCGCCAGTTCTGGGCTCCGGACGATGCGCAGAAGCATCCTTACGACGACACCGGCTGGTCGTTCACGCACTTATTTAACCTGAAGGTTATGCGCGTTGAAGACCCCGCGATTCTGCAGGCGAAGATGGCTCCGCTGGACGATGCCGCAACGCTCGCAGGAAAGATTTCCGGCGCGGGCCCGGTGATCGCCGTCGCCAACACCGCCCAGGTTTCGCTGCTGCCCCTGGTTTACAAGCTCAAAGGCGCCACCATTCAAGTGGCCGACAAAGACTTCGATGCGGAGGGCAAGCATTATCCCGCGGGCTCGCTGCTCATCACCGGGGCAGACGACAGCACGCTCACGCCTACACTGCGCGATCTCGCACTCGACGCCGCGCACCTTGCCGCGGCCCCCTCCGTGCCCTCGCACGCCGCATCGGCGCCGCGCGTGGCGCTGATGCATACCTGGCTTGACACCCAGACCGAAGGCTGGTGGCGCTACGCATTCGACGCCGCCGGAGTGCCCTATGACTACATCAGCACGCAAACCGCCGCTGGTGTTGCGGACCTGCGCGCGAAATTCGATGTCATCGTCTTCGCACCGGTCGGCGGTGCGTCCGCACAGAATATCATCGACGGCATTCCCATGTGGAACAACGCCATGCCGTGGCAAAAATCGGACCTCACGCCGAACCTGGGTCGCATCGACTCCACGCCGGATATTCGCCCCGGCCTGGGCTACGGCGGGCTCGCCCACCTCAAGCATTTCATTGAACAGGGCGGCCTGCTCATCACCTCGGAAGACACGGCGCAGTTCGCCATCGAGACCGGCCTCGCGCCCGGAGTGACTGTGGCCCCGCGCGGAGACGCTCGCGTAGTCGGCAGCATACTCAATACGGTCTTCGTGGCGCGCGACAATCCGGTGGCCTATGGATACGGTGCGGGCGTTCCGGTTATCAGCGCCAACGGCATGGCCTTCAATGTGAGCAACACGCTCGGCAACCGGGAAGGCCGCATTCCGATGGATCCCTACGCCGAGCGCCCCACAGGCCGCGGTAGCGTGGAAGACAGCGACGAGCCCACCGGCCGCAAGATCGCCGAAGCCGAGCCGCTCGTGAAGCAGCAGCCATGGGAAGCGAAAAAGCTGAACGAGGAAGAGGTGCGCAACAACCTGAGTGTGATTCCTGCCGAGCTGCGCCCCGACGTGATCTTGCGATTCTCCGAAGCCAAATCGCTGCTGCTCGATGGCCTGCTGGACAAGGGCGGCTCCGTCGCGGAGCACGCCGTGGTGGTCAGCGCGCATCTGGGCCGCGGCAGCGTGCTGCTGTTCGGAATCAATCCCGTCTATCGCGGAGAAACAGTGGGCACGTATGCGCTAGTGTTCAACGCGATTCTCAACTGCCAGCATCTCGCGTACACGCCCACGCCGCCGGCAGCGCCCGCGCCGGGCAAGCAATAGGAGATCCCAGGGCACGTCACGTTCTTGATTCCTGAACCGGGCGACCTCGGCGTTTTTGGCTTTCGCAGCCGCCCCCTTTTGTGTCACACTTCTAGGCATGGGAAGCAAAGACAAAGGCAAGAAGGAAGTTAAGAAGGCGCCGAAGCCCAAACCCAAACCAGAGCCCGGCCGCAAGCGCGAAGGGTTCACTCCTGCTCCGCCCAAGTAAGCGCGGCATCGGCTGCATGCGCTATTAGGGTCACGTCTCGCAAAAAGCCCCACCCGCTCGGGTGGGGCTTTTTCTTGATTTTCAAAACCGTTGAGAACTTAAGCGACCACTTCAATCCCCATGGAGCGCGCCGTGCCCTTGATGCTCTTGATGGCCGTCTCAACCGAGGAGGCGTTCAAGTCCGGCATCTTTTGCGTGGCGATCTCGCGCACTTGCTTCTCAGTCACCTTGCCGATCTTTTCCTTGTTCGGCGTGCCGGAGCCCTTGGCGATGCCCGCGGCCTTCTTGAGCAGCACGGCCGCCGGAGGCGTCTTGGTAATGAAGCTGAAGCTGCGGTCGCCGTAGACGGAAATGACGACCGGAATGACCAGCCCTTCCATCTCCTTGTTTGAGGTGCGCGCGTTGAACTGCTTGCAGAACTCCATGATGTTGACCTGCGCTTGACCGAGCGCCGGACCCACCGGAGGAGCAGGCGTAGCCTTGCCGGCGACGATCTGCAGCTTTACATAACCCGTTACTTTCTTCGGAGGTGCCATGTTGGTTCCTTTGGAACCAGCTCTTAGCTCCTAGCTTCTAGCTATTAGCTGGTATTTTCTCTGTTCGAATTTTGATGTTGAGCTCGAGCATTCGCCTGCAACCGGACTCCGCTAGGAAGAAGGCCCGGCTAGAAGCTGGAAGCTAATAGCAGGAGGCCGCAACTACTCAATCTTTTCGACCTTGCCGAATTCGAGTTCAACCGGAGTGGAGCGTCCGAAGATGGTCACCATGACCTTCATGGTTTCGCGGTCTTCGTTGATTTCATCCACTACGCCGTTGAAATTGGCAAAGGGCCCGTCCGTAATGCGGACCTGCTCGCTCTTTTCAAACTTGATCTTCATCCGCGGCTTGTCTTTGGCCGTTTCGCTGCGGAACAGGATGGAGCTGACTTCTTCTTCGCTCAGCGCCACAGGCTTGTCGCCGGTGCCCAGAAAGCCGGTAACCTTGGGCGTGTCCTTCAACACGTGCCAGAGGTGGTTGTCGAGCTCCATTTCGACCAGTACATAACCAGGAAGGAATACACGCTCCACGGTCCGCTTCTTGCCGTTCACAATCTCGGTGACCGGCTCGGTGGGAATCATCACGCGGCCGACTTTGTCCTTGAGGCCGAAGGCCTGGATACGGCTCTCGATGGACTCGCGCACCTTACGCTCGAAGCCCGAATAGGCGTGCAGGATGTACCACTTGAATCGTTCGTTCCGCTCCGGCGGCGCTTCGGCTGCGGGTACTTCGGCCTCGGCGGGTTGTTCCAGCTCATCTGCCATCATGCTCTCGTTTCGCGGCTGCATTGTGTTACTACACCCCACCCAGCTGCTTCAACAGCCGGTCCAGCCCATATTGGAAAATCGCATCCACAATAAAGAAGAACAAGCCAAAGATGAAGACGGCGATGAGGACGACCGTGGTTGTCGCCTCCACTTCCTTGCGCGACGGCGTGACCACCTTGCGCATTTCTCCGCGGACGTCGCCGAGGAAGTGCGTGAATTCCTTCCATCCGCCAACCGCCCGGTCGAGCATGTTCGGCTCTGCATTGGGCCGCTTGGCTAACGCCGGCTTCTTCTGACTCGGCTGGTCTTCCCCGTTCACCATTGCTGTTTTAGTCGCCATACTTCCTTGTCCTTTGCATCCGGCGTCTGGCCGGGCGCGCCCATCATTTGGGTGGGCTGAATCTGGCAGGGGCGGAGGGATTCGAACCCCCAAGTTCGGTTTTGGAGACCGACAGTTTAGCCGTTGAGCTTACGCCCCTAAAGGCAGGGGTTAGGGATTAGGGGTCAGGGATCAGTTTTTGTTGTGCGGATCAAAGGCTATGCGCCATTCCCCGCCAACGCTCAAACTGATCCCTGATCCCCGATCCCTGATCCCTGTCTTACTTCGTTTCCTTGTGCGGCTGGTGCTTGCGGCAGCGGTTACAAAACTTCTTGAACTCGAGACGGCCGGTGGTCGTCTTCTTGTTCTTCGTCGTCGAGTAATTCCGCTCCTTGCACTCAGTGCACTGCAATGTGATAATTTCCCGCATTTGCTTACCCTCTCAATCCCACAACATTTCCTGGGTTGGCTGGCAGCTCAATCCCAAGAATAAACTCCCACCTCAGAAGAAGAATACGGGGGCTAGACTCTCGCTGCATCTGAACCCATATCCCCACATCGTCAGTCTCCTCAACGTCAACGGTAACCACAGCTGGCGGCTGAGAACTTGTAACCGTATAGAGCCCCTCGCCTTCGTCGCTAAGCACAGTCCCAGTAACTCGGTCGAAGAACTCCTTGCCTTCCTCGCTTAGGAAGAACGTTGCCGGCCTTCCCGACAGCCTCACGATGCCCTCGCCACGCGCTGTTGCGGCAAGTTGATTTCAAGAAGACGAAAAATCGATTTCTCCAATTCAGCCGATCCCGTGATCAGGAACTGCTCAACCAAGTCCTCGTCCATCTCGAAATTGACTACCTCTCCGCCGGTTAGAACTTTGACCTGAAGCTTCCCGCCCCACGTATCTAACTCGATTGCCTCCACGTGGCTATCGGAGTTCCGCTCCTCGACTCTTGCATTCAACCAGCGCCCAAATCTCAGTGTCGCCTGCAGAAGCCTCTGCTGCGAAAGCTGCCCGGCATAGGCGCTACGAGCATAATCCTCTTCCGATCGATGCGTCAGCCGAGCCTCGGTTTTCTGCTCCTCGCTCAGCGGAGGAAGCTCGTTCGCAGGGATTTGTTGAGCGCGCAACCAATCCTGCGTGCTCGAACTCGACCCTCTTACGAAAACTTCCATCTTGCCTCCCGCGCTTCAGGTGTTAGAGACCGTTTTTCTGATCCGTGACCCCTAATCCCTGATCCCTGCTATTTCGTAATCTCCGACACCGTGCCCGCGCCCACCGTGCGTCCGCCTTCGCGAATGGCAAAACGCAGACCCTTTTCCAGAGCCACAGGCGTAATCAGCTCAATCGCCAACTGCACGTTGTCGCCCGGCA
>Ga0302319_10001740_pt1 | contig 48319 bp, 53 predicted proteins | sample Bog_T0_2_FD_203319 | JGI IMG/M metagenome (GOLD analysis project Ga0302319, IMG submission 203319) | Peat permafrost microbial communities from Stordalen Mire near Abisko, Sweden - Bog_T0_2 | ecosystem: Environmental > Terrestrial > Soil > Wetlands > Peat | place: Sweden: Abisko, Stordalen Mire... | reverse complement strand
ACGCTGATGCGAAATACACCGGGACCGCGAAGCACAGGCCCGAAATCGGCCAGCACGTGCCGCACCACCAGTTTGGCGATCTCTCCTACAAAACCGTTTTTCTCCGCGATCCGCACAAAGATGTCGGGACTAACCGGGAGTCCGTCTTCGTCAGACCAGCGCGCCAGCGCCTCCGCGCCCACAACCCGTTTGCTGGCCAGGTCGACCACCGGCTGATAGACCACCCGCACCTTGTCCCCGCGGATCGCGCGCCGCAACTGCTGCTCGTAGCTCTTGTTGCGCCGATACAAAAGCGAGATCGCCAGCCCTATGAGCCCGCCCAATACCCCGGCAAAGGTAACAAATCCACCAAATTTGCCGCGATTCTGTTTAGCCACTTCGCCGAGCGTAGTGAACGCAGTCACGCAGTCGTAAAAGCGAATAGAGCATCGCGTGGCGAACAGGCTGTCGCCCTGCCTGACTCTGCCCTCGGCGCCAAGGTTCGCCATGTCGGCCTTGAGCGGCTCGCCGAGCAACGAACCGCGCTTCTGGGTCGGCTCGTCCGTCACGGTTTCGATGTAGTGCATGGGCGCAGGCTCCAGGTGCATCCGTGTCAGGGGCGTAAACACGACGTACGCGTCGCCTTGCTGCTCGGTAATTGCCGTCAGCCCGTTGTTCTGGTAAGGCGCAAGATTCTTGTAGATGGCCGTTCCATCCTGCAAGGTGATGTCAGGATTCAATTGCCCGGCAAGATGCGGCGATCGGCCAAGCGCCACAGAGCACTCGATCTTGCCGTTGCGCATGCGGCCGGCGTCGCGCACGTAATCTGACTCGAAGATAAGCGCCTGAAAGTATGCAAGCTCGCTACTGGAGCAGAAGCCGTTCCGCGCCGCGCCCATTGCGGCCAGCACCGTCCGCAACTCGGCTGAAGACATTTCGCCATCGGCCATCAGCTGGCCAGCATACTGATCCAGCTGGCTCCCGGCCTGCCACGCCGTTATCTCACGGGCCAAAAAGTAACCCGCCAAAACACCACACGCAACTCCGATAAACGTAGCCACCAGCGCAAGAGCAAAGCGACGTTTGAAGCTTGCCATTCGGCACCAACCGTTCGAATTTATTGGCCCGTACAACGCTCGACACAGTCCAGGCGCACTGGGCTCCGTTCGCTCATCGGCACCAATCGGGAAAATCTTTAAACGATTACTAATGATTCTCCGTATATTCACAAATTGAGCGAATGGCGCAGTGGGACCTGCCTGTTAAGTAATTTGCAGGACTTTATTGCCTGCACCCGCAGAAATCGGCAGAATCGCCTCGCAGCCATTGAATTTCCGCGGGAATTAGCCTATCCTAGCCTTGCAGACGAGTTTGTCCGCCAGAGAACTACCGTGTGCGCACCGGCTGGCGGAGAGATGAGTGGGCTAATAGCCCACTTTTTATTTGGGGCAAACACTCGGGGACGGCACGCGCTACCCTTCGAATGCCTAATCCCCTAATAATCAAACGTATGCGGGTAGATTTTGATCGCGGACCCCGGTGGGACCGAGGGGCCGGAAAGAAACATAGGCTGGCGGAACGAAGGATTGATGGCAGTCAGGCTGGACGCAATTCGGTCAGCGGCGGAAAGAGTAGCCGCCTCGCACGGGCTAGAAGTGGTGGACGTTGAGTTTTTGGGCCCTGCGAAAGAGCGCACTCTTCGGGTTTATTTGGAGAAGAATGCCGAGGGCCGGGCGCAGTTGAAGGCGCAGATTGAGGCTGCCGGAACCGACGCGGCGGAACTCCCTGAACGGCTCAGCGAGGGCAGGCTGAAGGTTGAACAACTGTCCGGCGTCACACACGAAGATTGCGCCGGGTTCAGCCGCGATTTCGGCGTCCTGCTCGACGTGGAAGACCTGGTTCCGGGTGCAGAGTACACCCTGGAGGCCAGTTCGCCGGGTTTGGACCGAAGGCTGTCACGGCCCGAGGATTTTGAGCGGTTCACAGGGTGCCTGGTGAAGGTGCAGACCTTTGAACCATTGCGCAACAACAGGCATTGGCAGGGCCGACTTATCGCCAGTACCGGCAGCATCATCACGCTCGACCTGAACGCGGTCAAGCAAAACAGCAAGAGCCGAAAAACCGGCGTGAGCACTGTTGAAATCGCTCTTGGCAACGTTGAAAAGGCGCAACTGGTGCCGGAAATCTAGGCTTGGCACCGGACGCTCGAGCGCCCGTAAACATCAAAACCCGAGGGAGGAACGCTGAGCGGCGTTCTCCCCGGAAAACCCCAACTGAATCGGTTCCTGGATTTGCTTCAAAAGTCCCCGCAACCGGGCAGCAATCGAGAGAGTTAGCAGAGTATGGCCAGCGCTTTGTATCAGAGCATCGAGTTGTTGAGTCAGGAAAAGGGCATTGACCCCGCCATCGTGGTTGGCGCTGTGGAGGAGGCCATCGCCCTGGCCACGCGCAAGTACTACAAGACCCAGGAAAACATGCGCGGCGAGCTCAATAAAGACACCGGCGAGATTACGGCCTATATCTACAAGACGGTAGTTGGCAGCGAAGAAGAGATTGAAGATCCGGTGAACCAGATTACGCTGGCAGCGGCCAATGAACTGGCCCCCGGCGTTGAAGTGGGTTCCGAGATCCGCATGTACCGCGATACCAGCCCGCTGGGCCGCATCGCCGCGCAGCTCGCCAAACAGGTCATCTTCCAAAAGGTGCGCGAGGCCGAGCGCGACACAGTGTTCCAGGAGTATGCGCACCGGGAGAAGGAAGTACTGACGGCGACCGTAAAGCGCATCGAGGGCCAGGACGTGATCTACGACCTGGGCAAGGCTGAAGCACGCTGCCCCAAGCGCGAGCAGTCGCGGCTCGAGCAGTTCTCAGTGGGCGAGCGCGTCCGTGTGGTGCTGCTTAAAGTGGATCGCGCCGCCAAAGGGCCGCAGGTCATCGTCTCCCGCGCCGCTCCCGAGCTGGTGCAGAACCTGTTCCAGTCAGAGGTTCCGGAGATCTATGACAACACCGTCTCCATCAAGGCTATTGCGCGCGAAGCCGGCGAACGCACCAAGATCGCCGTACAAAGCCGTGACAAGGATGTGGACCCGGTGGGCGCGTGCGTGGGCATGAAGGGCATGCGCGTGCAGTCGATCATCCGCGAGTTGCGCGGCGAAAAGATAGACATCATCGAATTTTCAGAAGAGATTACAACCTTCGCCGAGAAGGCGCTGCAACCGGCCAAGGTCAGCCGCGTTTCCATCACCGACCTGACAGAAAAGCAGCTTGAAGTGATCGTCGACGACACGCAGCTTTCGCTGGCCATCGGCAAAAAGGGACAGAACGTGCGCCTGGCGGCCAAGCTGCTCGGCTGGAAGATCGACATCAAGAGCGAAGAGGAAAAGCGGCAGGAAGTCGAGCAGCAGATGGGCGGCTTCAGCGGCGGACCTTCGACGCCGATTGAGCAGGTTACTGAGCTGGGCGAGGGCATCATAACGAAGCTGGTCACCGCCGGAATCACGACTGTCGAAGCTCTGGCCGACATGACTCCGGAACAGCTGGAAGAGATTCCCGGCATCGGCGAAAAGACCTTGGAAAAGATCTCCGTCGCTGTGCGCCACTACTTCGGCCACTTTGAAGAGGGCGAAGAAGGCCATGTGCCGACCGAAGCACTGGCAGCGGCTGCTGATGCGGAAGCGGCTGCAGACGCTGAGACAACGCCGGACGAGCAGGAAGTTGCCACGCCGGAAGCGGCGGAAGCCACCGCTGAAGCCGAAGAAGAGAATGCCTCGGTTGTTCTGGAGGAGATCGAGAGCCAAGACGCCGTCGAGACCGAGACGGAAGAGGACGCCGCCATCGATGCGGTGGAATCGCCGGCATCGGAAGCGGAAGAGATCGAAACAGCGAAGAGCAATGAAGAGTAGGCGGCCGCGGGGGCGGGTGCGCGCAGTGCGCGCCGGCCTTCAAAGCCAATCCAAAGGTCACACAGTTTTATTGAACACCCATTGCCACGAGGTAGCTATGAGCGACTAAGGGCTTTGGACATGGGATTTTTGAAAAGAGGCGGATGAGTAAGGTTCGTATCAACGATCTCGCGCGCGAGTTGGAAGTCAAGAGCAAGCAGGTTCTTGACGTATTGGGAGAACTCGGTCTGGGCGCCGGCAAAACCCACTCCAGCTCCTTGGAAGAGTATGAAGCGGAGAAGGTTCGCGGGCAGTTTGCGCATGGCGGACACTCCACCGGCCACAGCGGCGCATCGAGCCGCGCGCCTCAGGCGATCGCGCCAAAAATCGACCTCTCGCATATCTCCAAGCCCGGCGACGTGCTCAAGGCCATTCTGGCCAAGAAGAAGGAAGACGAGGAAGAAGCGCGTCATCCTCACATGGCGTCAAAGCCAGCGGCGCCGCCAGCCGTCAAGCCTCCTGTGCAAGCCGTTCAACCGCCGGTTGTCGCCGCACTACCGCCTCAAGCGCCCCGTCCAGAGCCTCGCCGCATTGTTCCGCAGCCACGTTCGGCCCCGAACATTGTGCAGCCTCCTACGACGCCGGCGATTGCTTCCCGTCCGCCTGCAGGCCCCGTTGTCGCCAAGGCCCCCGCAGTGGCGGCCGTACCTGCGCGTCCCGTTGTTGTGGTCGCGCCTGCTCCGGGCACAGTTGTCGTCAGACACCCGGTCGCGCCCCCTCCAGCCAAGGAAGAGCCCCAGCGCATCCCCGAGAAACCTGCAGTAGCGGCAGCGCCTGCTCCGGCTCCAGTTGTACCTGAACCTGCCGCACCGGTGCAGGCTCAGCAGCCCGTTGAAGCGCCCGCAGCCCCCGTGGTTGAAGCCGCTCCGGTAGCAGCCGTTGTGCCGCCGCCCGCGCCCGCCCCGGATGAAGCTGCAGTTCCACCAACCGCTGAAGTTGCTACCATCGCCGCTGAAACCGGCACCGCCGCCCCAGCGCGTCCCAAGCCCGCGGCGCCGCCGGCAGCTCCCGCGCCTCCTGCACGCCGTATGGTGATGCCGCAGATAGGCCCGCGGCCGGTGTACAAGGCTCCCATTCCTGTCCCGGGCGCACCGCCCAGCGTCGCCACCGGAAATTTCGCTCCCGGCGCAGGCATACAACGCGGCCGGCCCATCTTCGATCGCCGTCCCGCAGGCGCACCCGGCGGCCCGGGCGGCTACCCGCAGCGCTCCGGCCCCGCGGGCCCTGGCCAGTTCCCTGGCGGACCGCGGCCCAAGCACCCCACCAGAACCGGAATGAGCGGTCCTGCCGGCCCAGGAGCCCCTGGAGCACGTCCCGGTTTTGCTCCTCGTCCCGGATTTGGCGGCCCACCGCGCCCAGGTTTTGGCGGTCCTCGTCCAGGACCCGGCGGAGCAGCTCCGCCTACCGACAGCCCCCGTCCGCAGCGCGCGCCTTCGCGTGGCCGTGGCCGTGGCCAGCAGCAGTATCCCAAGACCAAGGAAGGCCCGATGAAGGGCTTTGTGCCGCCGCCACGTTATGGCGGAGTGCACTATAGCGCCGAGCCTTTACCCATCTCCCGCGAGATCACCGTCACCGAAGGCATCAGCGTCAAGGATCTGGCTGAAAAGCTGGACATCCGCGCCAAGGATCTGATCGCAACCCTATTGATGAGCGGCGTTTTTGTCACCGTGAATCAGTCGCTCGATGCCGAGATGGTCAAGGAGGTCTCCGCCAAGTTCGGCGCGGCCGCCACCGTCATCAGCTACGAAGAAGAGCTCGCCAACGAAGCCATCGAGGAAGTGCTCGAGGCCGACAACACCGAGGAGCTCGAAGTACCGCGCGCGCCCGTAGTCACCGTCATGGGCCACGTCGATCACGGTAAGACCTCACTGCTCGACGCCATTCGCGAGACCGACGTTGCAGCCGGCGAAGCCGGCGGCATCACGCAGCACATCGGCGCCTACAAGGTGAAGTTCTCTAAAGAGGGCTCGCCCGCTTCCGGCCGCGAAATCGTCTTCCTCGATACGCCCGGCCACGAAGCATTTACCCGTATGCGCGCACGCGGCGCCAAGGTCACGGATATTGTGGTGATTGTTGTGGCCGCGGACGATGGCGTTATGCCGCAAACCATTGAAGCCATCGATCACGCAAAGGCAGCCGATGTTCCCATCATCGTGGCCGTCAACAAGATCGATAAGCCCGAAGCCAATCCTGACCGCGTCAAAAAGCAGCTTGCCGATCGCGGACTCATTCCCGAAGAGTGGGCCGGCGCAGGCCAGGATAGCACTGTCTTCGTCGAGGTCTCGGCAAAGAAGCGCATCAATCTTGACCTGCTGCTGGAAATGATCTGCCTGGTAAGCGACATCAAGGCGCCCAAGGCCACACCCGGACGCAAAGCCGTCGGCTCGGTGCTTGAAGCCAAGCTCGATCGCGGCCGCGGCGCTGTGGCTACCGTGCTGGTGCAGGATGGCACGCTGCGCCTGAACGACAGCTACATCGTCGGCAACACCTTCGGCAAGGTCCGCGCCATGTTCGACGATCGAGGTCGCCCGCTTGAAGAAGCCGGGCCGTCTTCGCCGATTGAAGTGCTCGGACTTGAAGCAATTCCCGACGCCGGCGATACCTTCCTCGTCGTCGCCGACCGCGACAAGGCCAAGGGAATTGCGCAGTACCGCAAGATGAAGGAACGCGAATCGCAACTGGCCAAGAGCTCGCGTGTTTCGCTGGAAGGGCTTGCCGAGCAGATTCGCCTTTCGGGCGTGAAGGATCTGCCTCTCATCATCAAGGGCGACGTGCAGGGTTCGGTGCAGGTGCTGGCTGACTCGCTTTCACGCATGTCCACTGAGAAGGTGCGGGTCAAGGTGCTCCACTCAGGCGTCGGCTCCATTACTGAAAGCGATGTGCTGCTGGCTACTGCGTCGAACACCATCATCATCGGCTTCAACGTACGGCCTGAGCGCAAAGCCGCCGAGCTGGCGCAGCAGGAAAACGTGGAGATCCGTATCCACTCCATCATCTACGAGCTGCAGGATGAGATTAAGCTCGCCATGATGGGCCTGCTCGAACCCACGTTCAAGGAGACTTACGTGGGCCGCGCCGAAGTGGTCAACGTCTTCCGCATTCCCAAGGTCGGCACCATCGCCGGCTGCCGTGTGCAGGATGGCGTGATTCGCCGCGACGCTGAAGTGAAGGTCATGCGCGAAGGAACGCAGGTGTTCAAGGGCAAGGTTGGCTCCCTCAAGCGCTTCAAGGACGATGCGCGCGAAGTAACCAACGGTATGGAGTGCGGCATCGGCATCAACGGCTTCAGCGATCTGAAGGAAGGCGATCTGATCGAAGCCTTCTCGACTGAGAAACTGGCCGCAGACCTGGGCGCACTCACCTCAACAGCAAAGGCATAACGTAAACTGCGATCCACACAAGCGGCTCGTTCTTTTGAACGGGCCGCCGATTTTTTGAGCATTTTCTAGATGAACTTAGACCTTATCCGGGATGTGCAACGGACATTTTCAAAGGGAAAAGACCTGATTGTGCGCAAAGGTACAGGGCGCCTGCATTTGGCGGACCGGTCTCAATCGGTGGGCAAGAATGCGCGGCGGCCGGTGGCACACCCCTCAAACCCCACAATCGCGTACAATTGCGGGTATCCGGATCGTGGAGGCCCGCACTGATCGCTGTGCTTCTTACTCGCCTTTTTCCAATCGCAGAACCGCTCGGCGCTCTGCCTTCACGGGCAGCCGCATTTATGGCATTTGCATCCCAGAACAGCCTGCGCCATTACCTCAAAATGCAGTACGGCGACCAGACCTTCAAAGGGCTTTATCACTGGAATTTCTTTGATGCCGCGGTTCTTATTCCCTACTTCGCGGTCATGATTCTGCTGGCTCTCTACGGTGTGCATCGCTACACGATGTGCTACCTCTATTTCAAATACAAGAAGAACTACAACCCCAATCCGCCGAACCACTTCGACGAGTTGCCCCGCGTCACCGTGCAACTGCCCATCTACAACGAGCAATTTGTCATCGACCGGCTCGTCGAGGCGATATGCGCCATGGAGTACCCGAACGACAAGCTGGAAATCCAGGTGCTCGACGACTCTACAGACGAAACGCAAGAAGTCGCCGCCGCCATTGTCGCGCGCTACGCCGCCCTGGGCCATCCCATCAGCTACATCCATCGCTCCAACCGGCATGGTTTTAAAGCCGGAGCGCTCGATGCAGGCCTTAAGGTCGCCAAAGGCGAGTTTGTGGCCATCTTCGACGCCGACTTCGTTCCGCCGACCGACTGGCTCATGAAGGTCATCCATCACTTCGCCGAGCCGCACATCGGCATGGTCCAGACCCGCTGGTCTCACCTGAACCGAAACTACAGCATGCTCACTCAAATTGAGGCCATCCTCCTCGATGGCCACTTTGTGCTGGAGCATGGGGCGCGCACAAGAACCGACGACTTCTTCAACTTCAATGGCACCGCCGGCATGTGGCGCATCCAGGCCATCGCCGACGGCGGGGGTTGGCAGCACGACACGCTCACTGAAGACACTGACCTGAGCTACCGCTCACAGCTTGCTGGCTGGAAGTTCAAGTACCTGCCCGAGGTCGAATGCCCTTCCGAACTGCCCATTGAGATGACCGCTTTCAAGACCCAGCAGGCGCGCTGGGCCAAGGGCCTCATCCAGACCAGCATCAAAGTGCTTCCCCAGGTCTTCCGCTCCGATGTGCCGCGGCGCATCAAGGTTGAAGCGGTCTACCACCTTACCGCCAACCTGAGCTATCCGCTGATGGTCGTCATGTCCGCGGCGCTGTTGCCGGCCATGATCTGCCGCTTCTACCAGGGCTGGTTCCAGATGCTGCTCATCGATGTGCCCCTGTTTACAGCGTCCACCCTGTCGATCGCTGTGTTTTATCTGATGAGCGAGCGCGAGCTGTTCCCAAAGACATGGAAGAAGACCTTCATTTATCTCCCATTTCTCATGGCTCTCGGCATCGGCCTCACCGTCACCAACACCAAAGCCGTCATGGAAGCGCTCCTGGGCATCAAGAGCCCGTTTGTGCGCACGCCCAAATACCGCGTAGCCAAAAAAGGCGAGAAGTCCCAGGCCGCCAAGTACCGCAAGCGCCTCAAGCTTGCGCCATGGATCGAACTGCTGCTCGGCTGCTACTTCTTTCTGGCCATTCTCTACACCTTCTCCAACCGAAACTACTTCACGGCGCCGTTCCTGATTCTTTTCGTCGTTGGGTATTGGTACACCGGCCTCATGAGCCTGCTGCAAGGCCGATTCGAGCGCTGGCGGAGTGGCGGCGCAAACACCGAGGAATCAAGCCCGAAGCCATTCCCTGTGGGAGTGTAGGCAGGTGGAGCGGCCAGTGCTGCTGCCCTCTGCGCAAGCCCCTGGCCGCCTCCGCTACAATAGTGTGAAGCGCCCCTGCCTGCCTTGGATTCGAGTCCTCGTGCCGCCAGGCGCGTCGAACTATCATGCTGACCTCAAATCTTCCTGAAGCTCTTACCTTTGACGATGTGTTGCTGGTTCCCGCCTATAGCGAGGTGGTGCCCGTACAGGTCAGTACCCAGACCCAGTTGACACGCGATATCACCCTCAACACGCCGCTCATCTCTTCCGCCATGGACACTGTCACCGAGTCGCGCATGGCTATCGCCATGGCGCAGGCTGGCGGCATCGGCATCGTGCACCGCAATCTTTCCATCTCCGACCAGGCCGGTGAAATCGACAAGGTTAAGCGGTCTGAAAGCGGGATGATTGTCGATCCTGTCACCATCGGACCCGATCAGCTAATCGCCGACGCGCTCGATGTGATGCGCCGCTACAAGATCTCTGGCGTGCCCGTCACGCAAGGGAAGAAGCTGGTCGGCATTCTCACCAATCGCGACCTTCGCTTTGAGACGCGCACCGACATTCCCGTCGGCGACGTCATGACCAAGGAAAACTTGATCACCGTGCCGGTGGGCACCACGCTGGAAGAAGCCGAATTCATCCTTCATAAGCATCGCGTTGAAAAACTGCTGGTGGTCAACGATCAGTACGAGCTCAAGGGCCTCATCACTGTCAAGGACATCCAGAAGAAGCTCAAGTACCCCAATGCCAGCAAAGATGCGCAGGGCCGCCTTCGTGTTGGCGGCGCAATTGGCGCAACGGGCGATTACCTGGAGCGCGCCGCCGAGCTTATTCGCGCTCGCGCCGACGTGCTGGCCATCGATTCCGCGCACGGACACTCGTCGCGCGTGCTGCAAGCAGTTCGCGACGTGAAAAAGCAGTTTCCGCACGTCGGCGTGTTGGCCGGCAACGTGGCAACCTACGAGGGCGCACTGGCGCTGATGGATGCGGGAGCTGACGCCATCAAGGTGGGCATCGGACCTGGCTCCATCTGCACCACCCGCATGGTTACCGGCGCGGGAATGCCCCAGGTCACGGCGATTGCCGAAGCCTGGCGCGCCTGCCGCGAACGCGGTATCCCGGTCATCGCCGACGGCGGCATCAAGTACTCCGGCGAAATTACCAAGGCCATCGCCGCCGGCGCAAGCTCGGTGATGATCGGCTCGCTCTTTGCCGGCGTGGACGAGAGCCCCGGCGAAACTATCCTCTACCAGGGCCGCAGCTTCAAGACCTATCGCGGCATGGGCTCGCTATCGGCCATGAGCCAGGGCTCTGGTGAGCGCTACTTTCAGAGTTCGTCAGACCTGGCACAGGTCGATGGCGCCACTGAGGGCGTTGTTCAGCGCGAGCGCACTGGACAAAACCGGCTTGCAAAATTCGTTCCCGAGGGCATTGAAGGCCGCGTTCCTTATCGTGGACCGCTTGAGTCGATGGTCTTTCAGCTTGTCGGCGGATTGCGCTCCGGCATGGGCTACCTGGGTTGCGGCACGATCGTGGAATTACAGCAGAATGCAAGGTTCGTGCGTATCTCCGGCGCCGGCTTGCGTGAGAGCCACGTGCACGACGTGATCATCACACGCGAGGCGCCTAACTATCATGTCGAGTAATAGTCGAGGGACGGACTACCCGCCGTTGTGACCATCTTTGTGCCCGATTCTATCATAAGTCTGTGACAGCAAACACAACGGCTTGTGACCGCGTTGTGACCAAAACGTGTTTTTTGGCGAGTCACAGGTTGGTCACGGGTGGGCATGGCAGGCGGGCGAAGCCCGCCCGCCCTAACAGCGGGGCTGGCCTACCCATGCCATGAAGCACCGCCAGCTGCAGAACCGCAGATTGACTGCGCCACGCTGTTTGGACCATGCCCGGAGACTGATGACAAGCGACTGACCGACTGGCCCGCCGCAATGCTTGCACTTGAACGATACGCACTGAGACATAACGTGCCCCCTTTAGATGCCAACGGCACCGCCAGTCAGGGGCGAGCGCAGCGAAGTGGCGCAGCCACGCGAAGCGCCCTTGACAAGGTGCGACGATTGGATTTCCTGGGGGCACGTTTACAGGATGCCTGCGAGGGGCCGTGAGGCCCGGCGGCGGGCTTTGTATTGGCCCGCCGTGGCGTCGGCTGGCCTTCCCTTGGCGCTATGATCGCAAAATCAGGGGGGGGTGGGGTTGGGGCTTTTTATGGTCTTTGTTTTTCGCCGGGTGCGCGCCATGCGGTTCGGCGCGCCCCAAGGAGCACAGGCGCAGCCTGTGCGACGCAGGGCGGCGAGGGGCGAGGGGAGTGAGCGCAGCGAACCGAAGGGCGAGGGAGCGTAGCGTACGAGACCGAGCCGAGGGGCGAAGCCGACCCGGCGGGAGCGGAGCCGAGGCGCGGTGTTTGCGCCGAGCAGCTGCGCCACGCCGGGAGCGTAGCGACTGAGCGGGCGCAGCGGCGGGCGGCGGCTAGCGAGTACCGCAGCGAGAGCGAGGACACGGAGCAGCCGAGGCGACCAGCGGGAGCCGATCCGCGCGGAGCGGGCGAGTTACGACGCGCGCTTTGCGCGCCACCTTGTATAGGTTTTGTTTGGTTTATCTATGGTTTTTTATAGCTTTTGGAGGCGCGTCCACCAGCACGATGATGGCTGGCCGCAGCACGGCGCGTGACGCGGGCTTTATCGCGGCACGGGACGTGCCACCGCAGCATCCCGAGCACGACGACGGCCTTACAGCAGCCCTTTTCTATCGAGCACACTGGCCAGCCGCAGCCGCGCATCCACTAGCACGTAGGAGCCTTTGCGCGTTGACCATCCCATCATCTTCGCGGCAGCTTCGGCAGAGTAACCATCGCGATGCACCAGTAGTAACATCTGGCGTAGGTCTGGTGGGATGGCTTCGAGCGACAGCTCGAAGTCTATGACGGCCACGATGCGCGCCTCATGGTAATTTGCTGTGCTTCCGCCCGGCCGTCCGCGTTGCCGATCCGGGTCAAGGCGTGACACCTTGCCGGATTGAATGAGCTTGCGGTTGCGATTCCAGCGCCGGAGCGCGTTGACGGCCAGACTCTCATCGAGGGACATACGAGGGATTGTACCGCGCCCCTAGTGTGCGCGCGAAGCGCGCACACTAGGGGTTGTGGTTAGCGTTGCTTTGGGAGTCCACCGGTGACTACCACGATGAGTGGGCGGATTAGCACCTGCAGGCAGCTAAGACAACAGAACGTGCCGTAGAGTTCATGCGGGCGATGGTTTCGGGCGCACACTGGACACTTGACGATTTTGATAACTTCTTTCTTGCGTTTTTGGATGGCCATTTTAGTCTCCCGGACATGCTGCGAGGATGCGGCTGGCGATGGCGCGCGCATCTTCCCACATCTGCGCGGCGTCATCGTAGGTTGAAACGTCCCACAGTTCCATTGCTGCGTTGCAAAGGATGCGGGCCAGCAGCGCCGCACGGCGCGGCTGCATCACGAGCGGACCTTGAACCAAGGCTTCGCGTTCCTTCATTGCTTCCCCCCGAGTGTCGAGATTGCCACCTGTGCGGCATAGAGCAACTTCGATGCGGCTGCGCCATCGAAGACTTCGGCGAGTACTCCGTGCGCGACACACGCGACGAAGGCGCGAATGTTTTCGCGGCTTCCGAGTGTCGGCATCGCTGACTTGTATGCCTCTTCTGCGAGGTTGATGGCGCGCCACTCCTCGGTTTTGTGGTCTCTTGCTTCTTGATACCGCGCAGTGTACGCGTTCCAGCATCGCGCGATTGCGTGTTCGCTTGGATCGCTACTCGCTGGCCGCTGGCCGACCGCGAGGATTCTGGCGAGTGTAAGTGTGTTTTTCATGCTGACCTTTCGAGATCGGTTGAAGTTAGTACCTGCCCGGCATTGCCGATGTACCACCAGGTGGAAACTAGGTTGGCGTGGCCGAGCAACCTTTGCACCTTGCGGATATCGCGAGTTCGTTCGTACAGTTGGCGCGCCGCGGTTCGGCGTAGATCGTGCATTGACCATTCCATCGCTTCGCCGTGATTTTGTTTTTGCTGCGCCTTCCGTAGCTCCCACAGCAAGGTGCAGGCTGTTACGGGCTTGCGGTCGTGGCTGAGTGCGGCGATCAGTGGTTCGTTTTTGCCGGCAATCGCGCAGACACCGGCGAGAACTTCGCGCAGGCGATGAGTCATGGGCACTCTGTAGCGGGCTGAGTTTTTTGTGGTGCCGAATATCTCGCCGTGGTCCCAGTCGACATTGCCGCTGGTGAATTGTTCGATGGCACTGCGCCGCAGTGCCGTGTCCCGCGCGAGTAGCAGCGCTAGGCGCAGGCGATTCGACGCGATGGCATAGACCAGTTCAAACTCGTCGTCTGGCACGAGCTGTTCGCGTGGTCCCTGCCGTGCGATTTTGCGGAACGCTCCCAGTGTTGCCGGGTTGATGCCGTTCCGCAGGATGAATAGCCGCAACTCCCATTGCATCGCACGCTGGTAAGCTATCGTCTGCGCGGCTTCGGCAACATCGGCACACACTTGAGAGATGTGGGCTTGAGTGACTTCGGCGGCGCTGAGTGGGCCGATACGCCTAACGATGGCTTCGCGGAGCGGACGGTGTCGGACAACTTGCTGCGCGAGGCGCGCGCAGCAGACCGAGCTATCGCCCGCTGAGTGGGGTTTGGTCGCATGGCGACCTCGGCCGCCCGTGCTGATTCTTCGGTCGGATATGTCTTTCGAAAGCGTGAACCGTCGAGTAGTCGAACGTCGACTTGCCACGTGTTGCCGCGTTTTCTGACTGGCATGTTAGCTCCTGATCTAGAATCGGCTTGTGACCGTCCTAACTATCATGTCGAGTAGGCGCCGCGAGCTCAAACATTTGTTGGGCGCCTGGTTGCCGGTTATTGCCGGCGTTTGCATCATTGCGATGGAGTCAACGCCCGCTTTTGGCTCCGATCGCACTAGCGGCCCATTGCGCTCGATCTTCGAGGCTATCTTCGGACCCGTGAGCGCACCCAGCTGGGAGACCATTCATCACGCCATCCGCAAGTCCGGCCATTTCATCGGCTATGGACTTCTCGGCCTGGCCTGGCTGCGCGCCTGGTGGATGACCCTGCCCCGCTCCGTCTTTCTGCAGGACGCGCTGCTTGCCCTGCTGGGCACGGCACTCACGGCCAGTGCTGACGAGTACCACCAGACATTCCTGCCCAACAGGACCGGAACCCCATGGGATGTGCTGCTTGATTGCTGCGGCGCGCTCACCCTCCAGGTCGCCATGTATGCGATCATGCGCGTCTTCAAGCCCAAGCGATTGGCCAGAGCGTAGAGCTGAATGGGAGCGCCGGGCGCAAACTGCCCGCGCCTATTGAATGATCGGCTCTACTGAAGTGGTGGTGAGAGTCAAGTTCGTGTTGGCTTTCGTCACGAACGGTATCTGGTAGGGGAAGGTATATGTGATCTGCACTTGGACCGTGCTGCCTGGCACTCCATTCCCTTGCGGATAACTTGCAACCACGCTCATCGAGCCTCCGCCCAGGTTCGGATATAGCTTCATCTCGCTCAATTGCGCCGGCCTTCCGCAGAGGGTTTTTGCAGGCGCTACCACTAAAGTGCAATGGCAGGCTTCTCGATGAAGGAGAGATGATCTCAGGGATAATCCCACGAAGTGGATCGGGCACCAGGAGTGTTTTTCAGGAATGGCAGAGGCCGAACCAGAGAGAGATAGGGCCGAACTGTGAGGCGGACTGATGAGGATTCTAAAGGATGAAGGCGGGCAAGCGCTTGTCCTGACAGCGCTGTGCCTGATGGTCCTGATGGGCATGATGGGGCTGGGAATCGACGTGGGCTATATGCGCTATCAACAGGCTCAGCTGCAGACGGCGGCTGATTCCGCGGCGATTGCAGCCGGACTGGAAATTGGCAACTGCAGTAAGGCGGTTTGCACCAACATGAAGACGGCCGCCGCACAGGCATTGATTGAAGACGGTATTACCGGTTCAACGATCACGCCGACTGCGAATCAATGCACCGTTTCCACCTCGACCGGGCTAGCCATGATTATTAATGTCGGTCCCTGCGTGCTGGGATCGAGCGATCCGAACTACGGCAGCTCAAGTATGACCGAGGTAGTGCTTACGGAGTCGGTGAGTTCGTTCTTTGGCTCTGTTATCGGTATTCCGACTTTCAATTTGGTGGCGCGCGCGGAAGCGGGCGAGGCAAACTATGTCAATCCTGGAGCCGGAAACTGCATTTACACCAAGGGGCTGGAGTACAACAGCTCCAATGGCCAATTTACCTTGACCAATTGCGGTGTTTACGACAGTGGAAATCTACAGACCAACAGCGGCGACGGCGTGACCGCTTCAAGTTTCCTTTATTTCGGGACGTGGGGTCCCAACAACTGCAATAGCAGCTGCACATGGACCTTAGGGGATTCAGAGACGCAACCGACGCACACCACTACAGCGCAAACAGACCCACTGGCTTCGCTCACCCCACCTAGCCAGCCAGGAGCTTCCACAACCGCGAGCCAGACCACACCCAATAATGGCACAACTTTGCAGCCAGGCTACTACTCGAACGGCATCAATCTCAACTCGAACGTTACCGTCAATCTCACTCCGGGTCTTTATTATATGAACGGCTCAATCAACGTCAACAGCGGCGCCACGCTTGAGTGCACGGGCTGCACGGGCGGGCAGGGTGTGACGCTCTATTTCAGTAACGGTACTCTTCAGCCAAACAGCGGTTCCACCGTCCAGCTGACGGCGCCATCCACGGGTGGCACGTCGAGTGGCAACGTGGCGAACATGTTGATTTGGGAGGGTTCCTCCAACTCGTCAGGCATGACTTTGGACGCCGGCTCATCGTCCTACTTTAACGGAGTGATTTATATGCCTGACGGCACCCTGACACTGAACAGTGGCTCGGGAACCACTATCAACAGCAAATCAACCGCCACTGCAGTCGACGTGAACAATATCATGGTGAATTCCAACGTAAGTTTCGTGATTAATGGTGGCGGGGGATACCTCGGTGGTGGCGCACCGGTATTGGGAACGTTTGCACTTGCGGAGTAGTTTATGAAGATGCGAAACCTATTCGATCTGGCGCGGAGCGAAGACGCGCAGAGCCTTGTGGAATTGGCGCTGTTGACGCCCTTATTTCTGCTCCTGTTGTTTGGCGTTGTTGACTTTGGGCAGGCTTTTTATGTGGCGAACGAAATTGCAGGCGCAGCACATGCCGGAGCGATTTACGGATCTCAGAATCCGAATGATACAAGCGGGATAGAGACCGCGGTCCGGGATGGTGCACCAGACGTGACGAACCTGTCCGTAGGAACTCCTACTTATGGTTGCGAATGCGCAAATGGGACCGGCTATTCCGTGAATTGCTCAATTACGCCGACATGTCTGGGCGGCCTCAATGTGGTATACCGCGTGAACCTAACAGTTACCGACACCTATACGCCGATAGTCCCTTTTCCAGGGATTCCTTCTTCCATATCGCTTTCGAGTTCAGCGTCGATGCGCAGTGCAGGAAGCTAGGTCTCGGACCGCATGTATTCTTCCTATGTGCTTACATGGTTTCCCATCCTTTCGCCAGAAAGAAGCGCGAGGATTGGGTACGGAATTGGTAAAAAATCAAGCGATCAGTGACCTTGTGACTTGTCGCCGAGAGTTCGCTACCAACGTCGGCCAGCAATACCGTGAGAGTTCCTGCCAGCCTGATCGAGAGTATCGGATACATCGGTTCGATTAGCAGTTGCGTTTGCATTGAGCCAGGCACTAGTCATTTACCGAGCGAAAGGGCGTTCGATGGAAAAGATATTTCTCGTGCAGAAACTTTCCCGATTGACATGCCAGGAGTGTGGTTCTGCGCTGGTAGAGTTCGCCTTGACCGCATTGGCGCTGATGAGCCTAATGTTCGGCGTGATTGGATTCGCCATGGCAATGTATACTTACCACTTTGTAGGCTCTGCGGCACAGCAAGGCGCGCGCTTCGCAGCGGTGCGAGGCGGCACCTGGAGTAAGACCTCAAATGTACCCTGCTCTACATCCGCTCCTCCGAACTTCACGATGGCATACAACTGCACAGCCTCCAGCGCCGATATTCAGAACTATGTGCAAAGCTTAACAACCCTGGGAATTAACCCATCGAGTGTGACGATCAATGAGACGAGCTCCTATGTTTGGCCTGGCATAACACCTGATGGCGCCGCTTGCGCAACCACCAACAGTCAAGGTTGCCTTGTAAAAGTGACAGTTAGCTATAACTTCAATTTTCTTCTTCTTCAATCGATACACCCCTTGTCGATGACGGCCACATCGGAAGGGGTAATCCTGCAATAAGAAGCAACAGCCGCCGCGAAGCCTGGGAGTCTGTCTGTCATAGATTGAGCGAGTGCTCAGTCGTTTGTTCTGGTTATACGATCTTTTCAGGATTTTGGCATGGCCAGAACTTTTTACCGGGCCCAGTCAACCGGGCGCCGTTGTCTTCTCCTAGCTTCATGATTGGCTTCTAGACGGCCATCTGCAGGGTTTTCTGGTCTGGTCGATGTGGTCTCGGCTCTGGGTCTAGATACGATCTATGCCTCGTATCGCGAGAAGGATGCTCAAGCTCGGCGTCCGCTTTTCACTTTTTCTGGCACTTTCTTGGGCGGCCTGAAGATTCGTCCTAAAACAGACACGGGCGCACCCTCATTTGGGATGCGCCCGTGTAGCTTCTCGGCGAAAAACTGAAGGTGAGCGGTAGCCGGTTTAGGCTGCCTCTTCGCCGCCGTCGCCCTTAGCTTCTGCTTCCTTCTTTTGTGATTCCAATTGGTCTTCGAGTTCCTTGCGCTTCTTGGCCTTCAGATCGGCGCGCTTCTGGCGCTTCACTTCAAGCTGCTTTTCGGCACCCAACAGCTCGATGAACGCCTTTTCAGCGCCGTCGCCCTGCTGGAATCCGGTGCGCACGATGCGCAGATACCCGCCATTCCGATCTCCGTAGCGCGGCGCAACGGTTTCAAACAGCCGCGCAACCGCCTTATCGGTCATCAGAAAGCTGAGCGCCTGACGGCGCGAGTGCAGATCGCCCTTTTTGCCCAGGGTGATCATCTTTTCCACGTGCGGACGCACCGCCTTGGCCTTGGCCACGGTCGTCTCTACGCGGTCCTCTATGATAACGGACGTAACCAGGTTGCGCAGCAGCGCGCGACGATGGCTGGTGTTGCGTCCGAGCTTGAATCCTGCATTGCGATGGCGCATGTTACTACTCTCTTTCGGGTCGGCTTCTAGCAGTTAAGAGCTAGAGGCTGTTTTTCAAAAGTTTTCAGTCTCAGTAGGCAGTTGCAGGTCCACTGAATCCAGCGGCTCGTCCTCGTCATCGAAGCGGCCAAAGTTCGAAGCCAGCGCGACCTGGGGCGAAATGCTCGTCGGTCCCGGAACCGCGTTGCCGTTCTCGTCGATCTTCATACCCAGCGAAAGACCCATCTGGGCTAGGATCTCCTTGATCTCATTCAGACTCTTGCGGCCGAAGTTCTTGGTCTTCAACATCTCGGCTTCGGTCTTCTGCACCAGCTCGCCGATGGTCTGGATGTTGGCGTTCTTCAGGCAGTTGTAACTGCGTACCGAAAGCTCCAGCTCTTCGACCGAGCGGTTCAGATTGTCGTTGCGGAGCAGCACACGGCCTTCTTCGCCGCGCGCTTCGGCTTCAATTTCTTCTTCGAAGTTGATGAAGATGTTCATGTGGTCTTTCAGCAGCTTGGCTGCTAAACCCACGGCATCGGCGGGCAATACAGCCCCGTTAGTCCACACTTCAAGCGTCAATTTGTCGAAGTCGGTAATCTGGCCCAGACGCGCAGCTTCCACTACATAATTCACGCGGCGTACCGGCGAGTGCACTGAGTCGACCGGAATAAAGCCAAGGCCGAGATCGGCGTCGAAGTTCTTGTCGGCAGAGATGTATCCGCGCCCGCGTTTCAGGCGCATCTCCATGTCGAGCTTGCCGCCTTCAGAAAGGGTGGCTAGATAAATGTTCTTGTCCAGAATCTCCACGTCGCCATCGGCTTCAATCATGCCAGAGGTGACAATGCCAGGCTGATCGGCGCGCAGGTACAGCGCCTTGGGACCATCGCCCTGCAGTTTGAAGGGAACCTGCTTCAGGTTCAGGATGATGTCGGTGGCATCTTCAACAACGCCGGTGATGGACTGGAACTCGTGCAGCACGCCTTCGATCCGGATAGCGGTAACCGCCGCGCCCTCAATGGAGCTAAGCAGCGTACGCCGGAGCGCATTGCCGATGGTTGTGCCAAATCCGCGCTCGAACGGCTGGGCGCTGAACTTGCCGAATGTATCGCTAAGCGTCTCGGCGTCGACCGCAAGCCGCTTCGGTTTTTGAAATCCTCTCCACAACATAGGCTTTTCTCGTTTCCCGCACGGCATGTACGTCGCGATGCATTTTGCGGCGGCCGCGCAAGTTCTCCTTCGATTGGAATGCAGCTATCGGCTTTCAGCCGTCAGCTCTCAGCTTGCTCCCTGCGTAGGCGAAAGTGCGTGCTTCCGCAGGGTCAGGCTGAAAGCTGATAGCTAAGAGCTAAAAGCTGTTATTTCGAGTACAGTTCCACGATCAACTGCTCGTTAATGGGCAAATTCACGTCGGCGCGCCTGGGTAAATGCAGAACGCGGCCCGACATGTTCTCAAAGTTTGCTTCAAGCCATACCGGCACGGGATTCTGCGCCGCATACTGCGTGCCCTGTTCCACGATCACCAGTTTCTTGGCGCTCTCGCGGATGGCGATCTCGTCGCCCACACCTACCTGGTACGAAGGAATGTTCACCTTGCGGCCGTTTACCGTAACGTGGCCGTGGCGCACAACCTGCCGCGCCTGACGCCGCGAGATGGCAAAGCCGAGCCGGAACGCCACATTGTCCAAGCGCCGCTCCAGTTGCTGGATCAGCAGTTCGCCGGTAACGCCGTTGGCGCGATTGGCCTTCTCGTAGTACTCGCGGAACTGGCCCTCGAGCGTGAAGTACATGCGCTTGGCCTTCTGCTTTTCGTGCAGTTGCAGGCCGTAGCCCACGATCTTGGCCTTGCGGTCCTTGCCATGCTGTCCGGGAGGAAAGTTGCGCTTTTCAAGCGCGCAACGGTCGGACATGCACTTGGTGCCCTTCAAAAAAAGCTTGGTGCCTTCGCGGCGGCAAAGGCGGCAGACTGCTCCTGTATAACGTGCCATTTCTTCTCCTGACTACGGATGTCGGCCGGTTTACGTGTATTGCAGCTTCTAGCTTCTAGCTCTTAGCCTCTAACCCGTCATTGCGACTACGTACGGTCGAGGCTTGAGCCATTCGTTGATTGCTGCAGGGTACATTTCTTCCCGGCCCAAATTAGCTTCTAGCTGCTAGCTTCTAGCCTCTAGCTTTTCCAGTTCCACCGGATGCGAGGTCATACCCTCGGTACGATGGAGCCAGCAGCTAGAAGCTAGTGGCTAGTAGCTGCTTCTTACACGCGGCGGCGCTTGGGCGGACGGCAACCGTTGTGCGGCACCGGCGTAACGTCGCGTATGGACTTCACTTCGATTCCGGCGGCGGCCAGAGCGCGAATCGCAGACTCGCGGCCCGAACCCGGTCCGGCTACCCGCACATCCACCGAACGCAGACCGTGATCGCGGGCCATGCTGGCGGCGTTTGAGGCAGCCTGCTGCGCCGCGAACGGCGTGCCCTTGCGCGATCCTCTGAAGCCCAGCGAGCCCGAGCTCTTCCAGCTCAGCGTGTTGCCCATCTGGTCGGTGATAGTGACGATTGTGTTGTTGAACGTGGCCTGAATGTGGCAAATACCGAATGGCACATTCTTGCGCTCGCGCTTCTTGAACTTTTTGTTCTTGGCAGCCTTGCCGGCGCCAGCTTTCTGCTCTGCTTTTGCCATTAGGTCTTCCCCGTCGCTTTCTTCTTGCCGGCAACTGTGCCCTTGCGCGGTCCCTTACGAGTGCGGGCATTGGTGTGGGTGCGCTGGCCGCGAACCGGCAGTGAACGCCGATGCCGCGTGCCGCGGTAGCTTTGAATGTCGATCAGGCGCTTGATGTGCATCTGGACATCTTTGCGCAGGTCGCCTTCGACCCCGCCTTCGTCCTCAATCACCTGACGGATGCGGTTGACCTCTTCCTCGCCAAGATCCTGAATCTTCTTGAAGGGGTCCACATTGGCCTTCTCCAAGATCTTCTTGGCGCGGGGATCACCGATCCCGAAAATGTATGTGAGCGCGATCCGTGCCTGCTTGTTACGGGGCAGATCGACGCCAGCAATGCGTGCCATGTTGGTTCCTTCTGTTGCTTAGGGTTATGTGCCCCCGGCATAGCGCCGGTTCGCACGGGTTACAAGGAAACTTTCCAGAGGTTCAGCGCAAGCCTTGACTTAAGCTAACTAGCCTCTTGGCGGTGATCGGCAGGCAGTTGCAAGTGAATCGTGTCTTTGTGCCTGTTCGGCCCTGCTTGACCTATCACTGCAAGCTGTTCACCGTACACAGCCGTGGAAGTTCCCCTTCCTGCCAGGTCTTGCTTATCCCTGGCGCTGCTTGTGCTTTGCGTTTTCGCAGATCACCCGTACAACACCTTTGCGGGTAATCACCTTGCACTTGACGCAAATCTTCTTTACCGATGCCCGGACTTTCATCTGTTTTGTTACCCTTCTCCGCGCTCAAAACCCTGGCACGGAATCCTTTAATCCAACGCCTGGCTTCCAGTTCGCCGTGCAGAATTGAATACCATCAACTCGGCACTTAGAAACTGGCAGCACGCGGCTCGCTGCTCATTTGTAGCGGTACACAATCCTGCCGCGATTCAGGTCGTACGGACTCAGTTCGACGGCCACGCGGTCGCCAGGCAGAATGCGGATGAAATTCTTGCGCATCCGTCCCGAAACATGGGTCAGAACCTCGTGATTATTCTCGAGCTTGACCTTGAACATGGCATTGGGCAGCGTTTCCACCACCACCGCCATTACCTCAATCGCGTCTTCCTTCGACAAACTGTATCCTGCTTCTGGCAGCGCTTCTGCGCCGCCCTGCTTTTGGACCGATGACTCTAATCGGTCAAGATTCTTGATCCGGTAGCCGTTACCGCCACCGTGTGCTCAAAATGAGCGCTCATGCTGCCGTCTTTGGCCACTGCCGTCCAGCCGTCGTCCAACACCACCACGTCCGGCTTGCCCGCGTTCACCATGGGCTCAATGGCAATCACCATACCCTGCTTCAGCTTCAATCCCCGGCCCGCTTCGCCGTAGTTCGGCACCTGCGGATCTTCGTGCATCTGCACGCCAATGCCGTGGCCCACAAAGTCGCGCACTACTGAAAACCCTTCGCGCTCCACCACGCCTTGCACTGCCGCGCCCACGTCGCCCAGCGTCGCGCCCGGCCTCACCACCGCAATTCCGGCCTTCAGCGACTCTTCGGTCACTCTCAGCAACTTTGCCGCCTTAGCGTCAATCTCGCCCACCGGCACCGTAATTGCAGCGTCGCCAAAGTAGCCGTCCACCACCACGCCAAAGTCGACCGAAACAATATCGCCTGCCTTCAGCAACCGCTTGGGCGACGGAATCCCATGCACTACCTCACTGTTGACCGAGGTGCAAAGAACGCACGGATAACCGTGGTAGCCCTTGAACGCCGGCTTTACGCCGAGCTCTTTCAGCCGGTCCACGGCAGCCATTTCCAGATCGTAGGTCGTCGCGCCCGGCTTTACTTTGCTGCGCACAAGTTCAAGCACCTCGCGGACCACCTGACCCGCGCGGCGCATCTTCTCGATCTCTTGCGACGTCTTCAGTACGACAGCCAAATCTAAAACCAGCTCTCATTTGCAGGCGGTCAGCAAACCAGCCCATCGTGCCGCATCCACGTGATTGACGGCTTGCTGAACTCCCAATTGCTTCCAGTTGCCCGGCTTCAGTCTTCCTCGGCTGCTGATCCCGGCCGAACCGGCGGTCCCAACCGAACACTCGCGGCTGAAGGCCGGCAACTGCTCTTAACGCGCAAAATCCACCGCGCGGTCGCGTTAACCCCGCAACCGTTCTACGGCGGCAACTATTCCGGAAGCGATTGCCCCAATCGGCCTGTCTCCATCGACTTCCGCGAAACGCCCCTGCTCCCGGTAATGCTCAACCACTGGCGCGGTGAGGGCCGAGTAAGCGCGCATGCGCTCCTTGAAGACCTCTTCCGTGTCGTCGGCTCGCAGGGTCAGTGCCGCACCTTCTACATCGCAGGTTCCATCCACTTTAGGCGGATTGACGTAGATGTTGTAGATGGTCTGGCAGACGGGACAGTTCCGGCGCCCGGTAATGCGGCGCAGTAATTGATTATAGTTCACTTGGATGCTGACGGCAACCACAGGCATAGACTCGGTTTGTGTTGCCAGGCGTCCATCGAGCCAGTTGGCCTGCACCAGCGTGCGCGGAAATCCGTCCAGGATGTACCCGCGCCCAGTATCCGGCTCGAGGAGCCGCGCCGCCACCATCTCGTTCACCAGGGAATCGGGAACCAGTTCGCCCCGGCCCATAATCTCTTTGGCTGCCTGGCCCAGTTTCGTGCCCCGGGACACGTTGCCCCTCAGCAAGTCGCCGGTCGAAATCTGCGGAATTCCCCACAGCTTGACCAGCTCTTTAGCCTGGGTTCCTTTGCCCACGCCCGGCGCGCCCAATAAAAGAATCGGGCCGGGCAAGGTCTTTCGACCCGAATCCCGGCCCTGCTCGACTGCAGATATAGATGAAGACATTACCAGTTTTTCCTTCCGCGTATGCGACCGGAGCGCGGGGAAAAGCCGTCATAGTGACGCATGATCAGCTGCGATTCGATCTGGTTAACCGTATCCATGGCCACACCCACCACGATAAGCAGTGAGGTGCCGCCAAAGTAGAAACTCACGTTCATGCCGTGAATCATCCAGTTCGGCAAGTTTTCGAAGACCCGACCGATCAACCAAATCTTGTCGAAGCGAATACCAGAGAGAAGAAATGTGGGCACCATCTGCACCACGATGAGATAGAGAGCGCCAACCAGCGTAATGCGCGTCAGAATGTCGTTGATAAAGTCCGACGTCCGCTTGCCTGGCCTGATTCCGGGAATAAACGAGCCCGATTTGCGGAAGTTGTCCGCAATATCATCCGGCTTCATGATGATCGACACGTAGAAGTACGCAAAGAAGATAATACCCATCGCGTCCAGCAGCTCGTACCACGGCATGCCGGGGGCCAGTGCGCTCAGGATGGGCTGAATCAGCTTGCTGTTCTGTGCCCACTCCACCGATCCAAGCAGCATGGGCGCGGAAAGAATCGAGCTGGCAAAGATGATCGGCATCACGCCGCCGGAGTTCACCTTGAGAGGAAGATGACTCGACTGGCCGCCCATCATCCGCCGGCCGATGATCCGCCGTGCGCTCTGGATGGGAATCCTCCGCTCGCTCCGCTCGACAAACACAATGAACGCAACTACGCCCACCATGCCCGCCAGCAGCAGCAGCACGATAAAGATGGTCATCGGACCCCAGGCTTCGGTCTGGATCTTCTGCACCAGTTCTGCAACGCCGCGAGGCAGTCCGGCAACGATGCCGGCGAAGATCAGCAGGCTCATGCCGTTGCCGATGCCGCGGTCGGTAATCTGTTCACCCAGCCACATGATGAAGGCCGTGCCCGTGGTCAGCGTGATCACCGTCATCAGCACAAAGCCCACGCCGGGATTCAGCACCAGGCCCTGCCGCGTGAGAATGGCGGCAATACCAACCGACTGCAGCGCGCCCAGAATTACGGTCAAATAGCGGGTCCATTGCGTAATCTTCCGGCGGCCCAGTTCGCCTTCCTTTTGGATGCGCGCCAGCGGCTCGTACACAACCGTTAGCAACTGGAAGATGATCGACGCCGTGATGTAGGGCATAATGCCCAGCGCAAAGATGGTCATGCGGCGCAGCGTGCCGCCGCTGAACAAGTCCATCAAGCCCAGCGCAGACCCGCTCTGCTGATTGAACATCAGCTCCAGCTGATGTGCGTTCACGCCCGGCGTGGGAATCCACGCACCCAGCCGGTAAACGGCCAGAATGCCAAGGGTGAACAGCACGCGTTTGCGCAGGTCGGGGATCCGGAATATATTGAGGAACTTCTCAAGCATCTTTGCTCATCCGCCTCAGGCGGTCGCCGCCCGGTGAATCGTGAAACTACTCCAACATCTTAGAGCATTTCCGGATAACCAAGAGCTTACCGAAACCCGGCAAATGCAGTAGGTGCGTTCCATCACATATGTTCCTGGAACCGTCGCCTGCAAACACAAAACAAAATGAACGGCTTAAAAGCTGGAAAGGCGATCTCGTCCGATACAGCCATTGCGTAAATTCATACGCCGTCGCCGGTATCCTCAAAATCGCCTGCCCAAAAACTCCAAAGCCCTTCAGCTTGCCGGTTTCCCGCGGGAAGCCGGCAAGGCTTGAACCTTAAGCTGCGGCCGGCTCTCCGGGAACCACAGCCTTGCCCCCGGCCTTTTCGATCTTCTCGATCGCCGACTTTGAGAACTTGTGTGCGTGAATGGTGATCGCGGAGGTCAGCTCACCCGAGCCGAGAATCTTGATCAGAGCCTTCTTGCTCGAAACCAACCCCAGCTTCTTGTAGTCGTCCAGGGTGATCTCTTTTACCGCCACTTCCAGTTCGGCGATCCGGTCAAGGTTCACGACCGAATACTCGGTGCGGAAGATGTTGGTAAAGCCGCGCTTGGGCAAACGGCGATGCAGCGGCATCTGGCCGCCTTCAAAGCCGCGCATCAGGCTGAAGCCGGAGCGCGATCCCTGGCCCTTGTGGCCGCGGGTAGAAGTCTTGCCCATGCCGGATCCCATGCCCCGGCCCACGCGCTTGCGCCCGGTATTAGCCTTCTTGGGCGCGCGCAGATTCGATAGATTCCTAGTCATTGTTTTCCTCGCTGTAGCGCCGGAGAGATTGGAGTCCCGCCGACTCGCGTTTTAAAAGCAGATCTCAGTTATTCCTCGCAGCGTCCAGTACTGACGGCTGAAGGCTGATAGCTGAAAGCTAGCTTTCCAGAATCCGCACCAGGTGCGGAATTGCCTTCACCATTCCACGAATGGAATCGGTGTCTTCCCGCTCGACAATCTGGTTGAGCCGTGTGAATCCCAGCCCCTTGACCACCAGCTTGTGCTTGGTGGGCGTCGAGTTCTTTGAGCGGTAATACTGAATGCGAATCTTCTTTATCTCCGCCATAGTCTTAGAGATCCTCCGTGGCCTTGCCGCGCGCCGTGGCCACTTCAGCCCTGTCGCGCAACTGCACCAGCGCGTCAAAGGTAGCCTTTACCACGTTGTGCGGGTTGGGTGAGCCGAGGCTCTTGGTCAAAACGTTTTGCACACCGGCCGAGGTCATCACCGCGCGCACTGCGCCGCCGGCAATCACGCCCGTTCCTTCAGGAGCCGGTTTTAGCAGCACCTGGCCCGAACCAAACCGCCCCAGTACCTGGTGCGGAATCGTTGTTTCGGTCAGGTTCACCTTCACCAGGTTCTTCTTGGCCGATTCGATTCCCTTGCGGATCGCCTGCGGAACTTCCTTGGCCTTGCCGGAACCATAACCCACGACCCCGGAACCGGCGTCGCCCACAACCACCAGCGCGGCAAACGACATGTTCTTGCCGCCCTTCACCACTTTGGTTACGCGGTTGATGGCCACCACCTGATCCTTCAGGTTGTATTGGTTGGCATCGAGTTTCTTCTTCAACATCGTCATTTCTCTTGTCTGTCCTTCCGGGCCGTTCCGTAACGAACCCTGGAAAACCATTGTCGCGAGCTGTCGGCTTTCAGCCCTCAGCACCTTCACCGCCCCGGAAATCATACCGTTCCGTGCGGCTGGCTGATAGCTGACGGCTAACAGCTTATAGCTGCCTTTAAAACTCCAGCCCTGCTTCGCGGGCCGCATCCGCCAGCGCCTTGATCCGCCCGTGATACAGGAAGCCGCCGCGATCGAAGACCACCCTCTTGATTCCCTTTTCCAGGGCCTTCTCCGCAATCGCCTTGCCAATTTCCTTGGCCGAGGCGACGTTGCCGCCGGTCTTCAGCTTCAGCTGCATCGACGAGGCCGAAACCAGCGTCTCGCCCTTCTGGTCGTCGATCACCTGCGCGTAAATGTGATTCAGCGAGCGGTAAACATTCAGCCGCGGCCGTTCGGTGGTGCCGGAAAGCTTCTCGCGAATCCGCACGTGAATGCGCTGCCGAATCTCGTTTCTCTTGTTCTGCGTAATCATGGTCTTCTCTCACCTATGGGCGGAGCTGCCCGGCAGCCCCGTTCGGATTAAATGCAGCTATCGGCTTGTAGCCTTTAGCTCCTGGCTCGTCTTTGCAAAGTCAAGTTCGATCTCAATCCGCAGATTCGCCTGACTCCGGCTTGCCACTAGTTCTTCCCCGATCGAGCTAAAGGCTAGAAGCTAGCAGCTAAAAGCTGTCTTACTTCGCTCCGGTCTTGCCGGCCTTCTTCTTCAACTTCTCGTCGCTGTAACGCACGCCCTTGTTCTTGTACGGATCGGGCTTGCGCAGCGAACGCATATCGGCGGCCACCTGGCCAACCTTCTGCCGGTCGATGCCGCTCACCGTCAGGTGCGTCTGCTTGGGATCGATTGCGACATCGATGCCCGTCGGCAAAGGAAACTCGATGGGGTGGGAGTAGCCCAGCGTAAACACCACCGTGCCCTTGCCCTTCAACTCGGCGCGGTAGCCGATGCCCACAATGTCCAGTTCCTTCGTCCAGCCCTTGGTCACGCCTTGCACAGCGTTGAACACCAAGGCGCGCGTCAATCCATGCAGCGCAGCTTTGTCTTCGCTGGCGCGGCTTACGTTCAGGACGCCGTCCTTGGTTTCCAGTTCGATTCCCTCGGCAATCATCGCCGAGACCTTGCCCTTGGGCCCTTCGACAAGCACGGTGTTGCCTTCAACCTTATACTTCACGCCCGCCGGCAGCGGGATCGGCTTTTTTCCAATACGCGACATCGTTAATCCTTCAATCGGCTTGCGAGTCCCGAGCGAACGCCTCAAAAGCGGTCCATCGTTCCACTGCAGCCGGCTAGACAGCTCTTAGCTGGTAGCCTTTGTTACCAAACTTCGCACAAAAGCTCGCCGCCCACGCCCTCGCGGCGCGCCTGACGGCCGGTCATGACGCCCTTCGGCGTGGTCATGATCGAAATGCCTAGTCCGCCCTGGACGCGCTTGATCTCATCGCGGCCGATATAGACGCGGCAGCCGGGACGCGAAATCCGCGCCAGGTCACGAATGGCCGCCTCGGTTCCGCCGTACTTGAGGTACACGCGAAGAACAGGCCTGCCATCTTCTTCCTGCGTCTTGTAGTTCGAAATGTACCCTTCCTCTTTCAGGATGCGGGCGATTTCGGTCTTCAACTTCGAAGCGGGAACATCCAGCTTCTGATGGCGCGCCCGGATTGCGTTCCGGATGCGTGCCAGAAAATCTGCTACTGGGTCACTTAGACTCATTCCTTCTCCTTCATTCCCCGTTCGTCCGCCAACCAGCGGAAACCAGCGGAAATGCCTTCAATACTGCTTCTCGCCACTAGCTGCTAGCTCTAGGCCCGTCTGGCTCGATGGAACTCTTCAATCTGGTACGAAGAGCTCGGAGCTAGAGGCTAAAAGCTAGTAGCTGCTTCTCTACCAGCTCGACTTAACAACGCCGGGAATCTCTCCCTTGAGCGCCAACGACCGGAAACACAAGCGGCAAACACCGAACTTGCGCAGAAAGCCTCGCGGCCTTCCGCAAAGCTGGCACCGGTTGTGCTTGCGGCAGCTGAACTTCGGCTTCCGCGCGTCTTTCACTCTCTTTGCAGTAGTTGCCATAATCCCTCTTGAACAACAGCTACTAGCTTCAAGCTACTAGCTTCCAGCCTGTCCCCGGCCAACGTAACTCTTAAGCCCGCGGAACAAGCCCAAATCCCTGTCGCCTCATCCGCTGGCTCTGCCTCGATTAAGCTAGAGGCTAGAAGCTAGCAGCCGGAAGCGCCTTTACGCACCCTGCCGGAACGGCATTCCAAAGTGCTTCAGCAGAGCCCGCGCTTCGTTGTCGTCCTTTGCCGAGGTCACAATCGTGATGTTCATGCCCTTCAGCTTTTCCACCTTCGAGTAATCGATTTCGGGAAAGATCAGCTGGTCGCGCAGCCCTATCGTATAGTTGCCGCGCCCGTCAAAGCTCTTGGTTGAAACTCCGCGAAAATCGCGGACCCTCGGCAGAGCCGTGGAAATCAGCCGGTCAAGAAACTCGTACGCCTTTTCGGAACGCAGCGTTACCATCGCCCCAATCGACATGCCGGCGCGCACCTTGAAGGCCGCAATCGACTTCTTCGCCTTGGTCGTCACCGGCTTCTGCCCGGTCACCGCGGCCAGATCGGCCACCAGCGGATCCAGCAGCTTGGTGTTCTGCGTGGCTTCGCCCAGGCCCATGTTGATGACGATCTTCTTCAGCTCCGGAACCGCCATCGGGTTCTCGATGCCAAGTTCCTTCTGGAGCGCCTGCTTGATTTCCTTGTGGTACTTTTCCCTCAGCCTTGCCGCCATATTGCTTCACTCTCTTTCTTCCGGCGCCCGGAGTGGGCCCGTGCCCGTATACCGTTGCGGAAGTGCTCCAAACTTAGCCACTAGCTTTTAGCTTCTAGCCTCCAGCTCCTGGCTTTTCACTGCCAACTTCTTCAACTCTGTCCGCCTCATCGCAACACTAGCTGGAAGCTAGGAGCTAGAGGCTAGGAGCTGCACTCTTACTTCTTCGTGGGCAGCTCTTGCCCGCACTTCTTGCAAACTCTCACGCGCTGGTCGCCCTGCAGCTTATGTCCCACGCGCACCGGCCCGCAGTTCGGGCACACCAGCATCACGTTCGAGACGCTGATCGGCGACTCCTGCTCGGCGATTCCGCCCTTGGTCCGCTGACGGCTGGTCTTGCTTGAAACCGTCTTCTTGACCACGCGCACATGCTCTACCAGAACCGTGCTCTTGTCGGGAAACACACGCAGCACGCGGCCCGTCTTGCCGCGATCAGAGCCCGTTAGGATCTTGACCGTATCGTTGCGATGAATGTTCAAACTCGGCATTTCTTCTCCAAGAAGCAGCTTCTAGCCGCTAGCTTCTAGCTCTTAGCTCTTAGCTTTCCACTGCCAACTTCTACAACCCAGCCCGCCTCGTCGCAACGCCAGCTAGAAGCTGGAAGCTGGAAGCTAGAGGCTGGAAGCTGTCTCTACACCACTTCCGGCGCAAGCGAGACAATCTTCAAAAACTTCTTCTCGCGCAGCTCGCGGGCCACCGGCCCAAAGACGCGCGTTCCGACCGGCTCGTGCGCATCGTCGATCACCACCGCCGCGTTTTCGTCAAAGCGGATGTAGGTTCCATCGCGCCGGCGATGCTCCTTGCGGGTGCGGACGATCACCGCCTTCACTACCTTACCCTTTTTCACGGTGCCGTCGGGCGAGGCTTCTTTCACCGCCGCGGTCACCACATCGCCCAGGCCTGCCTTCTTGCCCAGCCCGCCGCCCAGCGGCAAAATCACCTGCAGCTTGCGCGCGCCGGAGTTGTCGGCCACCGCGAGCATGGTTCTCATTTGCACAGCCATGGATTCTTCTCCTCAAATCGGCTGCCAGCTCGGCAGCCACCAGCTTGTTTTGCTTTCCCAACAAGCTCCGTGGCCTTAGCCCTATCGGCTTTGAGCTGGGAGCCAGCGGCTCTAGGCCGCTCCTAATTGCCCGCGTTACTTCGCTTCCGCTGCTGCTGCCGCCGCCGCCGCAGTATCCTCGATCTGGCCCAGCGTCGAACGCCGGACAATCTCTTCGAGCGACCACCGCTTCAGCTTGCTCAGCGGCCGGGTCTCGCGAATCCGCACCATATCCCCAATCCGCGCCGAGTTCTGCTCGTCGTGGGCATAAAACTTCTTGGTCGAGCGCACAATACGCTTGTACTTCGCGTGCGCCTTGCGCATCTCAACTTCAACCACGATGGTCTTCTGCATCTTGGTCGAAACTACCTGGCCAACCTTCTCGTTGCGCCGCGCGCCCTGGGCCGGCGCCTGTGCCGCTTCCTGTGTCGCCGTCATTTACCGGCTCCCTTCTTTGCCTTCGCGGCAGGCTGCGCGCCTTCCGGCTGCTCAACGTGCAGCTCGCGCTCCCGCGCCACTGTCTTGATCTGCGCAATTTCCTTGCGCAGCTGGCGGAGCTTCTTCACTCCGTCGTTCTGCCCCATCGAAACCTGAAAGCGAAGCCGGAAAAGCTGCTCGGCCGTCGTCTTCTCCTGGTGCGCCAGCTCTTCGTCGCTCAAACTGCGAATCTTCTGGAGTTCCATTTCTTTACTGCTCCTGGCTCTCGGCTTTCAGCTCCCGGCCGGCGGCTGCTCTTGCCGGCTGCGAGCGATCGCTCAATCTCTTCTTCGCCTTGGGTTGGGAGCAAATCGCTCCTCGCCGAGGGCTGCTTCGTTACTTTGCCGCGCCGACTACCTTCTCAACGCCGGGCCGCATCACAAACTTCGTCTTCAGCGGCAACTTGTGCGACGCCAGCCGCATTGCTTCCTGCGCCAGCTCGGGCGTCACTCCCTCCATCTCGAAGAGAATCTTGCCCGGCCGCACCACCGCTACCCAGTGGTCCAGCGCACCCTTGCCCGATCCCATTCGGACTTCGGCCGGCTTCTTGGTAATCGGCTTGTCCGGGAACAGGCGCAGCCAGATCTTGCCGCCGCGCTTGATAAACCGCGTCATCGCAATACGGCTGGCTTCAATCTGACGGTCGGTGATGTAACCGCACTCCATCACCTTCAGCCCGTACTCGCCGAATGACAGCGAAGATCCGCGCCAGGCCTTACCCCTGCGCTTGCCCTTCTGCTGCTTGCGAAACTTCACCTTCTTTGGCATCAACATCTTGAAAACCCTCAAAGGCAGCTACCAGCTTTTAGCCGCTAGCTCCTAGCTTCAATACTTCCCGGTCCAGCTTCCCTGCTTTTTTCGCGCCACTCTTGGCTTTGAGCCAGAAGCGGCAAGCCGGTAGCTGCTTTTAAAACACCGAAGTTGCAACCGCCGGCACCTGGCGACGCTTCTGCTCGTAGATATCGCCGCGATAGATCCAGGTCTTCACGCCGATCACGCCATACGTGGTGTGGGCCTCGGTAAATCCGTAGTCGATATCGGCGCGCAGCGTGTGCAGCGGCAAACGTCCCTGCAGATACCACTCGGAGCGGGCGATTTCGTTGCCGTTCAAACGGCCTGAAACCCTCACCTTGATCCCCTTGCAGCCAAACCGCAGCGCCGAATCCACGCTCTTCCTCATCGCCCGGCGGAAACTCACGCGCTTTTCCAGCTGCAGCGCAATGTTCTCGCTCACCAGTTGCGCGTCCAGCTCCGGCTTGTTCACTTCGATGATGTCGATGAACACGTCGCGGCTGGTGCGCTTGCCAAGCTCGGTCTTCAGCTTCTCGATCTCGGCGCCCTTGCGGCCGATCACGATGCCCGGACGAGCCGTGCGGATCAGGAAGCGCAGCTTGTTGCCGGGGCGCTCGATTTCTACCGAGCTGACGCCCGCCGCCTTCAGCTTCTCGCGCAGCTCCGCCTTCAGCTTCACGTCCTCCACCAAAAGCTTGTCGAACTCGCGCTCTGAGAACCAGCGCGAACGCCACGGCTTGTTCACTCCCAGCCGGAATCCATAAGGATGGACTTTCTGACCCATACTTTTCCTCTCAACCCGCTTACCTGTGGCCGTTCGTTTCCGCCACTCAAAAAATCCTGCCGTCCCGTGCCGCGCCAGCAACAACCCCTGGCCACGCCGCCGGTTCTGCTACTCTTCGGTCTTCTTCGCGCTCTTCTTGGGAGCGGTCTTCTTTGCCGCCGGCTTCTTGGCTGCCTTCGCCGCTGCCGCCGGCTCGTCCGCCTTGGTCACCAGCACTGCAGCCGCGCCTTCGCGCTCAGCCACCGTTACGATGATGTGCGCCAGTCTGCGCTGGTAGCGATACGCGCGCCCCATGGGAGCCGGCCTGATCCGCTTCATGCGCGGTCCATCGTTGGCCACGGCCGTCTTCACGTAGAGGTTATCCACGTCCACATCGTTGCCCCGCTCGCCGGAGACATACTTCGCGTTGTCCACCGCCGAGGTCAGCAGCTTGTGAATCACCGGGGCGATGCGCTTCTTGGTGAAAGCCGCCGTCTCCAGCGCTTCCTGAACTCCGCGGCCCTTGATCAGGTCCAGCACCAGCCGCGCCTTCTGCGGCGATACCCGCTGGAACTTTGCCTCGGCCCGATATTCTTTTGTTTCAACCGCCATGACTATGCCTTCCTCGACTGGGAGCCTTCAGCCTTCAGCTTTCAGCTCTTCGCTTCGTCCTGCCAAAATCCGGCTTCCATGCGCCAGATTTCGAGTGCTACTGCTTTCCTTCCGCCGCCGGTTCGGCCTCGATCAAGCTGAGGACTGAAGGCTGGCAGCTGAAAGCTGCTTTTTTCTACCGCGGCTTCGCGGCTGCCTCTGACTTGCCCGATCCGCCGGTGTGGCCCTTGAACGTGCGCGTCGGCGAAAATTCGCCCAGCTTGTGGCCCACCATGTTCTCGGTCACATACACCGGAACAAACTTCTTGCCGTTGTGCACGGCGATGGTGTGACCCACGAACTCCGGAAAGATCGTCGAGCGCCGCGACCAGCTCTTGACCACTTTCTTGTCGTTGGCCGCATTGAGCGCCTCAATCTTCACCGTGAGGTGCGCATCCACAAACGGCCCTTTTTTTGTCGAACGTGCCATAAAAACCAGCTCCTAGCTTCTAGCCTCTAGCCACTAGCTCCCTCTTGCGGAAGCTGTCAGCAGGCTATTGCCTGAAATCTCTTCTCACCGGCCGTTAGCTAGTAGCTAGAAGCTAGAAGCTAAGGGCTGCTTTTCTACTTCGCCCTGCGGCTGACGATGAACGTGTCCGTCCGCTTGTTGTTGCGCGTCTTGAATCCGCGCGTCGGCTGGCCCCACGGGGTCACCGGGTTGCGGCCACCCGAGGTCTTGCCCTCGCCGCCGCCGTGCGGGTGGTCCACCGGGTTCATGGTGACGCCGCGGTTGGTAGGCCGAATGCCCTTCCAGCGGTTGCGTCCCGCCTTGCCGATCGCCACGTTCTCGTGATCGGTGTTGCCTACCTGGCCGATTGTCGCCATGCACTCGGCCAGCACCTTGCGGGTCTCGCCAGAGGGCAGCTTCAGCAGGGCGTAATCGCCCTCTTTGGCCACCAGCTGTGCCTGCGTACCGGCTGAGCGCGCCATCTGCGCGCCCTTGCCCGGCTTCAGCTCGATTGCGTGCACCGTCGTGCCGGCAGGGATGTTCTTGAGCGGCAGCGCGTTGCCCACCAGAATGTCGGCGTCCGGTCCCGAACTCACCGTCGCGCCCACCTTCAGCCCAACCGGCTGCAAAATGTAGCGCTTCTCGCCGTCGGCGTAGTGCACCAGAGCAATCCGTGCCGAGCGGCATGGATCGTATTCGATCGTCGCCACTTTGCCCGGAACTCCGTACTTCTCGCGCTTGAAGTCGATCAAGCGAAGCTTCTGCTTGTGTCCGCCGCCATGGTGGCGGATGGTCAGATCGCCCGTATTGCGGCGTCCGCCGGTGCGCTGGCGGACCACCAGCAGCGGCTTGTGCGGCGTGCTCGTCGTCAACTCGTCATTCGTCAGCGAGGTCTGGAAGCGCAGCGTCGGCGTTACCGGTCTGTATGTCTTGATTGCCATCTTCTTTGTCCTTGACGGGCCCTTCACTGTCAGCCGGTGGCTTCTAGCCCCTGGCCCGTCCTGCTCAACAAAACTTTCTTGCCTTACAACAGCTAAAAGCTGCTCTTAAAGATTGCTCACGTACTCCGGCATCTTTTCGCCGGCCTTCAGCTTCACGTAAGCCTTTTTCCAGTCAGGCCTGAAGCCCGCAAACTTTCCGCGGCGGCGCTCCTTGCCCAGAACATTGGCGGTCCTCACTGCGGCCACCTTCACCTTGAACAGCGCCTCGACCGCCTGCTTCACTTCGGTCTTGGTCGCGTTGGGCGCCACGTCAAACACCAGCGTCCCTTCGGTCTCTTTTACGCCCAGCCCCTTTTCGGTAATCAGCGGGCGGCGAATCACGGTATAGAGAGTCGGCATTATGCAGCCTCCGTTTCCGCGGCGAGCTTGCGCTTCGATACGGCCTTCTCCAGCGCTTCGGTCAACTGCTCAATCGCGCCGGTGGAGAAGATCGCCCGCTCGTAGCGCAGCAGATCGTAAGGGTGAACCTCATTATTCAGCACCAGTTCAACACCCGCAAGGTTGCGCGTACCCAGCACCAGAGCCTGCGTCAGTGTCTTGCCGCTCTCCACCACCAGCGTCGTGCGCTTTGCGCCCAACTTGTCCAGCGCCACACGGTACAGCTTGCTCTTGGCTTCCTTGATCTCGAGCGAATCCACCACGATCAGGGTTCCGTCGGCCACCTTCGCGGCCAGCGCCGAGCGCAGAGCGCCCAGCAGCTTTTTGTGCGGGAACGCGTAGTCGTAGCTGCGCGGCTGCGGTCCGTGCACGGTATGTCCATGGCGCCACAGGGCCGAACGGACTGAGCCGATACGGGCGCGTCCGGTGCCCTTCTGCTTCCACAGCTTCTTGCCGGAACCGGCAACCTCTGAACGGCTCTTGGTCTTGTGCGTGCCCTGGCGCAGCGATGCGCGATAGTGCTTCACGGCCTCCCACAAAAGAGCCTCGTTCACCTGGTCGGGTCCAAACAGGTGATCGGCCAGCTCAATTGAGCCCACCTTCTCGCCGTTCAGATTCATTACATCCACATTTGCCATCTTCATTCTCTTTCAGCTACTGGCCGCCAGCTCCTAGCACTCAGCTATTTCCCGGCCAAAGCTAACCATCAACTCGTCCACAAACCTAAAACTTCTCTTCAACCCAGCTTCCGGCCAGCCTCGATCGAGCCAGAGGCCCGGAGATCGTCTTACTTCCTCTTCGGCTGAGCCTTCTTCGAAGCCTTCAACGGATCGACTGTTCCAGATCCGGCGAAGCCGCGACGCTCGCGCGGCGGAGCTTTGGCTTTCGAAATCAGCACGTATCCTTCACGCGCTCCGGGCACTGCGCCCTCAACCATCAATAGATTCTCTTCCAGATCGATGCCGCGAATGCGCAGATTGCGCACCGTCACTTGAGCATCGCCCATGTGACCGGGCATGCGCTGGCCGGGAAACACTCGCGACGGAAAGCTCGAGGCACCGATCGAACCCTGCACCTGGAACATGTGTCCGTGCGATTTTGGCCCGCCGGCAAATCCATGGCGGCGCACAACGCCGGCAAAACCCCGGCCCTTGGAGCTGCCGATAATATCCACAAACTTGGCTTCGGTAAAAATATCCACCAGCACGCGATCACCGGCCTTGACACCTTCCGTGCCATCCGCGGCAACTTCGATGTCCACTTCGCGGATCACCTTCACCGGCGGCGCTTCGGTCTTGGCAAAGTGGCCAGCCTGCGGCTTGGTCACGTTCTTCGCCTTCACAAACTCAACCAGGCCGATCTGCGCGGCGTCATAGCCGTCCTTGAGAGCCGTCTTCAGCTGCGTCACTACGCAAGGGCCCGCCTGCAACACGGTAATCGCGTGCACATCGCCCTTATCGTCGAAGACCTGCGTCATGCCGATCTTCTTTCCTAGAATTCCCGTAACTGCCATTTCGTCCTCGCCTCACCATGCGGAGCATGCCGCCCGCACTGCCGGGGTCCTTTCGGACCTTTTTATAGCGCTTCGCGCCATTGCCTCCGAGCCCTCAGGCCCGATCGACCGACTTACTTCTCGAACGCCTTGATCTCTACATCCACGCCGGCCGGCAGATCGAGCTTCATCAGCGCGTCTACGGTCTGCTGCGTCGGCTCAAGAATGTCGATCAGCCGCTTGTGCGTGCGAATCTCGAACGCTTCGCGCGATTTCTTGTCCACGTGCGGCGAACGCAGCACGCAGTACTTGTTCTTGATCGTCGGCAAGGGAATCGGTCCCGCCACCGTTGCCCCGGTGCGCTTGGCCGTCTCCACAATCTCGCCCGTCGAAGTGTCCAGCACGCGATAGTCGTATGCCTTCAACCGGATTCGAATCCTCTGTCCTACCATGACTTCCTTCCAGCAATCGATTCTCAGTTGTCAGCGCCTGGCCATTCAACCGCACGCTGACAACCGGAAACCGGTAACTCGCTACTTAAGAATCTCCGCAACCGTGCCGGCGCCGACTGTGCGGCCGCCTTCGCGGATGGCGAAACGCAATCCCTTTTCAAGGGCCACCGGCGTGATCAGCTCAATCGCCAATTCCACGTTGTCGCCCGGCATCACCATCTCTACGCCCTCGGGAAGCTCCGCTACGCCCGTCACATCCGTCGTGCGGAAGTAGAACTGCGGACGGTATCCCTTGAAGAACGGCGTGTGACGGCCGCCTTCTTCCTTGCTCAACACGTACACTGTTCCCTTGAACTTGGTGTGCGGCGTAATCGATCCAGGCTTGGCCAGAACCATGCCGCGCTCCACGTCTTCCTTGGGAATGCCGCGCAGAAGAATGCCGGCGTTGTCGCCCGCCATGCCTTCGTCCAGCTGCTTCTTGAACATCTCAACGCCCGTGCAAACACTCTTGCGCGTCTCGCGGAAGCCGACGATCTCAACATCCTCGCCAACCTTCACCTTGCCGCGCTCGATGCGGCCCGTAACTACGGTGCCGCGTCCGGAGATCGAGAAAATATCTTCGATCGGCATCAGGAACGGAAGATCCACCGCGCGGTCGGGACGGGGGACATACGAGTCCACGGCATCCATCAGCTCGTCGATCTTGGCTTCCCACTGCGCTTCGCCGTTCAGCGCGCCCAGCGCCGAGCCGCGGATCACCGGTGCATCGTCGCCCGGGAACTGGTACTTCGACAGAAGCTCGCGCACTTCCATCTCCACCAGGTCGATCAACTCGGTATCTTCAACCGAATCGCACTTGTTCAGGAACACCACGATGCACGGTACGCCCACCTGGCGCGCCAAAAGCACGTGCTCCTTGGTCTGCGGCATCGGACCATCGGTCGCCGCAACCACCAGAATTGCGCCATCCATCTGCGCCGCGCCGGTGATCATGTTCTTGATGTAGTCGGCGTGACCGGGGCAATCCACGTGCGCATAATGACGGTTCTTGGTCTCGTACTCCACGTGCGCCGTCGCGATCGTAATGCCCCGCTCCCGCTCTTCAGGGGCGTTGTCGATCGAATCGAACGAACGGAACTGAATCTTCGGGTTGTTCTTCGCCAACACCTTGGTGATTGCCGCGGTCAACGTCGTCTTGCCGTGATCGATATGTCCGATCGTTCCCACATTTACGTGTGGCTTCGAACGATCAAATTTTTCCTTCGCCATAAAAGTCCCGAATCCCTTTCATCGCTCTACTGCTTGTTACTCCATGAGGCGCCGGCAATCCGGCTCCAGCCCCAATAAACCCTGCATACCGGCAAGAAAAGCCGAAGGCTTTACTTGCCCTGCCCACGGCCGATGATCTCATCGGCAATCATTCGCGGAGCCTCTTCATACCGCGCAAACTGCATCGTGTATGAAGCCCTGCCCTGCGTGGACGAACGGATGTCGTTCACGTAGCCAAACATTTCCTTCAAAGGCACAATCGCTTTGATCACCTGCGATCCAGCCAAGTGCTCCATGCCCTCGATGCGCCCACGGCGCGAGTTGATGTCGCCGATGATCGTACCCATGTGCTCTTCCGGCACGGTGACTTCAACCGCCATCACCGGCTCCAGAAGCACCGGCGAAGCCTTCTTCGCTGCTTCCTTGAAGGCGATCGATCCGGCAAACTTGAAGGCCATTTCGTTCGAGTCCACTTCGTGATAGCTGCCGTCAAACAGCGTCACCTTCACGTCGACAATCGGGAAGCCTGCCAGGATGCCCAGCTCAAGCGCGCCCTGCACGCCCTGGTCGATGGGCTTGATGTATTCCTTGGGCACCACGCCGCCCTTGATGCCGTTGATGAACTCGTATCCCTTGCCCGGCTCGTTCGGCTCAACCCGCAGCCAGCAGTGGCCGTAGTTGCCCGAGCCGCCGGTCTGACGGATGTACTTGCCCTCGGCCTCGGCCTTCTTGCGGATGGTCTCGCGGAAAGCAACTTTAGGCTCGCCCACGTTCGCCTCGACCTTGTGCTCGCGGCGCATGCGGTCCACCAAGATCTCCAGGTGCAGCTCGCCCATGCCGCTGATGATCGTCTGGCCCGAATCCTCGTCGGTCCGCACCTTAAAGGTGGGATCTTCGTCGGCCAGCCGTGACAAGGCAATGCCCATCTTTTCCTGATCGGCCTTGGTCTTGGGCTCAATCGCTACCGAGATCACGGTCTCCGGGAAGGTAATTGCGCCCAGTGCAATGGGATGATTCGGCGCGCACAGCGTGTCGCCGGTCTTCAATTCCTTCAGGCCCACGAATGCACAGATGTCGCCGGCCAGAACCTCTGTCACGTCCTCGCGCTTGTTGGCGTGCATTTTCACCAGGCGGCCGACGCGGTCGGTCTTGCCGGTGCGCGGATTGAGCACCGTATCGCCAGTCTTCACCGTGCCGGAGTAAACGCGGACAAAGCAAAGCTTGCCGAACGGATCATTAATAATCTTGAATGCCAGTGCCGAAAACGCCTCGGCATCGTCCGGCTTGCGGAGCTCGACTGCCTCCGGGTCGTAGGGATTGATGCCCTTTACCGGGAGCTTGTCGAGAGGGCTGGGCAGGTAATCGACCACCGCATCCAGCAGCGTCTGCACGCCCTTGTTCTTGAATGCGCTTCCGCACAATACCGGGAAGATTTTCAGATCGATGGTGGCCTGGCGAATGCCGGCCTTGAGCTCGTCAATCGACGGCATCTCGCCTTCGAGGAACTTCTCGAGCAGCACATCGTCGGTCTCGGCGATGGTCTCAATCAGCTGCGTGCGGAAAGCCGCGGCCTTCTTTTCGAGATCGGCGGGAATCGGCTCGATCGAGAACTCGGCACCCATCGTCTCGTCGTGCCAAAGGATCGCCTTCATCTCGATCAGGTCGACGACGCCCTTGAAGTTCGCCTCGGCTCCGATCGGAATCTGCAGCGCAACAGGCTTCGCGCCAAGGCGCTTGCGGATGGTCTCAAGAACGTGCTCGAAGTCCGCGCCGTTCTTATCCATCTTATTGACAAAGCAGATCCTGGGAACTTTGTACTTGTCGCCCTGCCGCCAAACCGTCTCAGTCTGCGGTTGCACGCCAGAAACGGAGTCGAACAACGCAACCGCGCTATCCAAAACACGCAAGCTGCGCTCTACCTCGGCGGTAAAGTCCACGTGGCCAGGCGTGTCGATGATGTTGATGCGAACATCTTTCCACACACAGGTGGTCGCGGCCGACGTAATCGTAATGCCGCGCTCCTGCTCCTGCTCCATGTAATCCATGGTCGCAGTGCCTTCATGCACTTCGCCGATCCGATGCGTAATCCCGGTATAGAACAGGATGCGCTCTGTCGCTGTCGTTTTCCCGGCGTCGATATGCGCCATGATCCCGATGTTCCGGCAACGATTCAGAGGTACGGTGCGAGCCACGGTCATTTTCCTTGCGGTCTTTTAAAGCCCCGCCGTTGATCTTGCCTATTCATTCATGCCCAGGACTACTGCGCCCGGGCAAAACTTGTTACGCGTCCACCTCTCCGCGCCGCCGAAGCGGAGCCGAGAAGCTTAAGCCCGCACTACCAGCGATAGTGGGCAAAGGCCCGGTTCGCTTCCGCCATGCGGTGCACGTCTTCCTTTTTCTTCATGGCCGCGCCGCGCCCGTTGGCTGCGTCAAGCAGCTCGTTGCTCAGCTTGTCGGTCATGCCCTTTTCGCCACGGCTGCGGCCGTAGGTCAAAAGCCAGCGAATCGCCAGCGAGGTCCTGCGGTCAGGGTTCACTTCGATCGGCACCTGATAGTTGGCGCCGCCCACCCGGCGGGTCTTTACCTCGAGCAGCGGCTTGCAGTTCTCCACCGCCTTTTTAAAGAGCTTGAGCGCGTCGTCTCCGCCGCCCTTCTCTTCGAGGTTCTTCATCGCCTGGTAGAAGATGCCCTGGGCCGTCGACTTCTTGCCGCCCCACATCATCGAATTCACAAACTTGGTGACCAGCGTCGACCCGTACACCGGATCTGGTGCCACTTCCCGCTTCGCAATGTGCCCTTTTCTCGGCATAAATCCCTCAAAACAGCTCTTAGCTTTCAGCCGTCGGCTCTTTGTTCAATCCCGCTCGCCCGCGTCCGCCCGATTCATCATCGTCCGGGCCGATCGGCCGAGAGCCGCCAGCTCGTTACTTCTTACCCTTGGCCACCGCTGCGCCGCCCTTGCCGCGCTTGGTTCCGTACTTCGAACGGCTCTGCGACCGGTTCGCCACGCCCACTGAATCCAGCGTGCCGCGCACCACGTGGTACCGCACGCCCGGTAGATCTTTCACACGGCCGCCGCGGATCAGCACAATCGAGTGCTCCTGCAGGTTATGGCCAATCCCGGGGATGTAGGTGGTCACCTCAATCCCGTTGGTCAGCCGCACGCGAGCCACCTTGCGCAGCGCGGAATTCGGCTTCTTAGGCGTCTGCGTATATACGCGGGTGCACACACCGCGCCGCTGCGGCGAGGCCTGCAACGCCGGCGATGCCGTCTTGTAACGGGGGGCCGTACGCCCCTTGCGAACAAGCTGATTAAAAGTAGGCAAACCGAAACTCCTTACCCTGGTCCATCCAAACTCAAAAAACACAGCCGCGCGCACAACTCTTGGGCCATTCTGGCTCCATGTGCGACCCTGATTGCCGTCGCGCACGCGCGCAGAAGCCCTCTTGTTGGTGCTTCGCGTCTGCCTTCGTTCCAATCTCAGACGAGAACCGAGACGGTGGCCGGTCGTTTCTCCCTAGTTTTCCAGGAAAAAGCCGACTCCGTTTCGCCGGTTCCGGCCCGCATAGCCCTCCAAGGTGGAGAAACGCGCGGGCGCCGTAGCGATGTATCCCTGCCCTCCGCAAGATGAAGGCAACTCTGGGATCTTGATTGGCCGGCAAAAAACACCCAGCCCTGGGAATCAAACCCAGGCCATGCAATCCGGCCGGGTCTCCCTTACGCAGCCGTCGTCAGGACACACGGACGGTCGCGTTCTTGCGGAACCTTTTAACAATACCAAGAAACACACACGGGGTCAAACGGATTTTGTTTCGAATTCCGATGGTCTCGGGAGTTTTTCTCCGCTTTCCGCCTCGCTGGGGCGCCGGACCGCCTCGCGTCCCCCCATTTGCCCCCCACCGCCCGCGTTTCCTGCTGCCCCTACTCGACCGACTGCACCTTCCACGCACCATTCTCCAGAGCAAAGTCTGCCGTGCGCTTTGCGCTCAGCAGGTTGCCCGGCATGTGCGCCAGGTCCTGCACCGGCTGCGGAACCCCTGCAAAATCCACGCTTTCGATGAACGGAACCGTCCTGGTCGTATCTCCCACGCTCTCCACGTCTCCAAAATCGTGAGCCTTCGGATGTTTGGGAGCGATGGTCGTCAGTGTCACCCTAAACTTGCTGTCCGCCGGGCTGTCGGGCCGCCACTTGATCGTGTCGCTTCCATCGGCCAGCTTGAAGAGCTTCTTGCCCTCCGGCGTCAGCTTAAAGTCTGCCCAGTACCTGTTTGGATAAACCGTTGTCCGCGCCCAGTATTTGTCCAGCGCGCCCTTCACCATGCCATCGTTATTCACAATGATGTTGAGGTTGCTCACCTGCTGAGCGCTGTAGTACGCCTGAACCATCTGCGCCGCATCGGACTTGGAAAGGTCGGGAGCCGACTTGCATCCAGACGCCAGCAATCCGATCCCCAAAGCCACAGCAGCCACCAAAATCTGTGTTGTTTTCACTGTCCCTCCGTTTGGCCCGATCCTGCAGGCGAGATCGTCCGCCGGGCCGTTTTGCTCCTACTCTCCCGCTCAATCAATGGAGTTGAAAGTGACCGCGAGCACATCTCCTCAACCGTCTTTTCGCCAAGCCGCCAGGGTCTATTCCGCATCGCCTTCCGCCCGCGCTTCAACCGAGTAAAAGCTCAACGCCGCATCGCCCTGTTCCAGCAGCCGCGTGCGCACAAGCTGACCGTAGCGCGACTCAAGCCTGCTCTTCTTCCGATGTTCGGCAATTACCACCGCGCCGTCGGCCAACAGCCCCGCCGCTGTTCCACCCAGCACCCCCAGTGTTGCCTCGTACTCATGGTCCGCATCGTAAGGCGGATCGAGAAACACTACTTCGTACCGTTCTGGTTTTGGAGTTGTCCCGCGGGCCGAGCCAAGAAAACCGCCCGCGCTGCCGGCGTGGATCCGAAACCCCTCCGTAATCCCCAGCCGTTCCAGATTTCCGTGCAACGCCTTCAGTGCCGCCGGCGCGCGCTCCACGAACACAACTCGCGCTGCTCCCCGGCTCAAGGCCTCAATCCCCACCGCTCCCGAGCCTGCGTATAAATCTAGAAACGCCGCTCCCGCCATACGCGGCGCAAGAACATTCATTAGCGTTTCGCGCAACCGGTCGCTGGTTGGCCGTGTGGCCATCCCCGGCGGGGCCGCAAGCACCCGCGATCGAAACTTACCCGCAATGATCCGCATCGCCAACCAGCATACGCGACTGGCACCGGCACCTAGCGAATACAATGCAATGTATGCGTGGCTGGTCAATTCCGTTGGGCCGATGGATGGGCGTCGAGATGCGCGTCCACCTCTTTTTTCCTTTGCTCGTCCTAGTCTTCTTCGGCATCAGCGGCAACGATGGATGGCCGCGCGGCCTGGCCCTGTTCTTCGTCCTGCTGGCCACTGTCTTTATCCGCGAAACTGCGCGCCTGCTCGTCGCGGCCTGGCTTGGCCTGCGTCTGCGCGCCGTGCTTCTGCTCCCCATCGGCGGCATGTTCGCCTACGCAAATCCTGAAAGCCAGGAGCTTGCCACCCAGGGCAGGGCGCAGTTCGCCCTCGCCTTTGCCGGCCCAACCGCCAACTTTGCCACGGCCATCGTGCTGGCCGCCGCCACGCTTGGCGCAAGCGCCGATGTCCCGCTCTTCGCGCAGCCCCTCATCAGCCCCGATCATCTGGTCCGCAGCATGGTCTGGATGCAGTTTTTCCTCGGCGTGCTCCATCTTTTGCCTGCCTACCCGCTCGACATTGGACGCCTGGTTCGCAGCCGCTTTGCCCACAACCATGGCTTTGCTCATGCTGGCCGCGCCGCCGCCGGCCTCGGGCAGGTCATCGCCCTGGGCACCATGATCGGCGGCATGCTGCTCCATAATCCATGGCTCGTTCTCGCCGGCTTTTTCATCATGATCGGCGCGCAAATTGAAGATCAGGGAGTCTTCTTCCAGTCCGTGGTTGACACCGTACGCATGAGCGAAGTCATGCTCACCGATTTCTCCACCCTCTCGGCCTCCGATACCCTCGCCGATGCGCTTGGCCGATGCGTTCACTCCCTGCAGGAGGATTTTCCTGTCGTGCGCGGACCGCAGCTTGTCGGCATCGTCTCCCGCCAGCGCATCGTCGACGCGCTCCGCAACGACGGCAACGGCTACATCCAGTCCGTCATGTCCCGCGCCTTCCAGGTCGCCAAGCCTGAGGATACCCTCGGCACCACCATCCGCCGTCTCACCGCCGGCCACGGCCTTGCCCTCATTCCCATCACTGAAAGCGGCCGCGTGGTCGGCATGGTCAGCATGCAGAACCTGATGAGTTCCTGGTCGCTGCTCAGCGAACAGCGCCGCATTGAACGCGAAACCTCGCGCCAGGAATCCTAGGGTGTATCGACATGCCCCAAGACGACATGCCCCAAGTTGAGGAGCCGGGCAGCACACCTTTTGAAAGCGCCGGCAGCGATGCGCCGCTCGCGCCCGGTCTCTATCTTGTTGCCACGCCCATCGGCAATCTCGGCGACATCACCCTTCGCGCGCTCCACGTGCTCCGCCGCGCCGACCGTATCGCCTGCGAAGACACTCGCCAGACCCAGAAACTGCTCAATCACTTTCAGATTGCAACGCCCACCGTCAGCTGCCACCAGCACAATGAAAAAAGCCGCGCTGCCGAGCTGGTCGAATCGCTCAAAACCGGCAGCCGCATCGCTCTGGTCTCTGACGCCGGCATGCCCGGCATCAGCGATCCCGGCACGTGGCTGGTTCAAGAGGCCATCGCCGCCGGCATTGCCGTCATCCCCATCCCCGGCGCAAACGCCGCTCTGAGCGCCCTCGTCGCCTCCGGCCTGCCCACCGGCGAATTCCAATTCATCGGCTTTCTGCCGGAGAAAGCCGGCGCGCGCCGCACCCGCCTTGAAGATCTGGCCGCCGCATCGGCAAAATCAACGACCCAGCCGACCCTCATCTTCTACGAAGCCCCGCACCGTATCCTCGACTCCCTCGCCGATCTTGAATCCGTCTGGGGCCCCCAGCTCACCATTGTCCTCGCCCGCGAGCTCACCAAGATTCACGAGGAGTTCCTTCGCCTGACCGTCTCCGAGGCCCACCGCAACCTGGCCGCCCGCGACCGCGTCCGCGGCGAGTTCGTTTTGCTCGTCTCCCCACCCCGCGCATCCGCCACCGGGGCGCATTCCGCCTCCGCCCACAAAACCATCGGCGAGCGCCTGCAAATTCTGCAGTCTGAGCTGGGCATCGATGAAAAGGAAGCTCTCAAGCGTCTCGCCCGCGACCTTGGTCAATCCAAGAGCGATCTCTACCGCGAGCTGCAGCGGGAACGCGCTAAACGGCGCTAATCATCTCACCTGAACGTGCTTGCATAGATGGGGTTTTGAAAGGGCTCGGCTCAAACGGCGATTGAAAACACGCAACTTACTGATTCTGCAATGTTCCAAGTGCTCAAGAAGTTCCCAAATTCCATACCGTTAGCACAAATGGGCACAAAATCCTACCCAGGACGGCTGCATGCATGGGCCGGAAACTGCCCAATCGGCGACGATAGGCCAACGATGCCCGTGCTATGCTTCCCGGAGTCCATCGCCATGAGAAAACCAGCCTGTAGAAATGCGGTCGCTTCGATTGTCGCGCTCTTGGTCTTCCCGATCCTCAATCACTCCCAAGCAGTTGATCTGCAACGCCACGCAGAGACCATCAAGATCAGACTCATCGATGGCCGAAACGGTCACCCTTTAGCGGATTCTTATGTGAATACCTGGGTCGGGAGGGAACGCAAAGAGGCGATGGTGATCCCAACGGACAAGGACGGCGTTGCTTTGCTTTGCCTCAGCGACGAAGCGACTGATACAGACGAAAGCTCGAAAGGCTGCGGACGTTCCGGGATAAGCAACCATGCGGTGAAATACGACGAATCGCTTCGGATTAACGTTGGCTTTGTGTTGTGTGAGCCCCACGGTGGGGACTATTCGTGGCTCAAGATTATGGACCTGTCGACCAGCCGGGTCTTGCACGAAGGCGTCACAATGACGAATACCTGCGGAAAGCCCAACACGACAGCGAAGCCAGGAGAAGTAATCATCTTCGTTAGGCCGCTAACCTTCTGGGAAAAGCTGAAAGAGTAGCCGCTTCGGCCATGTTGAGGTCGTATAACCGCCAATAGAGAAGTTTCGGCCGCCCGAACTTTACCCGTGTGATGCACACGCCATGCGAACGTCCATCGCGCAGAGTTAGCACACGAAACAATCGGTTTTTGTAAATACCTGAGTGCGCGATTCTTATGAGCTTATCTTTTAATCAGAGCACGGCTCTTGCCCCTGAGGGATGGGTTGACTCTGCCGTGTGCGACCGATGAAACCGGTTCTAAAGCTGCAGAGACTACGAGCAGAGATACTTTACTCCCCTGCCCTCTCAAACTCCGCAATCAGTTGCTCAACCTGCTGCCGCTTGCGAGCGCTCAGATCCAGAAATCGAATCCCTACCGTATATCTGTCGTGAACTGTCTGGATCACTCCCCCCATGCGGAACGGCAATCCTGCCAGGCGGAACTCAATCTCGGTTCGCGTATAGATGCCCACCGGAAACCGCTCCTCGGTCCGGATGCGGCATCCGCCAACGCTCAAGTCCAGTATCCGCGCACCCAGCTTCGATCCCACATTCACCAGAAACAGCGTGGCCGTTGTCTCCACATCGTGCCGCGCATACAAGCGCCGGCTCAGCGGCGAACGATCCGCTGCCCTCAGTCCCTTCGCCGCGACGGTCAGTGTCTCCGCATCCCCTGAGTTCTCATCCTGCTCCGCCAGCGCCATCTGCGCGGCCAATGCTGCGGCAGCCTCACGTTCAGCGGCCTCCTTCGCCAACTGCGCCTCCGTGTCTGCCTTCAGTTCGGCAATCACGTCGGCCAGCTGGTCCCGGCGTCGCGGAGCCATCTCCGCGAATCGAACGCCCAGCAGGCTTCCTTCACCCGTCCACTGCACAGTGCCCAAACAGCGAAACGCGATTCCATTCGCCTTGAAGACTACTTCAACGCGCGACCGAGCAGGCGCGGCGCAACGCTCAAGCACGTGCAGCCGGCACCCTCCCAGGCTCAGATCGATGATTTGGCTTTCAAGAAGAATTCCTGGGCTCACCAGCAGCAACTGAGCCCGTCCTTCCACGGAATAGCGCGGATGCGCCCTGCGCTCGTCGTGCCTTTGCTCCGGGTCCACACGGACGTGAACCTCATCCAGTTCTTCGGCCCACTTGCCAGCCATCGCCGCGGCCTGCCGATCGCCGTCCATGCCGCCGTGCTGTTCGCAGTTCCCGTTCATGCACTGCTCCGCCGGGGCATCGCCCGCCAGCGGTCAGTGTCCGGTCCCCAGCTCCCAGGGACGCGCCGGCGCTGGCTGCGCAGTTTCCCGCCCCTTCAGTCGGTCGTAGAGATACCGGTCGCTCGTGGTTCCGAGTGCCTCGTTATACAGATCGGCTGCACCGGTCAACAGCTTGAGTTCCTCGCTGAAGCGGTGGATAGCCTCCAACTGCGCCGCCGTCGCCGGAAGCTCGAACTTCGCCGTCTTGATGAACTTCTGGTAGCCGCGATCCACGAGCCGCGCCACCTCGCCGCCCACCAGCGCACCTGCGCTGACCGCGACCGCCGAGCTATCCTCCACCGGCACCAGAACCGCGCCCACGCCGTCCTTGCTCACCAGGAACCCGTTGT
>Ga0302319_10001739_pt1 | contig 48351 bp, 27 predicted proteins | sample Bog_T0_2_FD_203319 | JGI IMG/M metagenome (GOLD analysis project Ga0302319, IMG submission 203319) | Peat permafrost microbial communities from Stordalen Mire near Abisko, Sweden - Bog_T0_2 | ecosystem: Environmental > Terrestrial > Soil > Wetlands > Peat | place: Sweden: Abisko, Stordalen Mire... | reverse complement strand
GTCCCACTCCCTACCGATGGAAAGCTGAGGGGGCGGCGATCCTCGAACGGATCCACCGAGCTCGAGAGGCCCAGGCAAAGGTTGCGGTGTAACGCCATTAATGAGACACTACACTAGCACGTCGCCCTCCCTGATGGCGCGCCCGTTCACAAAGGCCATGGGACCGCCCTCGGCACCGGCGATGATCCCCCCGTAAAGGAACACCGCGTCGCTCCTGGCTGCCTTCTGGCGCTCGCGCACCTCCCAGGGGTTCCTGACGGCGGGCTTGTCCCGCGCGTCGCTGGGATCCGGCGCCCCCGTCCCGATCGCGCCGTCAGAGTCCGGCCAGAGGGCGCCCTCTGGAATCGCATCCGCAACGGGCACCGCAGCCAGCCGGCCGGCATCCCGAGTTTCCCGAGGATCGGGGAGGTCGACGGCGACGACCCGGCGTGGCTCGGCCATTGCTGGAGGGCTCGGCACACGCACTCCCACGAGGCGCACGGCTTGCTCCTCCGGGGACCAGGGGGCGGGGATGACTCCCGATGTGTGCGCATCCCGGGAGGCGGGCACGTAGGCCCAGCCGGAGTCGGCCCTGGCCGACGCCAGAGCGCACAGCAGGAGTGCGATATTCGCGCGCTTCACGTCGTTTCGGGGATGAAGCTTATCTCGATCTCTCCCGGTAGGCCGGCGCCGCGCCGGAGCACAAAGCGCGCGCCATTGGCGCGATACTCGGCCTCCAGCCTTTCGGTCCCCTGGGCCTTCGGGACGCACGAAAAGCCGAGGGCATCCGCCACGGCATCGGGCTCCGGCAGCAATCCCTTGGCCCTCATCCCGTCCACCGCATTCCTTACCGACGCGAGCACGTTCTCCTCTTCCTGCGAGAGGACATCCACGTATCCATCCGAGTCTCCCGGTGTGGTGGCAGGCAGCGGGTTCAATTTGCCGTTTCCTCCACGGCCTTTCTGGCCTGCTCGACGGCGGAAGCCAGGGCCTCCAGCGCAGCCCTTTGGCGAACCAGCCGGGCGGCCAGCCTTGACGCCTCCCGCTGCTTGAGAGCCAGGTCATTCAGCAAGTCGTCGCGTCGATGCTGCAAATCCGACAATTCACGTTGCATATCCTTCTCGCTGCGCGCCAATCGAAGCCTCTCCTTCAGCTCCTCCGCCCGCTCCGTGTCGTTGGTGAAGACCTGAAGGAAGACCGGGTTGCCATACAGCTGGGCGACCTCCTCCACGGCCGCTTGCATCTTTGAGAGCATTTCCTCGTATCTCTTGCTTGCGCGCCTGCTTGCTTCGCTCTCGGCGGGCTGCGCGTTGGGCGCCCCAGAATCGGCCTTCTGGGCTTGGCCTGAACTTGGTGGGTGCGGATCCGGCTCTGCGACGCAACACGGGTGCGCCAGCAAAGAGGCTGCGATCAGGCCGATACGTATTGTTTTCATCTTGATTCGGTGAGATTGCCGCCCCTACGACGCATCTGGACAGCCATGCGGACGATCACCGAGGTGAACGCGCGTCGCTCAAGGCCGCCGTCGGTCCTCATCTCGATACGCGTGATACCCACGCCCGGCAGCGCCTCCGAATCCCCAAGGGTCTCGATGATTCCGGACCAGTCTGCCAGCATCGGCGACTTCAGCCTGAATGTCCCATATTGAACGGTGCTGCCGTCCCTATCATCCCTGGGACCGGGTTCGACCGCCCATCGCTCTCCAAACCGCCTGACCAAGCGGTCCCACGTGTCCTCCGTCCCCAGCAGGAGCCGGGCCTGCCGGACTCGGCCTCTAAGCGTTTCAAGCCTCTCGGCCCCGAATTCCGACATGGCCACTATCTCGGCCGAGACGCCCTCCTCCATAGCCGCGGCGCGGTGCTGGTGTTCAGAGATCGCCGACTCTAGGTGGGTGTGAAGCCATAAGGTGGCGCATGCCGGCGCGACCGCCGCCGAGCACACGGCCGCAAGCACCCTGGAATACGCGAGGCCTCTGGTCATGGCCGCGGTGCCGCGTATCGGCCGCTCACCGAGAGCCTGCCGGAGCCCGAGTTGAACAGCCAGCCGCTCGCGCCCTCCGGCCTGAACCCCGCGTGAGCCAGGGCTTTCTTCGTCCCGTCGGGATCGAAGTCGGAGCCCACAACGATGGCCTCGATCTCGAAGTGGTCGTCCCTGTCAATCGAGAACGAGGTGATCGTGAGGGCGTCGGGCACCGCCTCCGCCAGACCCAGCAGGGCCCCGTGCCTGCCCACCTGCATGGGACCGGGGCCCTGCGACGCCTCGTTTCGGAGCGCCTCCATCTCCCCTTGGTTCCTCCTCAGGTCCGAAAGGTGCGCGGTGAGCGCCGCAACTCGGGCCGATCCCGTAGCCTCGACGGCTTTCAACTGCCGAAGCTGACCGGGGACTCCCGCGCCGAGAGCCGTCGCCGCCGCTAGGCAGCCGATGGCGGCTCCCACGAGGCATTGATCCAGCTGCCGCGGCCTTGGGAACCCCTCGACAAGGTTCCCGGGGTGGCGGGCGCCGATCCGGGCCGCGTTTGAGGCGAGCATATCCATTCCTGCCACAGCCTCCACCCTGCCCGTGGCGCGTATCTCGGGCCATACGGGGCAGCAGCGCTCGGGCTCCCCCTCCGTAATAACTGCGATGCTTCCGCGCCTCAGTTCCGCCTCTGCAATCGACGGCACCGAGCGCGCCTCGGCGTCGCCGATGAGAGCGCAGAGAGCCTTCCAATCCCTGTCCTCCATCGCACCCGTCCAGGCCCTAAAGGAGCGTTTCCCCTTGGCGCAAATCGCAACCGCGACAAATCCCGGCAGTAAAAAGAGGACGAATCTCGCCCTTGGTGCCGTGGAGCGCGTCCGCGGCGAGGCCGTGGCCGCCGTGAAGGCCGACCACGCCGCGGGCAGCTGCGAACCCGCGCGCATGCAGGCGTCGTGAAGGTGCGCAAGGCCCGGCGTCAGTTCGGAGTGCATCAGCGTGGAGAAGCCTCCCCCGTGCACCGGCTCGGGATGCTCGATTCCCCATCCGAGATTTTCGGAGGCGACCACCGGATGCTCGCTGCGGACCCGGGCCAGCGTCGCGAAGACCGAGCGGCAGACCCTGGGGCAATCGACGGTCTGGTGGGCGAGTCCCTCGGGTTCAAAGACGACTACAGTCCTCTCCCTGCATTCACCGGACAGCAACTCGGCGAGCCGGGCGACTGCGGGGTTTGCCAGGTCGCCGCGCCCATCGAACGGCTCGCGCTTCCATGCCCCTGCGTTGCAGAGCCAGACGCTTCGGCCGAGGAGCATGACGATTCTCGGAGCCACGGCTCAAAAATTCCCGAGATACACGTACACATCCGTGACCCCGCCGACGGCCGCGGCATACGCGACCGACCCACGGACTTGAGCCGTTCCGGCCGAGCCTGTCGCGTCATCCATGAACGCCGACGAGTTGATTGCCGTGGCTATCTGCGACGCCTCCGGCCCGGCGACTGCCTTTATCACCGCGTACGCGACGCGGCCAGCAGGCAGGCTGTTGACCCCGTCTGTCTTGAAGTTCGTCCCGCCGCTTGCATCCACGGTCCCCGGGGCCTGCGCGGCGTCGACAGCTGCGCATTCCAGGCGGGACACTGCTGAATACCCGTAGCCGGAGCTGATCCGAGTGTCGGGAAGGTTGTAGAACGTCCCTGTGGCGGCGTTGTAACGCGGGTCGACCACGGACGAGCCGCCCGCCGGCAGGAAGGCTTGCGAACCGCATGCCGGCGAGAAATACCTCTCCAGCTTCGGATTCGGCACAGAGATGAGGACCTCGTCGAGACAGAGCGAATTGTTAAAGTCAGCCACGGCTGAGCCGGACAGGTTGGGATTTGTCGTGGCGTTTACCGCAGCGGCCACGGATGCATAGCCCTTAGTCTGCGGCAGCGTGCCGCCCAACTGATTGGCTGCATCCGCAACGAATCCCTTCAGTTGCTTCACGTCCGCGACGGTTCGATTCACATGTGCCGACGAGAGCGCTTTCGTCAGTGCCGGAAGGAGGATCGCCGCCAGAACGCCGATGATGGCCACGACGACAAGGATCTCTATGAGTGAAAAACCGCGGCCCCGGTGGGCCCGTTTGATGCCAGGCTGGGTAGTTGTTATTGGATTCATGGGTATGCTTAAGATTCAGGCCGACTGAAGGCCGTCCATGGTCGCGCCAAGCACCTCCTCGGGCGTTATCAGTCCAAAGGACGCCTTGACGATCCCGTCTTCGCGCATGCTTCGCGCGCCGATCTCCCCCCCGGTGAGCGCCGCTGAGAAAGCAGTCTCGGCGGCAACGGGATCGAATCGGGGCCCCTGGCGCAGGAGCAGATCGGCCACTGCACTGCGGACGTCTCGGAACTCGAAGATCCCCGTCCTTCCCGCATAGCCGCTGCGGTTGCAGGCGCTGCAGCCGCCCCCTGCCTCGAAGAAGGCCCCCGTCGCGCTCCCCAAGCGCCCACCGACGGAGGCGCGCCCGGCTATCTCAACGAGATGGCCATAGCGTTCGAGGAGCGAGCCCGCCTTGCGATGCGGCTGCCGGCACCGCGGGCAAAGCCGCTTCACGAGCCTCTGGCCAACAAGGAGCCGAGTCGTCGCCGAAAGCATCGGTGCCTCAACTCCGAGGTCAAGGAGACGGCATAGCGCCTGGATTGCGGTGTTCGCGTGGACCGTCGTAAGGATCAGGTGCCCGGTGAGGGCGAGGCGCATGGCGAGCGACGCGGTCTCGCCGTCGCGGACCTCGCCGACGATGATGATGTCGGGGTTGTGCCTCAGGAAGGCCCTGAGGGCGGATGCAAAGTGCATCCGCGGCCCCACCGGAACCTGTGTCACCGTCCTGAGGCGGTATTCGACCGGATCCTCCACGCTCAGTACCCTCTTGTTGCGGGAGTCCAGCCACGGAACCGCGGCGGCAAGGGTGGTGCTTTTCCCGTGGCCGGTGGGGCCTGAAACCAGGATTATGCCGTTTGGCCGCTTCAGCTCGGTCCTGAAGCGCATCGCCGTGTCATCGAGCATGCCAATCTCCTCCAGCGAGCCCACCTGCGCACTCTGGTCCAAGATTCTGATCACGATGCTCTCCCCGTTGATCGCGGGAATGACGGAATAGCGAAGCGACACGCGCTTGCTCCCGTATTCACGGACCGCCGAGGCGTCCTGGGCCTCGAGGCGATTCGCGACATCCAACCCTGCCGATACGGCCGAACCTCGGGACCTGCCGTCCGCTCCACGGGTGGACGAGAGCTTGAGCTGCGCCGACACGGTATCCTTCATCGACCCAGGCAGCGTCCCCCATGGGATCAGGTCGCCGTCAATGCGCCACCTGATCTCGCAGCTCCGGTCCTCGGGGACGCAGTGAATGTCCGAAAGCCCGCGCGTGTGCGCAGCGTCGCGAATCATGTCCTCGACGAACCTCTCGAGCTCGTTGTCCCGGACGTCGAGGCTGGCAGAATAGGTTTCGCCGACGCGCGCCGCGATGTCGGCCTGCGGCGAGACCACCCATTCGACCGAGCATTCCTCGAGCGCATACCGGACCTGGGCGAACTGCGGCCACGAGGGATCCGCTATCGCGACGATGACGTGCGCACCCTTCCTTGAAATCGTGATCGCGTTGCGGTTCCTAGCGATGGCCTCGGGCAACGCCTTGTAGGCGTCGCCGTCCACGCGGAGGTCCTCCCTGGGGAGGTACGCAAGCCCGAAGAAGTCCGCAATCCAGCGTGCCACGGCCTCATCGGTCGCGAGTCCGAGCTCAACGAGGGTCCGACTAACCGGCTGCCGTCCCTCGACCTCGCGGTGGTATGATTGTGCTGATGCAATCTGGCGCTCAGTGACGCCCGCGCCTTGGAGTCTCTCCAAGAGGAAGGCCTCAAGCTGCTCGCCCTTGCGGTCGATGCCCTGGTTCACATCGCTCATGACACGTCCCCCAGGGCGTCGATGCGCTCCACCCGGCGCTCGCCCTCGGCGCTTACGGGGGTTCGCGGGATGCCCGAGCCCACGCCCGGCGCCGCGGTCTTATCGGCGTCGATGGGGACAAAGGCCGGTGGCTCCTCGGCGTTCACCGTCACGAGGAAGACGAGCTCGGTGCGCGTCTTTGCCCTGGCCGACGTCGTGAACGCCCCGCCTATGACCGGGATACTGGAAAGCCCGGGGATGCCGCGCCGGTCATCTGCAACCGTCTCCGTGATGAAGCCCCCGACGACCGCCGTCTCATGGTTGCGAAGGGTGACGGTGGTGCGCGCCCTCTTCGTGTCCGTCACAGGGGCCGTCTCCTGCCCGTCGGGCGAGGTCACCGTGCCCTTCAACTCGGTCATCGCCGGTGAAAGCGACAGCTTCGTCGTGAGATCGTCCGCGATCTGGACCGTAATCTCGAGCACGTTGCCGAACGAGACCGTGCTCTCGGAGTAGTTCGTGTTCACGATCGGCTGCGTGCCTGCCTGGGGTGTCCCCCCCGCGTTTATCGTGGTCGTGCTGGTGCGGCTGAAGAACGGCTGGTCCTCACTCACCTGGACGAAAGCAGTCTGGTTGTTCAGGGCGGCCACCTCGGGCTTGGATTCCACGCGCACCGTGCCCTGCTCGGACAGCGCGCTGATCGCGGCCTGAACTCCGCCGGCGCTGATTGTCCCAGTGAACGTGGCCGGGTTCAGCGTAATGGAGCCCACCTGCGCGATCGCCCCTGTCGCGCTCGAGACACCGGAGAGGCTCAACGCCGTGCCGCCAATCCGCCCGAGCGATGCCGCTGCGACGCTCCAGTCGATGCCCGCCTTCGATTGGTCGTTCAGGTCCACCTCGATGACCTTGACGGAGATCCTCGCCTGGCGGCCCACCCTTTCTAGGACCCGGCGGAGGTAGCTCTCCATCACCGCGTGCGTTCGAAGTGATCCGCGCAGTTGCACCAGCCCCGCGAATCGGTTGACGACAAGCGACTCCCCCTCGCCGACCATTCCCTTGAGGTCACTCTCAAGCCTTCCCCAGAAATCGGCGTCGTTCTGCTGCGAGACGCTCAGGGTCGACGTCCCGCCGCTAACGGCCCCGCCCACACCCTGCATGGTTTGTGAGGAGCCCGCCACGGACGACCCACCTGCGACGTTTTGGGCACCCGTGAGCCCGGTCGTCGCGGCGCCGGTGCTCTCGCTCAGGTTGATGCTCGCCGAGCTCGAGCCGGTCTGGATCATCTGCAGGTAGTCGACCGGATAGATCCGTGTCACGAACCTACGCACGAGCAGGTACCCGCTTCCCGAGACCTCGAAGTTCCAGCCCTTGGGCTGGCAGATGGCCTCGATGACCGTTCGAAGTGTAGCACCGTGCACCTCGAAGCTCACGGTTCCCTGCACGTCGGGGTCGATCACGACGGGAAAGTGGTAGGCCGAGCCGATCCCCGCGAGAACCGCCCGCGCCTCTTGGCCCTGCACCGAGAAGTCCTCGACCCTGCGCTCCAGAATCTCGGCAACGGCGCCGCGGCTCTGAGCCCAGGCGGCCACCGTCACCGCGGGGACCGCGAGAACGGCCCAGGCCAGGCTCGGTATCGGGAGCGAAATCCTCATGCGCGGGCGAGCGTCGTTAACACATTAAATAAGACAAGTCTAAAATTGTAAGCTCTCTCATTTTGGCTCACGCTGGAGATTTTTCCGCAGGCTTACGGGCTCGTCTCCCGGCCGGTCCGTCACAAACTTTCTCGATAATGTCCGCCCGTTGTGCGACAAAGCGGAAACCCGTTTCCAGTCCCCGGGACGACGGCGTGGTCCGTCTGCCCCAGCGGGACCCGAGGCCCCCTCCCATGCGACCAGCCCCCACCCCAACCCCATCCGAGGTCGAACCTGCAGGTGATCCCCTGGTGTCCCGGTTCGAGGCTCTCGTTCGCCGTTCTGCGCTGGCGGCGACGCTTTTCTCACTTGGCCTCGCAGCGCACGGCGCATCCCCCGTGGAATCGGCCGCGCTCGCCCTCGTGCACCGGGTGGTTCCCGCCAACGCCGCAGAGATACGGGTTGAGCAGATTCCCGCGGGGGCCGGCGGTTCCGACGTCTTCGAGGTGGAGACCAGCGGCGGCCGACTCGTCCTGCGCGGCAACACGGGCGTGTCGATCGCCTCGGCGCTCAACTGGTACCTCGCCAATGTGGCCCACGCCCAGATGTCTTGGGACGGGGACAACCTCGGGCTGCCCGCCAGGCTTCCCGCCGTGCCGTCCAAGGTCAGAATCACGTCGCCCTACTCCCGGCGGGCCTACCTCAACTACTGCACCTTCAACTACACGATGTCGTGGTGGGACCGGGCGCGATGGGAGCGGGAGATTGACTGGATGGCGCTCCACGGGATCAACATGCCCCTGGCGACCACCGGCCAGGAGGCGGTCATGCAGGCCACGCTGCGCCGGTTCGGGATGGAGGACAGCGAGATTAGGACGTACCTCGCCGGCCCGGCGTTCTCCTGCTGGCAGCTTCTCACCAACATCGAGCAGTGGGCGGGGCCGCTGCCGCAGTCCTGGATCGATTCCCATCTGGCGCTCGGCCGCTTCATCGTGGACCGGGAGCGCGAGCTTGGAATGACGCCGATCCTCCAGGGGTTTTCCGGGTGCGTGCCGATGGCCTTCAGGGAGAGGTTCCCCGGCGCAAGGATCCAGTTGAAGCAGATCTGGTGCGCCGTTCCCCCCGGGACGGCCCAGCTCGACCCCGACGACCCGCTTTTCGCGCGCTTTGGCCGCGCATTCCTAGAGGAGCAGACCCGCCTTCTCGGCACCGATCACCTTTACGCCGCCGATCCCTTCCACGAGAGCGAGCCGCCCAAGGACACCCCGGACTACCTGGCCGCCGTGGGCGCCAAGCTCTTTTCCATTGCGAGCGATTTCGACCCTGCGGCGATCATCGTCATGCAGGGCTGGACGATTCGCGAAGGCATCGTGAAGGGCATCCCGGCCGACCGCCTCCTCGTCCTCGACCTCACCGGTGAAAAATGGCGCGAGACGCAGGCCTTCTGGGGGCGCCCGTGGGTTGTCGGCGTCCTCCACAACTTCGGCGGCCGCACCTCGACGGGCGCCAACCTCCCGGCGATCGCGGCCAACGCCCCGACCCTCCTCGCCAAGCCCGAGGGCGGCCGCCTTGTCGGGCTTGGCGTCTTCCCGGAGGCCATCGAGCAGAATCCCGTCGTCTACGACCTGGCCCTGGACCTCGCATGGAGGAATTCCGCGCCCGACTTGCCGCTATGGATCCGGGGCTACGTGGCGGCGCGCTACGGAGGCGACTCGCCCGACGCGCAGCAGGCCTGGAAGCTCCTCCTTGACTCGGTCTATTCGCAGCACAATCCGTCCCCGGGAATGGAGAGCCCGATCGGGGCTCGGCCCGCGCTCGCGCTGGACCGGGCGTCGCCCTGGGGCGACTTCGTTCGCGAATACGAGCCCGGCGACGTATGGTCCGCATGGGAGCGGCTGCAGGCCGCCTCCGCCTCGCTCTCCCGGGTCGACACGTACCGGTACGACCTGGTCGACGTGGCGCGCCAGGCGCTGGCCGACCTCTCGGTTCCCCTCTATGCCGACGTCGTCGCCGCCTACCGCTCCGGCGACATCCGCCGCTTCGACGCCGCCAAGGCGGGCTTCCTTGACCTGATCGGCGACCTTGACGCCCTTGTCGGTACGCGCCGGGAGTTCCTGCTGGGACGCTGGCTTTCCGCCGCGAGGAAATGGGGAACGACGCCGCAGGAGAGCGACCTTTACGAGCGTAATGCGAGGCTGCTCCTCACCGTGTGGGGCCCGCCGAGCCCTGGTGCGTTCCTGTCCGACTATGCCGGCCGCCAGTGGTCGGGCCTCATCCGGGGATTCTACCTGCGCCGCTGGGAGAAGTTCTTCGCGTTCCTTGCCGCGCAGCCTGCGGGCTACAGCGACGACCAGCTTGCGAAAGTCATGGGCCGCCCCGGCAATGACTCGAGCCCGTTCTACCGCGAGCTCTCGGATTGGGAATACCGCTGGTGCGACGAGCACGGCGTGTTCCCGTCGGAGCCGACCGGCGACTCGATGCTCGAGGCGCACAGGCTCCTTGGGAAATGGCGCCCGGTCATGCGCGAGATTTACCCCCGCTTCGAATGGAAAAAACCGAATCCCCCTCCCCACGGCTAGGTGCAGTCCGGACCCCACCGCCCCCCGAGCGCGTCTTCGCCCTCGATGCGCTGCGCGGCTTCGACATGATGTGGATCGTCGGCGCCGACGCCGTCGGCAGCGCGCTCTCGCAGTTCCGGGGCGGGCCCGTCGCGAGGGTCGCAGCGCAGCAGCTGGACCACTCCCCGTGGGCCGGGATCCGCTGCTACGACCTCATCTTCCCCCTGTTTGTCTTCATGGTGGGCGTCGCGATCCCCTATTCCCTCGACAAGATCGTGGCCTCGGGCGGCCGAGGCGCGGCCGTGCGGCGCATCGTCCTGCGCACGGCGCTCCTGTACCTCCTCGGGCTCTTCTACTACGGGGGCTTCGCGACGGCGCTCGACCAGATCCGCCTCCTCGGCGTCCTCCAGCGGATCGCGCTCAGCTACTGCGGGGCGAGCCTCCTCTACCTCTGGCTCCGTCCGCGCGGCCTCTGGGCCGTGTTCGCCGGGCTCCTGGCCGGATACTGGGCGCTCATGACCTTCGTCCCGGTTCCGGGATTTGGCGCCGGAGACTTCGCCGAGGGCCACAACCTCGCCAACTGGATCGACGCCCATTACCTGCCCCTTCGCAAATGGGACGGCGATCACGATCCGGAGGGCCTGCTGAGCGCCTTCCCCGCGGTCGGGACCTGCCTGCTCGGCGTCTTCGCCGGGCGCTGGATAAAGGGTCCCGGGCGCAGCCCGCAGGCCAAGGTCGGGCTTCTCGCCGTCGCCGGCTGCGCACTGCTTGCGGCCGGCTTCCTCTGGGGCCTTCAGTTTCCCGTGATCAAGAAGATCTGGACGTCCTCGTTCGTTCTCGTCGCCGGCGGCTGGAGCATGCTGCTGCTCGCGGCGTTCTACCAGGTGACCGACGTGTGGAGGCTTCGCCGCGGGCTAACGCCCTTCGTATGGCTCGGCTGCAATTCCCTCACGATCTACCTTGTCAGCAACATCGTGGATTTCGGAGCCCTCTCCGCGCGTTTCGCGGGCGGGGCGGTATCCTCGTGCCTGAACGGCATGTGGCCGGGCCTGGGGGCCCTGGTGCTGGCCCTTACGAGCATCGTACTCTGCATGCTACTGTGCGGGTTCCTTTACAGGCAAAGGATCTTCCTGAGGCTCTGACTCGCATCGGGTCGATTTCTAATGATCCGCGGCGATGGATGGCGCGACTCTTGCACCCGCATGATGCGTGATAGACGGAGACGTCGGATCCGGTGGTTGGTTAGACAATCGCGGATTCGAAACAGCCTCGTTCCTCAAACTAAGTTCCGGACTTCTTAGGCTGACCAAAGCTGCCTGCGACGATACCGCGAAAGGACAAGTCTTCGTCTAACTCCGGCCAATGCAGCCCAAACGGCGAAACCTCGATGTTGTTCAGTTGGCTCGCACTGCCCTTCGCCAAACGCGGGTTCTTCCCAATTGGGAACCGAATTTCGACACCGCTTTCAAAAACGACCACAATATTCCCATCGCGAAAGGATGCGGACCGAGCCGTGTCAACCAAGGTGTTCATACCACTTCTTGATTATCAGATCTTTGTTCTCTTCAGCCAAGCTTTGAGCCTTCCCTAACTCCCTAACGTTAAGACCTTGGGATTCTCGAAGTTCAATTCTCTATTCGACGACGAAAACGGCCTCCCCTCCGCAGTAGCACACATGTACGTGAATCGGGAGATGTTCATTGCTGTAGAAGAAGAACCGGTATCCGTCCTTTTCGAAGATCTTTGGCATCCGATGAGGTGAAAATGCCCACTACGCGTTAGCGGTCAAGGTGCTTGGCTAACCATTCGTCGATCCGCTGACGCCGCGCGTGAAGAATCCATCCGAATCCCAGGAGCATGGTTGAGGTCGTCGCGGGCATAGCTCCCGCCAAAGCATTAGCGGGCTGCGCGGCAACCGGAAAGCCGCCCCGAACCGCCGGGTTCTGACAGGTAACCCCGTCGGGGACTCGGCGACGGCTTGACTCAGCCCGCTTCCTGCAAAACCGTCGCCGCATGGCCAGATTCCCCTGCTGGACACGGTTCGCGGTCGCGGCGGCCTTGATGGCCGGCGCACAGGTGCGGGCGGAACCGGCCGCCGCGGGACCGTCGCCGGCCTCGGTGTTCGCCATAATGGAGCGCGCGGCGGACTGGCAATTGGCCCATCCGAGCACGCATGAGCCGACCGACTGGACGCAGGGCGCCGGCGATGCTGGATTCATGGCACTCGCGGGGATTTCCGGGAACCCGAAATACCGGGACGCGATGATCGCGGTCGGCGAGGGCAACCGGTGGGAGCCCGGACCCAGGGTCTACCACGCGGACGACCACTGCGTCGGGCAGACCTACGCGGAACTCTACCTGCTCTTCAGGGACCCGAGGATGATCGGGCCCCTCCGGGAGCGCTTCGACGGGATCCTTGAGAAGCCCTCTGCCGTGACGAGCATGGACATCGACCAGCCCAACGAGAAGGCGACCGAGAACTGGTCCTGGTGCGACGCGCTCTTCATGGGGCCCCCCTCCTGGGTGCGCCTCTACGCGGCCACGGGCGACACACGCTACCTCGACTTCGCGGTGAAGAACTGGTGGCGCACGACGGACTTCCTCTACGACGCCGGGGAGCATCTCTATTTCCGGGACAGCAGCTATTTTCACCAGCACGAGGCCAATGGGAAAAAGATCTTCTGGGGCCGCGGGAACGGCTGGGTGATCGCGGGGCTCGTCCGCATGCTGCAGTACCTCCCTGCGAACCATCCGGACCGCGCGCGCTTCGAGCGCCTGTTCACGGACATGGCCGCAAAGCTGCTCGAGTGCCAGCAGGCTGACGGCCTCTGGCGCGCGAGCCTGCTCGATCCCGCGAGCTACCCCCTGCGCGAGACGAGCGGCTCCGGCTTTTTCACGTACGCCCTGGCCTGGGGCGTGAACCAGGGTCTGCTCGAGCGGTCGAGGTATGAGCCCCCGGTGCTGAAGGCGTGGGCCGCCCTTTCCGGCTGCGTGGAGCCCGACGGGATGCTCGGGCACGTCCAGCCGATCGGGGCCGACCCCAAGGCGTTTCCGGAGCACTCGACCGAGGTCTACGGGGTCGGCGCCTACCTCCTGGCGGGGAGCGAGGTCTACAGGCTGCGCGTGCTGGAGCTTTCCGGGGCCGGGGAGAACCCCCGGGGCCGCGCGGAGGTCAGCGTCACGAATCCCGCCGGTTTTTACCGCGAGGAAGAGACCGTGGAGATCGACCCGGACGTCCTCGGCCCCTCGTCCCGGATCGCCGTCATGGACGGAGTCTCGTCGCGAATCCTGGACAGCCAAGTCTACCGCGCCGGGCCGGCCCAGGCGGCGCGCAAGCTGCTCTTCCAGGTGGACCTGGCGCCGGGCGAGACCCGCCGCTTCACCCTCCTCAACCCCGAGGCGCTCCTGCCCGCCGTGCCGAAGCCCTTCGTGAAGACCTTCGCGCGGCTCGTGACCGAGAGGTTCAACGACGTCGCCTGGGAGAGCGACCGCATCGCGCACCGGATGTACCACCTGGACCTGATCAAGGCCGAGGGCACGGTCAGCAGCGGCATCGACGTGTGGACCAAGCGGACGCGTGCCCTGGTCATCGACGAATGGTACAAGAGGCCCAACTACCACCAGGACGACGGCGACGGCCTCGACGACTACCGCGTTTCGCGAAGCCGCGGATGCGGCGGCCTCGGCGTCTGGAGCGGCGGAAAACTCTACGTCTCGAGCAACTTCAGGAGCGCGCGCGTCGTCACGACGGGGCCGGTCCGCTCCGAGTTCGTCCTCGACTACGATGCCTGGGACGCCAACGGGCGGAAGGTCTCGGAGAGCAAGCGCATCAGCATCGACGCGGGCTCGAACATGAGCCGCATGGAAAGCGCCTTCGCGAGCGACGACAGGTCCCCGCTCCAGATTGGCGTCGGCATCGCCCTTCGGGGGGGACCCGGCACATCGGCCTTGGAGGACAAGGGCGCGGGCTGGATGACCTACTGGCAGGCGCCCGACCGCGACCGGGGCAGCATCGGGTGCGCCGTCATCCTGCCCGCCGGCAGCATCCGCGAATTCGTGACGGAGAACGGGACGGTGGCGAAGGTGCCCCCGGACAAGCAGCTGGCGCCCGACCCCGAGGGGCTGCCCGCTGTCGGCAACCGCCTGGCGATCACGCAAATTAATGTCAGCGACCCGCTCGTGTACTATGCCGGGGCGGGCTGGACGCGCAGCGGCGACTTCCCGAACGAGGCGGCGTGGACGGCCTATGTCCGCCGTTTCTGCGAGCGACGCGCCGCGCCGATCCAGATCTCCGTGGCGCCCTGACGGCAACGCTCAGGCCTTCGTTCCCGTGAGCGCGATTCCCTCGATGAAGCTGCGCTGCGCGACGAAGAAGAGCGTGATCACGGGCAGGATGACGAGCGTGCTTGCCGCCATGAGGTAGTGCCACTCGGTCGCCCCGGACTCGCTGGTCTTCATCGCCTGGAGGCCGAGCGCGAGCGTGAAGTCCTTCTCGTCGGTCAGGTAGATCAGGGGACCGAGGAAGTCGTTCCAGGCCCCGAGGAACGTGAACAGCGCCACCACCACAAGCGCTGGCCTGCACAGTGGCAGGATGATCTGCCAGAAGATCCGGAACTCGCCGCAGCCGTCGATGCGCGCCGCCTCCGAAAGGTCCTTCGGTATCGTCCTGAAGAACTGCCTCAGCAGGAATACATTGAAGGCGCTGGCGAAGAACGATCCGACCCAGAGCGGCTGCAGGGTGCCGACCCACCCCAGCCAGCGGAACAGCCCGTAGAGGGGGACCATGACCACCGGGAACGGGATCATCATCGTCCCGAGCAGCAGGCCGAAAAGGCGGTCCCTCCCCCGCCACTCCAGCCGCGAGAACCCGTAGGCGACCGCCGCGCTCGAGAGCACCGTACCGATGACGTTGAGCACGCATAGGATCAGCGTGTTGGCCAGATAGCGCGAGAAATGCCTCATGGCATGCACGGCGCTGGGGAAATTCTCCCAGCGGAACACGATCCGCGAGCGAACCGAGGCCTCCGGGACGACGTCGCGGCTCAGGCCCTTCAGATCGCTGATCTCCCTCCACGGGGAAGCCGCCGACGCGGGAATCCGCTTTAGGATTACGATGGGCAACGGGGCGCCCGTCGCCGGCTGCCACGCGTCGTCCCGTATCGAGCCTTCCGGAAGCGCGACCGGCTGAGCCGCGCCTTGCTCCCGGGCCCAGACGCTCGGCTCCGTCACCGCGGCCCCGGGCCACACCTCCTGAACTCGCCCCTCGAGCGGCGCCTCGAAGCGCCGGGGCAGCCACAGGTGGGACTGCCGGAGCGTCTGGTTGAGGGGCTTGAGCGCCGTGAGCACCATCCACGCGAACGGCAGGATGAACATCGCGGCCCCGGCGACCAGGACGAGGTAGATGGAAAACTTTGCCGTGATGCGCATGTGGATCAGTCCCCTTGGTAGTGCACCCGGCTGCGCGACAGCCGAGATGCCATCCAGGTGAGGGCCAGGATCATGAGGCAAAGGATCCATGCCATCGCCGAAGCGTAACCCATGTGGCGGTATTCAAATGCGTTCTGGTAGATGTAGATCGCGTAGAAGAGCGTCGAGCGCTCCGCCCCGCCCATCACGAACGCCGTCGTGAACACCTGCAGGCCGCCGATGATGCCGATAAGGAGGTTGAAGTAGATGACCGGAGAAATCGCGGGAAGCGTGACGTTGAGCAGCCGCTTCCATGCGGAGGCGCCGTCGATCATCGCCGCCTCGAGGAGCGAGCGGGGGACGCCCTGCAGGGCGGCCAGGTAGATCACGACCGTGTTCCCGCAGCCCCAGAGGGAAACCAGCGCCAGCGACGGCTTGGCCCACGCCGGGTCGCCGAGCCACTGGGGGGGATGGGAGATCCCGATGGCTACGAGCGCCTGATTGAGGAGCCCCAGCCTGCCGTTAAGGATCCACAGCCAGACCATCGCGCTCGCCACCGCGGGCACAAGCGAGGGCAGATAGTAGATCGCCCTGAAGATTCCGCGCAGCCGCACGGGCTGGTTGAGGAGCAGCGCCAGCGCGAGCGCGGAGACGAGGCCCACCGGAAGCGCCATCAGGTTGAACAAGAGCGTGTTCCATACCGACTGCCAGAAGACGCTGTCCGTGACCATGTCCTGGTAGTTGAGGGTGCCCACCCAAACCGGGGGCGACAGCACGTCGTAGTCGCAGAACGAGAAATAGATCGACGCGCACACCGGATAGAGCGTGAACGCGGCGAACCCGATGAGCCAGGGGCTCACGAACGCCAGGCCTATCCACGTGCGCTTGCGGTCACCACTTGTCATAGGAGGTCCATTCCCTCAGCCGGTCGCTGCCCATGGCGTCCCGGCGGCGCATCACCCGGTCGAGCGTGCGCTGCATGCGCTGCTGGACCACGGCCAGAGCCTCGGCCGGGGTCTCCTTCAAGTCCAGGACCCGCTCGCGCGCCACGGCGAGCTCCGCGTCGTATTCGTGCCAGATCGACAGGCGCGGCACATAGCGGGCGCCCGCGCTCCTCGAAAGCCTGATGAATAGTCCGATCGCCGGGTTGGGATGGTTCTTAATGAAGCCGTCGGACACCTGGCGCAGCGCCGTGAATTTCTGCTGCGACCTTGCGAGCTTCTCGGCGACGTCCTGGCGCTGCAGGTAGCAGATGAACTCGAGGGCCTCGCGCGGGTGGCGCGCGCCGCGCGGGACGACCACGACGTCGCACTGCGCAAGGGTCACCGGCTCCCCGCCGCCGACCCCGTCCGCGGCGGGGCACGGCGCCACCCCCCACTCCAGATCCGGGGCGTACCTCGCGATGAAATTCATCATCCAGGGGCCCTGGACCACCATGGCCTCGGTGCCGCCGAGAAACGGGGTCTGGGCCGACTGGGAGACGCCGAAGCCGTCGATGAAGCTGCGCAGGTTGTCCACGCCGTAGGTCCGGGCCGTGTCCCTGAGCCACGAATAGGCCGCCAGGTTCCCGGCGTCGTCGGCCAGGATGCGCCGGTCCCCGTCGTAGTACCGGGCGCCGAACCAGCAGCCCCAGCCCGACAGGAACATGCCGGCGTCCTGGGGGAGGTGGCCGACCTGCACCAGGGTGTAGCGCCTCGCGTCGCGCTCCGCCGGGGTCATGTCGTCGAACGGGATCCGGACGATCCGGCCGCCGCGCTCGACCTCCGCAATCGTGAGGCGCCGGCTCATCGCCTCCAGCTCGGCAAAGGTCCTCGGGGGGCGCTCGGGATCCAGCCCGGCCGCCCGGAACAGCTTCTTGTTGTAGAACAGCGCGACGCACCCCGGGGTGGTCGGCAGGCCCCAGGTGAAGCCGCGGTGCCGGCAGAGCTCCCAGAACAGAGGCGTGTACCTGTCGGCGCCAATGCCGGCCTTCGCGAGGCCCCCGTCGAGCGGCGTCAGGGCGCCCTTCTCGGAGAAGTCCGGGATGTTCTCCGACCACAGTCCGGCGACGTCGGGGGGATGCCCGCTCGAGGTCGCGAGGAGGAGCTTAATGTCCACCTGGCTCACGGAGAGGAACCTCACCTCGATGCGGTTCTGGCTGCGGTTGAAGTCGTCGATCACGGACTGCATCGATTCAGCCTCAAACCCGCTCCATTTCTCCCAATAGTCGACGACCACGCGCCCTCCGGATGCGGGCCCGCGGGCGCAGCCGGCGAGGCTCGCGGCGAGGATCGCGGCCAAAGCTAGCCTGCGTGGGGTTGATGCGGGCATGTCGGACGAGGCCTGGCTCCGAAAGTCACTATGGGCTTAGGCGCACGGTGCCCAGACCAAATCCCTCATTGGGGCGCTGGTAGTAGCGCCAGCTGAGCTCGAGCGACGGGGCCCATTCGTTGGTGCCTCCCGCGGTAACGTTTGCCGTCAGGTCGATCTCCATGTCGGGCTTCGGGTCTATGCCAAGCTCTTTCCACGTGATGTCGGATTCGATCGTGTAGCCGTGCTCGGTCACCTGGATGCGGGCTTTGACGGGCCTATTGTGGAACCATTCCATCGCCGAGCCGTCGGGCTGGTAGGCGAACTGGAAGTTGTCGGGCGACAGCCAGACCAGGCCGTCGCGCTTGGGGTTGATGAACAGCTCCGCGGACCGGCGCCCCGCGGGCGGGAAGAAGCCGGGCGGCGTGTCGAGCACCTCGGCGTGGAAGTGCAGCGCCTTCGGGTCCCAGGTCAGCGCGAACCGGAGCTCAAGGTCCGGGTCGCCCGGCCGCACATCGGCCTCCGAGATCTTGTAGCTCATCCCCTTCACGAGGATCCACTGCCACTTGTCGCGGGGCAGGTTCGAGCGCACGACCAGGGCCCTGCGCTGGGGCGGCACGGCCACGGGGATCGCGAGCTCGTTGCGCGCGAATACAGAGTTGTCGCCGCCGAACGCCGCGGCGGCAAACTCGCCGACCGCCGTCCGCCCCGCTTGCACCAGCTCGTCCTGCTGGAACCACTCGCGCAGGCAGTCGGGGGCCAGGAGATTGGCCATGCTCATGAGCAGGACCGCCCGGTCGTCACCGGTCGCCTGGAGCAGCCATCCCGGAGGTATCGGAGCCGTCCTGAGCCCCGCCGCGACCTCAGCCGGGTACTGCTCAAGGAGCAGCGCGGTGCTCTGCACGTCGTAGGGAAACCTCGCGGTGGACGTCTTTCTCTTTTCCACGGCGATCGCGTAGGCAAGCTGCGAGGCGGACGCACCGGTGACGATCGAGCGTTCGTCGAGCCAGAGGCCCGGCAGCATCTGGTCAAGGACCTGCGCCGGCTCAAGCACGTAGACGTGTCCCTCGGCCCGAGAGGCGCGCTTCAAGTCGGACCACGCGGAGGCGGGCCTCGCCCCGGTCGCGATCTGGAAGAACACGGCCAGCCGGCTCGCCGCGCCGAGCAGGTTCGATTCGATGGGGATTCGCCTCCAGTCGATGGACGCCAGCCGCGACTGCGCCTCCGGAGCGAACTTCGGTATGGCATGGCGCAGCGTCACGAGGCTCGCGGCATAGAGGGCGACTGCCCGCTCGCTCGAAGGCGCCGGAGTCGACTTGAGCATCGAGGTGACGCGCCGAACCGCCTCCTCCTCGGGAATCAGCCCCAGGGAGGTCGCAGCCAGCACCGATGAAAGGCGCAGCCCGAGCGAGTCCGCAGTGACGGGCGCGGATTCGATGGAGCTCCACGTCTGGGCCGCGAGGTCATGGAGCTTCTCCTGGTCGGCCCAGGGAAGCGTGCGCTTCTGCGACACGAAGCCCGCGCGCGCGAGGGCCCGCTGCACCTCCGGCGCCTGCATGAAGACCGCCCAAACCAGCCCGGTCCTCGCGTTTTCCGCCTGCAGGAGCGTGATCCCCAGGTCGATGCCAATGACGTCGGGGTTCACCCAGCCGGTCTCTGGATTGAAGGCGTCGACGAACCCGTAACGGCCCCAGGTCCGGGACCCATAGGCCGTGCGCATGAACCTGAGCGTCGTCATCGCCTCGTTGGGCACGAACGCGACCGAGCCCGCGGCGGCGCAGGGCACGATCGTGCCGTCCAGCGCGTTGGCGTCCTGCGTCCGGGGCGGTCCGCCCCATGCCTTGTAGCCGTCAGCCGAGTCGGAGGCGGTCAGCCCCCAGAGCCTCTCCCCCCAGCTCGGAAACTCGTTCCTCAGGTTGACGCAGAACTGGCGCTGGGCGAGGGACGCCAGAACCGAGTTGCGGAAATAGTCGGCGTAGGCGTCGCGCAGGTCGCGAAAATCGACGTAGGCGTGGGTGAACTGGTGGATAAAGAGCTGCGGCCCCTCGATGAAGTGGAACCCCGCATAGGTGCCCACCGGAGTCCGGGTCCATGCGTCCCAATACGCGACGGGGAGCGGCCGCTCGATCGCACCCATGCCGAGGAAGCTGAGCATCGTGGCCTCCGAGTACTTGTCCCAGCGGTACCGGGAAAACCCCTCCTCGTCGTGCCACCCCATGGCGATCGTCTGGCCGTCGTTGAGGAACCATTCCCAGTCCACGTCATGGACCAGCCGGTTGACAAGCAGCGTGATCTCCGGGTCCGAGAAATACTCGCGCGCCATGATCGCCCCCGCGAAGAACAGCCCGGTGTCGATAGGGGAGAGCTCGCACCTCCACGCCCGCTCGCCGGTGTCCATCTCCATGAAGTGATAGAAGAAGCCGTGCTTGCGCGGAGCCTTGTCCGCAAGGAACCGCAGGGCCTTGCGCACCTGCACCAGGGCGGTCTCCCGGTCAACCCAGCCCCTTTGTGTCGCGACGGCCCAGGCGCTGAGCGCGAAACCCGACGCGGCGATGCTGGCCCTGCCTTCGCTCGGCGATCCATCGGACCGCGCCCGGTCCCTCACCAAACCCGTATGCGGATCAGCCTGCTCAACGAAGAATCGAAATGCCGCCTGCTGCAGTTCGTTCAGCAGAATGTCGTCCTCGGGCGGAAGCACAGCGGAAGGCCGCGCCCCTGCCCAAGCAGGCGGCGCGCTCTCGGCGTGCGCAGGACCCAGCCCTCCCATCCAGAGCAAAAGCACTATACTGCTTCCCACCAGATACTTATGAATTCGTGGGTGAAACATCCGAGGCGTGTTTTGCGCTAATCAAGTAGGGTGTTCTCCCGCCCCTGAGGGCGGCCGACCGGGGTGCATCCAAGCTAAACGTTGCAAATGTTGTCACGGCAACAAGAATTTCTGCAATCCACGCAAATCGTGCAGATGGGGACGCTCGCTGCGCCCGGGCCCGGCGAGGCGCGATCGCCCCCGACCGGACGCAATCCGCACACCGCCATTTCTGCAAATTAATGCAAATGTTTGCTTGCCGCTGACATTCTTGGTCATTGTCCTCTGTCGTTCCTAACGCAAAATGTCTTTTCATTCAGGTCTAAGAAAGCCGAAGGACGGAATAGTCCAGATTGCCACCCGCCTCGGCGTTTCCCCATCCACCGTGTCGAGGGCGCTCCGACAGGAGACGGCGCATCTTGTGAGCCCGGCCCGCCGAAAGGAGATTCTGGACCTCGCCGACCGCCTGCGCTTCACGCCCAATCCCGGCGCCCGGATCATGCGCCAGGGGCTAAACGCCACGTTGACGGTCGTCGTGCCGCTCGATGAAAACATTTTCTTTTCTGAATTTTACGGCCGTTTCCTAGCCGGCTCGCTCCATGCCGCGGCGACCCGGGGCTGGGACGTCCATATCTGCACGTTGCGCAAGACCCCCCGGACAGATTTCCGTGAGGCCCTGCAGCACCTCGGCCTCGATTCCTCCGGAATCATTTACCTGGCCGAGCCCCTCTCCGAATCCGATGTCCAAAAGATCCAAGGCTACCGCCGCCCGCTGGTCCTGACCCGTTCCGCGCTTCCGCCAAGCGTCGATCCCTCGCTTCTCGGCGCGCCGGTGGTCGGCATTGACAATGTAGGCGGAGCGAGCTCCGCAGCCAATCTCCTGCTCCAACTCGGCCACAGGAGGATTGGGCTCCTGCTGGGCCCCTCGGGCTCACGGGACGCGTGCGAGCGAAAGGAAGGTTATCTCGAAACCTTGAAGCGCGGAGGGGCCGAGCCGCGCCCGGAATGGATTTTTGACGGCCCATTCAGCCCCGAGACCGGCCGCGCAGGGATGACGGCGCTCCTTCGGTCGCCCGAGCGTCCGACCGGTGTGTGCTGTGCAAACGACGAGATTGCGTTTGGGGCGATCGACGCTGCGCGATCCGAGGGATTGAGCTGCCCGGGCGACATTTCGATCGTGGGTTTCGACGACGGCCTTTGGGCAACCGTATGCCGACCGGCCCTGACGACCGTGCGCCAGCCGCTCGCCGACCTGGCTGAGCGCGCGGTGAGCCTCCTCGTCGAGGCGGTGACCCGCGCCGGACCCGCGCCGGTGGTCGTGCCTAGCAACCTTCCCGCCGCACTTGTGATCAGGGATTCGACGCAGGTTCCCACGCGCGCCTAGGACAGTCTTAAGGATTGTTCGGGGAAATAGAGGTAATCTGGACTTGGCGGCCCGGGCACCCGGCCCCTGCGGCCGTCCCGCGCGCAAAGCCGGCTTCCGGCCGCCGCCGCGCCTTAGTGAAATCCACTCGGCACCGGCCGCGGAGGCGCCTCGCATCCATTTATGTTTGCATTGCAAAGGTTGTCATACCAGAGATGTGTCCCTCCCGGCATGCCTAAAGCTGGCTGTCGGAACCCCAGAACACCATCACCGGCTCCGCGACGACGGGGCCGCACGCTTGTATCGGTCAGCTCCCCGCAACCATCAGACAAGAAACACTTCGCCGATCCCCGCCGGCTGATCCCCTTCGATTCCCGCAGCTCAACGCTCCGTGCAAGCATCACCCCAAAAGGACGCCCCAATCGGCAATCGCAAAGGATCAACCGGCGCTGCCGGGCCGCTGGTCCCGGACTTCTGGGTTTCGAAAACCGCGGCGGAATTTGCGGCGACGACGCTTTCTTCCGCATCCGGGCTCGCCGCGCACATCACTGATGCCGGCGCTTTGTTCGCGATTCGGCACGGAGGGACGCTCATCAGCCAGTCGCTCCCGGGGCCGGCCGAAGACGGATTCTTCAGGCTGATTCTGAGATGGCGCCCCGCAGGCGGTCCCTCGGGCTGGACTCCCCTTGTCGGTCCAAGCGTCTCCTGCCGCAGGCTTGGCCCGCGCTCGATCGGATGGTCCGGAGCCGCGGCGTGGGGCATCAGCAACCGCGTGACCCTCACCGTGCACGCGGACCTGGCTGCATGGGCCTGGCACGTTCACCTCAAGAACGATTCCGGGAGCCGCGTGGAGGCCGACGTCCTGCTGGCGCAGGACTTGGGACTGGGCGATGAGGGGGCGGTGCGAAACAGCGAGGCGTTCCTGTCCCAGTACATTGACCTCCTGCCGGTCAGCGATGCGCGGTTCGGATGGGCAATCCTCGCGCGCCAGAACCTGCCGATGGCCGGCGGCCGCCATCCCTGGCTCTCCATCGCATGCGTGAACGGAGCGGCCGCGTACTGCACGGACGGGACTCAGTTCTTTGGGACGGGCCACCGCCTCGCGTGCGAACCCGAGGCGGTGCGCGCCAAGAGCCTTCCTTCCAAGAGGCTTCAATACGAGGCGGCCATGGCGGGGCTGCAGAGCAGACCCGTCGTCCTCGAGCCTGGCGGAGCAGCCGAGTTGACCTTCGTGGCGCGCTTCGTTCCCGACCACCGCGCGGCTTCGTCCCCGTCGGACCTCGAGCTCCTGCGCGGGGTGCTGCCCGCGGCCTGGGCCCAGGTGGCCTGGGCACCCGGGACCTCGCCGGCTCAGGGCAAGGCTGCCGCGCCGTCCCTGTTCGTGGCAGCGCCTTGGCTCCACGGGGACCGGCCGCGGCAGAGAGACTGGTCGGAATGGTTCCCCGGGGAGCGCCGCCACGAGGAATTCGGCGCCGACGGCAGCCTTCAGGCATTCTTCAGTGAAAACTCCGCGCACGTCGTAGCCCGAGACAAGGAGGCCATGGTTGCGCGCCCGCACGGGCACATCCTGCGCAGCGGCACTTGGCGCTGGGTCGACCCTGAGCAGTTCGGCACGACATGTTATGCGGCCGGTATCTTTTCCGCGCAGGCCTATCTCGGTAATCCGACATTCGCGCGCCTATTGCCCGTTCTTCGGAGCGCGCTTGGCATAGGGCGGGCCTCGGGCCAGCGCGTCTTCCTACGGCGCAGCGGCACCTGGCACCAGTTGGGTCTGCCATCCGCCTTTGCAATGACGACCGGGGACGCACGCTGGACGTACCGGCTTGGCGCCGAGGTCATCGAGGCGCGGGTCTGGTGCTCGAGTGAGCGTTCTTGCGCTTTCCTGGAACTTCACGTGCGGGAAGGGGCCGTGCTTGAGGAGTTCTTGGTGACGCACACACTGGCGCTCGACACAAACGAGTTTGATCATCCCGCCGAGATTCGCATCCACAGGGACGAGTGCTGGGCGGAGTGTCGGCTCGGTGTGGGCAGCGTCGCGGCTGGCCTCTCACCGGAGACATGCTTTGCCATTGCCGCGGTCCATGCCGACGGGAACATCCAGATCGGAGACGACGGCCTGCTCTTCAAGGACGGTCACTCCCGCGGCCAGCCCTGCTTGGTTCTGCAATCCGGCAAGGCGAGCCGAATGGGTGTGATCCTCTGCGGCGCCCACAACGGAACGGATTCGCTCCAGGCGGAGGTGCAGGCGGCCAGAAAGGAATGGACCCATGGGCCCAAACCGTCTGCACCGCCGCCCCCGCCAGTGCGCCTCGCGCTTCCCGCTCCGGCCATTCAGGGCAACGGCAATGACGCCGAGGCCGCCGTCTCCAGGGTCGACGAAATCCTCCCCTGGTTCGTCCACAACGCGGCGATCCACTTTTCCGCGCCCCACGGCTTGGAGCAGCAGGGAGGAGCGGCGTGGGGCGTGCGAGACGTCTGCCAGGGATCGGTCGAGTGGCTTATCGCCGCAGGCGAATTGCCCCTTGTCCGTCGCACGCTCGAGGTCGTGTTCGCGCAGCAATTCAGCGCCGATGGCGCATGGCCGCAGTGGTTCATGCACCCGCCCTACCAGTCCATCCTGCAGGCCGAGAGCCACGGGGATGTGTGCCTTTGGCCCGTCAAGGCACTGTGCGACTATCTGGAGGCGAGCAACGACCTTGAATTCCTGCGCTGGCGCACCGGCTACACGGATCCACAAGAGCACATCAGGGTCGGCCCCGCCGAGACGCTGCTCCAGCACTGCGACAGGGTCATAGGGCAATGCGAGGCGCGGTTTGTGCCCAACACCGCCCTGATCAACTACGGAGACGGAGACTGGGACGACACGCTGCAGCCCGCGGATCCGGCGATGCGCACGCGCATGATCAGCAGCTGGACTGTCGCTCTGGCGTTTCACACATTCCGCCAGCTCTCATGCGTTTTGCAGAGGGTCGGCGAACGCGAGCGCGGAGCGCGGATCGACGCACTGCTCGCGCGCATGCGGGTTGATTTCTCGGAGCGGCTCATGCCGGGCTCGGTCGTCGCCGGGTTCCTCATCACGAACCCCGATGGATCCACCCGCCCGCTGCTTCATCCTTCCGACACCGTGACGGGCATCCGCTATCGCCTCCTTCCCATGACGCGGGCGGTGCTGGCTGAGCTCTTCACAGCCGAGGAGGCGTCGCGGCACATGGCCCTCGTGCACACGGAGCTCCTTTGCCCGGACGGCGTTCGCCTGATGAGCGAGCCCGCAAAATACCTTGGCGGGTGCGAGCACCTCTTTAAGCGGGCGGAGACGGCGGCCAATGTGGGCCGGGAGATCGGGCTTCAGTATGTGCACGCCCATCTGCGCTATGCGGAGGCCATGGCGAAGGTCGGCGAGGCGGACAGGCTTTGGACGGCCCTCCAGGTCGTGAACCCGGTGGCGCTCGCCAAGGTCGTCGGAAGGGCGGCGCCCCGGCAGAGCAACGTCTACTTCTCGAGCTCCGACGCGGACTTCGCCGACCGCTATGAAGCAGAACTCCGTTGGCCGGAGGTCAAATCGGGCACAGTCCGGGTTCGCGGGGGCTGGAGGCTCTATTCGAGCGGTCCGGGGATATTCGTGCACAAGGTGCGGGCGTGCTTGCTTGGGCTGCGCGAATCATTCGGCGAGATCGTCTTCGATCCCGTGCTGCCGGCCACGCTCGACGGGCTTGTCGCGCGCGCGACCCTTTGCGGGCGCCCGGTGGAGCTGCGCTACAGGGTGAAGAAGGGATGCTTTGCTCCGAACGCGGTGAGCGTGAATGGGACGAGTCTCACGGGCGGGCGGCGCGAGGCGAACCCCTACCGAGCGGGCGGCTTGTGCTTTAGGGAGGACGTTCTGAAGGCGCTCCTGTCGCCCAAGGACAACGTCATCCTCGTCGACCTTTGACCCGGGGCCCGGCTCCCGCGGTCGGGCCTATTGTACGATCTCGACCTTCGCGGCCTGCCCGTGCTCGCAGTCCGGCGCAACCCATACATACAGTGATCCGGGCTCCACGACATCGTTCATATTCACGTTCCAGAACGACAGTTCATCCCGGCCCAGCTTGAATTCGACGCGCCGGCTCTCTCCCGGGGCCAGGCGCACCCGCTGGAACCCCTTTAGCTCCCTGACGGGCCTGGCGACGCTCGTCCCGCGAAGGCGGATATAGAGCTGTGCGGTCTCGGTGCCCTCACGCGCGCCGGTGTTCTTGATTTCCGCGCTCACTGTCAACGCAGCCTGCCCGCCGTTAAGCGCCGCCGCGCTAATCTCCGCCGCGCCTACACGGACCGGGGAGTAGGAGAACGTGGTGTAGGTCAATCCGTGCCCGAAGGGATAAAGGGGGGTGTTCGTCTCGTCGAGGTAGCCGGTCACATAGTAGGGGTCCGCCTTGGTCGACCCGAGCCCGATGGGATCGACCCTGGGGCGGCCTGTGTTCAGGCAGTTGTAATAGATCGGCACCTGGCCCACCGAACGTGGGACCGAGACGGTGAGGCGCCCAGAGGGATCCGCATCGCCGAACAAGGTTCCGACAAGCGCCGGGCCGGCCTCAATCCCGGGGAACCACGCCATGAGCATCGCGGGGACATGCTCGGACGCCCACGTCAGGGCCAGGGGTCGCCCGCTGAAGACGATCAGGACGACGGGCTTCCCCGTCCCCATAATCGTTTCGAGCAGCCTTTGCTGGTTGCCGGGGAGGTCCAGCCGGGACCGGGCCGAAGCCTCGCCCGAACTCTTGCCGCTTTCGCCCAGGGCGAGGATCACGACATCGGCGCCCTTGGCTGACGCCACCGCCTCCGCAAAGCCCGCGTCCGAATTGCCGGACACATCGGTGCCCCGGGCTAAGGACAACTGCGCTCCGTCGCGCTTGGCGCGCTCCGAGAGCGCCCGGCGCAGCGTCACGACATCGCGAGATTCTCCTCGGCCCGACCAGGATCCGAGCATGTCCTCTGCGCCGTCCGCCAAAGGCCCTATTAGGGCGAGCTTGAGCCCGCGGGCGCGCGAAAGCGGCAGCAGGGGCGCCTTCCCTACCTTCCGATTCTCAAGAAGCACGATGGACTCCTCCGCCGCACGAAGGGCGAGCGCCCGGCTCTCAGGGGCGTCGGCCGGGTTTGAATTCGCGGGAACATCGACGTAGGGGCGCTCCATCAGGCCGAGGGAAACCTTGAGGCGCAGAACCCTGCGAACCGCGTCGTCGAGACGCCCGACCGGCACCAGGCCCGAACGGACGAGATCCGGAAGGAACGGCAGATAGAGGTTGCTCTGCATATCCATGTCGACCCCCGCAAGAAAGCTCCTGCGCGCCGCCGTCGCCTCGTCGTTGGCAATGCCATGGAGCATGATCTCGCGGATCGAGGTCCAATCGCTCACGACCATGCCCCGGAAACCCCACTCGGTCTTTAGCACCTGCGTGAGCGTGAAGGCATTGGCGCTCGAGGGTACGCCATCCAGCGAGTTGAAGGCCGACATCAGCGTTCCCGTGCCCGCGTCGACCGCCGCGTGGAAAGGGGGAAGATAGACGTCCCTGAGGGTGCGCTCGGAAATCTCGGTCGTATTGTAGTCGCGGCCGCCCTCCGCCGCGCCGTAGCCGACAAAGTGCTTCGCGCACGCGATGATCGAGGACGGATCGTCAAGCCGCGCCCCCTGGTAGCCCCGCACGTAGGCCCGCGCGAAAGCGGCGCCCAGAAAAGGATCCTCTCCGGCGCCCTCGGCGATCCGCCCCCAGCGCGGGTCGCGGGCGATGTCGACCATCGGTGAGAAGGTCCACCGAATTCCCTGGCTGGACGCCTCGACCGCGGCCCTTCGCGCCGTCTGCTCCACCAGGTCGGGGTCCCAGCTCGCGGACAGGCCCAGGGGAATCGGGAAGACCGTGCGGAAGCCGTGGATCACGTCGAAACCGAACAGCATGGGTATGTGGAGCCGGGATCCCTCGATCGCCATTCGTTGGTAGTCGTTGGTTTCGCGGGCCGTCACCGCATTGAAGAGGCTGCCAACTCGCCCCTCCCTGATAAGCTCATCCCCGTTGGTAACGATCCTCGCCGGCCCGGTGAGCGAGCCCGCCGAAAGCTGGTTGAGCTGGCCCGCCTTCTCTTCAAGCGACATTTGGCCAAGCAGCGCGTCAACTCGGGCGTCCACGCCGGCTGATACCGGTTCGTCGCCGCTGACAGAAGGCTCGCACAACAGGGCCGCGCCGACGAGAAGCGTGCCAATGAGGAAGGACGAGGGGCGGATTCGGTGGTGTTTCATATCGATTCAGCTCAAATCGGCAGGAGAGAACGGCCCGGGAGCCATAGCAACGGCCGACACACTCGCAAGGCGGCGTGCCAACCATCAACCGGCCCCCTGAGGAGTGGATCCGCCTCCCAAAGTCTCCCTTTGACAACATTTGCATTGCAACCAAAAAGAAGTTCGCCGGTTCTTGGATCCCGCCGCCCCACCCCTCGATGCGCGCAAGCCTGATCGCCATGCTTCTTTCAAGCAGCACCCTCGCGGCCGCAGAGCGCGGAACCGTAAGCGCGGCCTATGACCGGCACGTCGTGTTCGACCAGAGCGCCGCAGCTTCGAGCTACTTCGGGAGCGAGGGGACCGCGACTGCTCCCAGCTCGCTTGAGCTTTTGGACGGGCGCATTCCGCTCGATCCGGCCCATTCTGTCGCGCCGCCGAACAGCCTCAGGCTGACGTGGAGGTCCATTACGGGCGGAGACTGGCAGGCCGTGCTCAAGGCTCGCAGGCAGTACGGAGTTAATGAAGATTTTGACGGCGACACACTGACCCTGTGGTGCCTGTCGGGCACCGGCCTCACGCCCGACGAAGCGCCTTGGATACATCTCGAGGACCAACGCAAAGCCGGCACAACCTCGATTAACCTGCTGTCGGGGCACGGGGCGCTCCCCGCAGGCCAGTGGGTCAGGCTTGAACTTCCGCTGCCCGCGTTCCGGACGATCTATCGGGGCACGGACGACAACTCCTTTGCGCTTAACAAGCTTTCGCTCGTTGTCTTTGAGCAGGGCCTTGACGACCTGAAGCGGCACACGCTGTACGTCGACGACGTGCAGGTCGGTTGGGCGCACCCGAAACCCGCCACGCAGCCGGCTGTCCCCACGTCGTTGTCACTTACCGCGGGCGAGCGCCATTTCGACATTACCTGGGACGCGGACCGGGACGGCAGCGTGCTTCGCTACAGGGTCTACAGGTCCTGGGACGGCGTCGCCTACGAGCCCGTTGGGGTTCAGAGGGGCGATCTCAACCGCTACTGCGACTTTGTCGGCGAACCGCCCCGCACGGCATACTACAAGGTGAGCGCCGAGGCGGTAGGCGGCACCGAGTCGGGGCTGTCGGCGCCCGTCTCCGGACGGACCCGGGCCTTCACGGACGACGAGCTGCTGACGATGGCCCAGGAGGGCTGCTTCAGGTACTACTGGGAGCACGGGCACCCAAACGCGGGCATGGCCCTGGAAGTTACGCCCGGAGATCCGAACCTCGTCGCCCTCGGGGCCTCGGGTTTCGGGACCATGGCTATCCTGGTCGGCGCTGAGCGGGGCTTCATCACCCGGGCCGAATGCGGCGCGCGTATTCTCAAAATCGCGCACTTCCTCAAGTCGGCGGACCGGTTCCATGGGGTGTGGCCGCACTTCTTGGACGGTCGCACGGGCAGGGTCTGGCCGTTTTTCGGGCGATACGACGACGGCGGAGACCTGGTAGAGACGGCCTTTCTCATGCAGGGCCTGCTCTGCGCGCGCAGCTATTTCGACCGGGATGTCCCCGAGGAGAAGGAGATCCGGGACACGATTACACAGCTTTGGCAGGGCGTGGAGTGGAGCTGGTACCGGAGGGACGCCACAAGTGACTTCCTCTATTGGCACTGGTCGCCCGACCATGGCTGGTATATCGGGCACCCGCTCGTCGGCTGGAATGAAACGATGATCGTGTACCTGCTGGCGATAGCCTCCCCCACGCATCCGGTGCCCTCCAGCCTCTACTACTCCGGCTGGGCCGGCCAGTCAGACCTGGCCGTTGAGTACCGCCGGGGCTGGAGCCACACGATGTTAGGAGACCACTATGCGAATGGGCGCGACTACTATGGGATCCGGCTCGACGTGGGCGAGGGCACCGGCGGCAACCTCTTCTTCACGCAGTTTTCGTTCCTTGGCTTCGATCCAAGGGGAAAGAAGGACCGCTTCACGAATTACTTCCGCAACAACCGCAATCTGGCTCTGGTCAACCGTGCGTACTGCACGGACAATCCGCAGCATTTCAAGGGATACGGCCCCGACTGCTGGGGGTTATCCGCAGGAATCAATTCCGGAGGAGGCATGCCCCAACCGAATGCCGACAACGGAACGATCTGCTGCTCCGCCTCGCTGGGCGAATTCCCTTACACGCCCGCGGAATCCATGGCGGCCCTCAAGCATTTCTACCGAGATCTTGGAGCAAAGGCATGGGGCATCTACGGCTTTCATGACGGCTTCAACGAGACTGAGGACTGGTACCAGCCCGTGTGGATGGGCCTGAACCAGGCTCAGATCGTGGTCATGATCGAGAACGCCAGGTCCGGCCTTGGGTGGAGGCTCTTCATGGCCAATCCCGAGATTCAAGAGGCACTCGATTCGATCGGGTTCGAGAAGGACCCGCACGGCTCGCCCTAGCCTCAATTGCTTCCGGACTTGAGCGAGGGCGCCAGCACGGTACTCGCACCTAGGCAGCCCTCTCAAAAAACGGCGCAGGTTCTCCAACTAAGATCGCGGCCAGCCCACCCCGCACGCCGGGCGACTACCAAGGGCATTGCTAACATTTGCATTTATATCCTAGGCGCGAGGACGGGCATCCACATTGCAGCAACAGCGACAGAAAGACCTTGGAAACTGGCCGGATCTCCCATCGTCCGCCGCCCTTAGCCCGCACGATCCTGAGCAAGGTACCCGCGGCACAATCGGCGGATAAAGCCTCGGTAGATTGTGTGCAGGTCGGCCTTAGAACGCATATAACAATTACTTAGAAATGCGCTAATTTCCCTTATCAAGGAAACTGGTCGTTCGCAGACGGGCATCGTCCGGACCTGGCAGGCACCTTCGCGCGGAAAAGGTCCCCAGAGCGGTTTTGCGGCCGTTCCTCGATTGTCCGGGGCCTCTCGGGCGACAGAGAAATCGGTAATTTCAGGGTTGCAATGACACCGTTATCATAAATTGTTCTTCGCACGGTTGACCCACGTCACCGTGATTGCCCCACCTGCACTACCCCGCCTCTTACCCGTGATCGGGCCGAAGCCGGAGCATTTTCCGGACAGGTTCCGCTCCTCATTCCTAGATCCCCACAACATGCATACCCTACGATCAAGCAGATCCGCGTTGGCTCTTGTGCTGACGCTCGGCCTTGGCGCCTACGCCAAGGCGCAGACCGCGCAGACTGCGCAGCCCGAAGCAGCCGCGAACCCCACGCCTGACCAAGCAGTGGTCACAATGGACCCGTTCACGGTCGACACCGCCAAGGACAATGGCTACATCGCCACCGATTCACTGGCCGGCGGGCGGTACGCAGCTCCCATCCGCGACACGCCGGCGCCGATGTCGACGATCACGGGGCAGTTTATCGAGGACTTGTCCGTGACCAACTTGAATGACCTGCTTCCGTGGTCGCTCAACACCGTGATGACGAGTGACCGCAGCGGTCTCAACGGCGGCTCAGGCGGCAGCGTGTTCAATTACTGGTCGATCAGCAGCCGCGGCGGCCAGAGCGTGCAAGGAGGCACTCCGCCAACGAGGAACTACTTCCCGACTTTCATCGTGGAGGACACCTACGACATCGACCGCGTCGAATTCGACGAGGGCCCGAATTCCATCCTCTTCGGCATCGGCGACATCGGCGGTTCCGTGAACGCGTATACGAAGACCGCGCGGTTCGACAAGAACTTCGAGAACGTGGAGCTGCAGGGAAATTCCTGGGGTGGCTATCGGTTTACCATGGACGTGAACGAAGCCGTCGGCAACTTGGCCATCCGGTTCAACGCCGTCGCAGCGGACGAACAGGGATTCAGGGACGGCGACTTCCACCACAAGCTGGGCGCCACGATCGCCGGCACCTATAAGTTCAACAAGGACACCTCACAGCTGCGCGTTGAGCTCCAGGGATGGAACGAGAAGAAGGCGATCTTCGGCCCGACCTATCAGGACAACGTCTCGCTCTGGGATGGCAAGACCGTGGCCCCCACCTGGGGCGCCGCCATCGCGAACGAGGGCGCCAACCCCCAGACGACCGCAGGCGCTCCTGGCGTGACGGGAATGTCGGGCTGGGGTCTGCCCAATTACAACGTGCTCATCCCCGGCATGGGGATCATGAACTGGTCGAAGGGCGTGACCACGATGGGCACGAACAATATCGCGTGGGGCGCCTACCTGCGGCCCGACTCCTTCAGCTACGCCCCGACCGGCGGCACGACCATCATGGCGCTGCCGAGCAGGGATTTCACGATCGCCCCGACGGACGGCTACCTGAAGCCCCAAGCCCTCGATTTCACGGTCACCTTCGACCAAAAGATCAGCGACAACTTGGATCTTGAGCTCGCGGCCTACCACTACGTGGACGACCAGTACTCTATCAACTTTGAAGGTGCGAACAATGTGTCCCGCGACCTCAACAATCAGCTGCCCAACGGCCAGGCGAACCCGAACGTCGGACAGCTCTACTCGGACTACTTTCTCGACAAGCAGGTCCAGGACCACTGGGTGACCGAGGTCCGCGGCCAGGTCTCGTACCACTTCGACACGTCGCTATTCAACGTGCCGCTCAAACAGGTGTTCAGCGTATCGATGGGCCAGCAGACCGTCGCGTACGACGCCCGCCAGTTCCTCGCGGACGACACACAATTGGACCAGAACAACTGGAACTCCAACAACTGGACCATGGACATGGTCTGGGCGCGCGTCTACTGGAACAATCCCCAGCCGACCCTCAACGTGCCTGGCTACGTGAAGTACATTGCCGCGCCGTTCAACTGGTATGACTTCAACTCGACGCAGACCGTCAAGTACGGCGGGGCCTTTGGGCAGACCCGCCTTTGGGGCGATCGCTTGGATCTCACCTATGGCGCGCGGCGGGACGAGGTCGACTACAGCAAGGTCGGCCTGCGCGGCACCAGCAACCCGGTTGTGACCGGAAGTTCAAAGAGCGACACCTATTCCGTTGGCCTCATCGGGTACGCCACGGACTGGCTTGGCTTCTTCGCCAACGAGTCCACCAACGCCACACCCGCGAGCGGCGGATACGCGCCCGGCCTGCAGGGGCAAGAGTACGGGACGTCAAAGGGCAAGGGCCAGAACATCGGTGCCCGCCTCACGACGAAGGACGGCAAGTATTACGCCTCCCTCTCCTACTACAAGGACACCGCGTCAAACGTCATCGGCGGCTTCGACCCCGGCTTCCAGAACATCTGGGACGACTATCTGGTGGCCGGTGGAACGGCGCGCGACATCGGACCCGCCGGTCAGATCAACGGAACCACCGCGTTCGGTGGGGCGGCGATGCAGTACTCTACGATCTATGACGTGAAGTACACCGGTTACGAGGTGGAGGTGGTCGCAAACCCAACCGAGAACATCCGCCTGGAGGTCCACTACGCCAGGCCCAAGGGCCAGGACACCAATGACGGCATCGACGGCCTCAACTACTTCAACGCGCACCTGTCGGAGTGGTCCGCCGTGGCCGCGGGTACCACGACCGCCGACCAGAAGCTGGCGTCGGACCTCACCAATGCAAAGAACGGCTACGCGGTGGCAGCGGTGCCCACCCTCGCCGCCCAAGTAGAGAAGGACCACTTTAACGCGTTCGCGACGTACACGTTCTCGGACCCGACGTTCAAGGGCCTCGAATTTGGTTTCGGCGCAGCGGAGCGGGGTGCTCGGCAGATTGACCAAGTCAACTCTACCAACTCCATCACGACCTATTCGGCGCTCCTAGCCTACTCGAGGACCATGTACACGTTCGGCCGGAAATTGCACTGGCGATTCCAGGTCAATGTGGACAACCTGTTCGGAAGCAATACTTTGGAATTCATGAGTTACAACGGCACGACGCCGATGGACTGGAACTTCTACCCGCCGAGGAAGTTCACGTTCACCGCTTCGCTATACTTCTAAGGCCATCGTGCGAGCAGAGGCCTCGGCAGCCCGCGGCCTCTGACTCCATCCAACGCCATCCTGCGCTTCGCGCCGGATGGCGTTTTTGTTTGGGCGACTCGTCAGGGGCCGTAGCGGCGTTTTCGGGCCTTTGTCCGCTACCCCTTTCGCGGATTGTTGGAGAGGGAGGACGCGGGCCCTAAGTCCGTGAAAGCCGCAGCAGTTTCGGCGGAGGCGTGGTAAAGGTGTGCTCTGTTTCGCGACCATCGGGCCAGCGAATCCGCAGGCGAACGGGCGGAGCCGAGACCGGGTATCCGAAGAACGTCGTCGCGCTCGACTGCGACAGATACCCCGAGCCGGCGCTGACCTCGGCGGTCTGGGTCGAGCCGTTGCCAAGGAGCAGCGTGAGTCGGGCCCCGACAGCCGTCGGGTTTCCCGGCGCACCGCGCAGCGCCACTCCGAAACTGTTCCGGCCGGGAAGGCCGCCGTTCAGAAAGGTCAGCGGGACGTCGTTGCTGCGGGTCACGAAGACATCCGGCCAGCCATCCTGGTTCAAATCCGCCACCGCCAGCGCCCGGGCGTCGCCGGGCACGATGATCCCGCTCTCGGCCGCGGGCACGGGGGTGAATCCTCCCGCGCCGTCGCCGCGAAGCAGCCATCCCAAGCCGCCATCGAACCGGCCCGTCTCGGGAATCGGCGCATAGGAGTTGCCGACCAGCATGATGTCGGTGCGGCCGTCACCGTCGAAATCGCCGGCCACGACGCCGTGGACCGGCGCGATCTGGGCGAGCCGCGGCAGCGGCGAAAAGCGGTAGGTGCCGTCCGGTTGCGAAAGAAACACCCCGCTGCGCAGTTCGGTCGCTACATACTTGGTGGCTGCCGCCAGGGAAGCCGCTGGAAACACCTCCTCAAGCGTGGCCTTCGCATAGGACTCGGCCGTGGGGAAACGGCGCCCCAGCGAGGGGAATGCGCTCGCCAGCGTCTCGCGCGTGCGCAGAGGATACCAACTGCCGCCGTCGGCCTGCGCCTCGACAAGCTGTGGAGCCGAGCCGTCAAGCACCACGTTTGCGTAAAGCACGGCCGGCTCCGTGGCGGAGGCGCGATAGCGCGTGTTAAGCCCTATGTTGCCCGCCACAAAGTCAGGCCGGCCGTCGCCGTTGAAGTCCGCTACCGCCAGCGAGCGCCACCAGCCGTTTCCGGCGGAAGCGAAGCCGAGTTTCTCCGTCACGTCCTCAAAACGCTTTCCATTCACATTTCGATAGCATGCGACCGGACCCCAGTCGTACGTGACCAGCAGATCGGGCCAGCCATCGCCGTCCACATCGCTCCAGAGCGCGGCTGTGACCATGCCGCGCGTCTCGAGCGAGGGCGCCAGTTCGCCGATCACATTGACATAGCGGCCGTCGCGCCACGCGAGCAGTGCGCTGCGCGGCGCCTGGGGATAGCGCCCCGGCACGATGCGACCGCCGATGAATATGCCGAGCCGGCCGGATCGCTCGAAGTCGGCGGCCGCCACGGCCCCCACGCTGATGGGAAGCGCAGGAATGACCCCGACTGGCGCGACCGTGAACTGGCCTCGGCCGTCATTGAGCAGGAGACGCGGTTGGTAAGCCGGTGAATCGGCAGGCGCCGCGACGCCAGCCTTGGTGACGAGCAAGTCCATCCTTCCATCCGCGTCCGCATCAAACGCAAGAATTGGTCCGTCAGCCACTTCCACATTCTCATTAAACACGTTCGCCCCGTAGAGAAGAAACAGGCCGCCACCTAGATTGGACATCAGATGACCTGCCTCACCCGACACTCCGCCCAAAGCGAGATCGTCCTCCCCGTCGCCATCAAAGTCCGCGAAAGCCGCCGCGGGCCCCGGCCTGTTGAATCGAAACGGAAAGAGCGGCTGCTGAGCCGGTTCATTCAGCGGAACCTCATGGTTGGCGATATCGAGATGCGCAGCATGGCCGGCCTCGGTGAACTGCGCGGCGGGCCGCGCGGGCTGTGCCGCCGCCGGCGCATTTGATGGCTCCGTGATGGTGTAGCGCCGGTCGGCCGCAAGGTTGCTGAACGTCTGGACGCGGCCGCTCGGCCACTCGACGGTGAGCCGCTCAATGACGGCATTGCTGCCGAGGCCAAAGTGCACGATCGGCTCGCTCGTGGAGCTGTAGCCGCGGGCGAGGGTGAGCGTGCGCATCTGCGTCGCGTCCGCGGTAACGATCCGCACCGTGGCACCGATTCCGAAGCGGTTCGATGCCGTGCCGCGCAACTCGAGCACAACCGCGTGGCCGGTGTCGACGTCGTTGCGGCAGAGGGTGAGCTCGCCGTCGTAGCTGGCGAAGACCAGGTCGAGGTCCCCATCGCCGTCGAGGTCGCCAAACGCCGCGCCAAAGCCGACCCCGACATGATCAAGCCCCCATGCCGCGCTGACCTCCTCAAAGCGCAGGTCGCCGAGGTTGCGGAATGCCAGGTGCCGCTCGGCCAGCCGTGGGCTCGCCTTCATCACCCGGATGCTCTCCGCCTGGCTCTCCGCGGACAAGGAACGCTGCACCAAGTCGGCATTGGTGAACTCGCGCACCATGCCGTTGGTGAAATAGGCGTCGAGCCGGCCGTCCAGATCGAGATCCTCCAAGCGGACGCTGAAGGTCCAGTCGGTCGCATGCAGGCCGGCCAAGTGCGCGGCCTCGAGCATGCGCCCGGTGCCGGTGTTGATGAGCAGTGCATTCTGCATGTACTGCGGTGCGGCTCTGGGATACTGCTGGTCGTCCGGAAGCGCGGCCCTGAGTTTGGCCATGCCGCGATGGTCCTTGTAGCGCGTCCTGGCCGCCATATCGGCGACGAGCAGGCTCAGATGGCCGTCATTGTTCAGGTCGCCCAGGTCCGCGCCCATCGAGAAGTGAGGCATGTGCGGGACGACCGAGGAGATCACATCGGTAAAGGTGCCGTCACGGTTGTTGCGGTAGAGCTGGTCGGGCTTCCAAAAATCGGCCGCGACGTAAAGGTCAGGCCAGCCGTCCTCGTCATAGTCCCACCACGTGGCCGAATGGCTCTGCAGCTCTCCGGAAATCCCGGCACGCTCGGTCACGTTTGTGAAGGTGCCATCGCGATTGTTGCGGAAAAGGTAGCCGCGCTGGCCGTCGGGGTGCGCCGCCTTGTTGAGCAGATTGGTTGTGATGTACACGTCGAGCCAGCCGTCTCGGTCGTAGTCACAGAAGGCCGCCATCACGCACGCGTCGGTGACGTCGAGCCCGTAGGCGTGAGCCATCTCCTTGAAGGTTCCGTCCCCCTGGTTGATATAGAGCAGGTTCGGGGCGTTGAACCGGCAGACAAAAATGTCGAGCAGGCCGTCGTTGTTGACGTCGGCAAAGGCCGCACCCTGCTTCCAGGCGTCCGTCGGGCCGGCGACGCCGGCTCGCTCGGTGACATCCTCGAACCGGAAGCCACCAAGATTGCGGAAGAGCCGGTTCGGGCCCGTCTTGCTCGCCATGAAGATGTCCGGCCGCCCGTCACCATCGTAGTCGCCGATGGCGATGCCCGTGCCGATCGAGCCGGACATGAACTCGTTGTAGTATTGCCCCCACATCGCCGGGTCGTCGTACGCATTCCTGCCCTTAAGGCCGGTTTGCGCCGGCGGCAACGTGGCAAAGAGGGTCGAACCCCGCGGACCGGACCGGGCGGCCAACGGAACCGAGGCCAAGTCGGCCGAAAGGCCATTCTCGGCCCCCGGAGCGGCGCCTAGCCTCCTCGAGGCTGCCGCGGCCGCCGAAAGCACAAGGGCTGAGCGAATGAATTCGCGGCGGTTAAAGAGTGCGTCGTTCGGCAAGCCTCCTGCGTATGCGATGGCAACCGGGCAATCAACACTGACATGGAGCTGCCTTCCCAACCCTTCTAGGGGTCTCTTGCTTTCACGGGCTCCAGAACGGCCGTAGGGAACCACTCAAAACGGCGAAGATCATGGCTTACACGCCACGAAAGGACGGATTTTGCGCCGGCCATGCTTGCCGCTTCCGTTTCCAAGGTGCGCCACTCTGGGCCCTCTCGCTCATGCGCATTCGAGCATAAAGGCCGCCCGATTTGAGCCCCCAAGCGGGACCGTCGTCGCGATGGTGCCGACGGGCCCTGCTTGGAGTTGGGGCCATTGACGCAACCGGATTGAACGCGTATCGAGACGGGGATGAGGAACCACAGCGTCCTTCAAGCCTTTTGTAAGGTTGCATTGCTATCGACCTTCATGGTCTCGATTTCCTGCGGGGCCGCAGAAGTCCGCAAGAGCTCGACAATCAACGTCAGCGGCAACGGCCGGTATTTCGTGGACCAGAATGGCAAGCCGCTTTTCTGGCAGGCAGACACAGAATGGGAGCTTTTCCATCTTTTCACAGCGCAGGACGCCGAGACGATGCTCCAGAATCGACGCTCCCAGGGATTCAACGTCGTTCAGGTCATGATCACCGGGCTTTATTTTGCCGAATGGGAAGCCACGAAGGGGCTGAAGCCCTGGAAGGCGGCGCCAGCCTGGCTCGACGACAATCCGCTGACTCCCAATGAGGAATACTTCAAGCGGGTGGACGAGGTCGTCGCGATGGCGGCAAGGTACAATATGGTGCTCGTCATCGGGGTGTACCACGCGGCGGACCAGGAAAAGGGCCGGATAACGCTTCAGAATGCAAGGCCATGGGCCAGATGGCTGGCACAACGCTACAAGCATGCAACGAACATCGTCTGGGACATGTACCCGCACGCGGCCCCGGATTCCGAGGAGGTGATCCACGCCATTGTGCAGGGCCTGCTCGACGGCGACGGGGGCGCCCACCTGATCACCATGCACCCGGACCCGGGCCCCAAGTCATCGAGCTTCATGCACTCCGAGCCGTGGCTTTCGTTCAACACGATCCAGACTTGGAGCTCCGAACTCTTGAATTATGGCATGGTGGCGGCCGATTACAAAAAGACCCCCGCAAAGCCGGTGGTCAGCGGCGAAGCCCGGTACGAGCAGGAGGACGGCACGACACCCCTTCAGTGCCGCCGCGCCGGGTACTGGGCATGCCTTGCAGGCGGGTTCTATTCGTTTGGGCACGCAGGCAACTGGATGTCCCCGCCCACCTGGCGAAAATGGTGGGATACTCCCGGCGCCTCGCAGATGAAGGTGCTCGGCGACGTCTTCAGGTCGATTGAGTGGTGGAAGCTCGTGCCGGACCGGGCGATCATTACAATCGGGAACAAGAGGGATGTCGCAGCGCGGTCGGAAGGCGGAGACTGGATCCTGGCGTACGTGACCGGCGACGGCCCAGTCACCCTCGACCTGCATGGGATCAGCGCCTCCTGCTCAGCCGCGGGCTGGTGGATAGATCCCGTGACCGGCGTGAGAAAGGGGATCGGGACTTTCACCACCTCGGAGAACCACACGTTGACGCCGCCGCACGGTTGCGAGGATGCGATCCTGCTTTTCGAGAAAATCTGACGCCCATGGCCCAGCCCGGCTCAATGGGCATCCACGTCAACTGCCCGCGGCCGGGGCACGCATCCGCTTGCAATTGCGTCAACTGGGAAGCGCCAGTCCGGCTATCCCAGTATCGCCCGGGAAGATCCCATGAGTAAGGCTGCCGAACCGGCTTCCAATTGAAGGAGAATGACTTATTTGGTGCTCAGGAAGAGACTCGAACCCTCGTGCACGTCACTTAAAGGGGATTTTCCCCTCCGGGCAGCGTAAGTAGCCCCTTCCTTTCCCCTGCCAAACGTTCACTCAAGCGTTCACTAAACTGCCTAGCGGAGAGAGGGAGGGAGGGATTCGAACCTCCGGTACGGTTTCACCCGTCCCGCATCAAGATTCACGCGGGATTCGAGCCTTTGCCAACGGCGCCGTGAATCATAGCAGGCGCCGGTTGGGTAAGCAAATCGGCCACAGTCTGCAGCAACACGTCGGGAAGGACTGGCTTGGCAAGGATTCGTTCAGCTCCTAGGCGTTTCGCTGCTGGCAAGAAGACTGGAATGCTGCATTTGGTGCCGCCCGAAATAGCGATGATGCGGGGCCTGGGCTCCGTGTGTCGCAACTCCTCGATCAGTTCCAAGCCACTCATTCCAAACATCACGAGGTCGGTGATGACTAGGTCGTGCATTTTGCTCTTATAAAGCACGAGTCCAGTCTTGCCGTCATTAGCCGTGTCCACTGTGTAACCGCCCGCACGCAGCAACTCGGCCGTCACAATGCGAAGATTGTCGTCGTCGTCGACTAGCAAGATGGAGGCCATAAGGAGAATCAGGTTCTAGGTGGGAATGTGGAGCCTGACCCGGTTCCGGCGAGGGCACGTTGCACGAGCTTCAATAGGCTCTGGGCTTCGAACGGCTTGGCAAGAAACAGGGCTGGAATCGTGCGGATGTGCTCATCTAATTTCGGCGCTAAGCCGGTCATAATTACTATAGGCAAAGCGGGTTTAATTTCCCGGAGAGCGCCGGCCAAATCCAGGCCCCCCATAATTGGCATATCTAAATCCGTGACAAGGAGTCGCACATCAGGAATGCGACGCATAAAGGCCGTGATCGCATCCGCTCCGTTGGTCTCTGTGATTACCCGATAGCCACCGATGTTGGTAAGGATTTTTGTCGCTATACTGACGACGGTTGCCTCGTCGTCGACAAGAAGGATAAGTTCGCCGTGGCCTCGTGGCAATGGGCCATCGCTTGCCGCCGTGATATTTGTAGATTCTCCCTCCGCCGCTGGCAGGTAGATGGTGAACACGGTGCCATGGTCGTGAAGCTCTTGGATGGAGGTATGAACAGCCAAGAAACCCTCGTGATGACTCACAATAGCGCGCACGGTTGATAGACCAAGGCCGGTGCCGGTGCCCTCGCCCTTGGTGGTGAAAAATGGGGCCCACATCTTCTCCAGCACCTCGGGCGAGATACCCGTGCCGGTGTCGCGCACGTCGACTGCGAGAAAATTGCCAACCCTTCCGCCCTCGATCTTTGCAGCCTCGGCGTCATTGAGCACGCGATTCTCAGCAGCTACCGTGATTATGCCGCCTTCCGGCATGGCATCCCGTGCGTTGACGAACAGGTTTAGGAAAACCTGATGCATCTGCGTCGGATCGGCAATTATGGGCCAAAGGTCATTGGGTAGATGGGCCTCGATCTGGATGGATTTCGGAAAACTGGACCGGGAAAGCTCGACCGCCTCCCGCAGCACGTGCTTCATCTGCGTAAGCTGTTTCCCGCCGGTTGTCCCACGGGCAAAGGAAAGCATCTGGCGGACGAGGGCTGCGCCGCGGCCCGAGCATTGTTCGATGATGTCGAGCATGCGCAAACCGGCCGGATCGCGAACTTGCTGCCGCAGCAGCGGTCCTGCCATGGTGATCGGAGCAAGGGCATTGTTGAAGTCGTGTGCGATTCCTGCAGCGAGCATCCCAAGGTTTTCGAGGCGTTGCGCACGCAGGGACTCCTCCTCTAACCGCCTCTTCTCGGTGATGTCGGTAGCGATGGTGAGCCGCGCCTTCGGACGGCCAGCCTCGTCGCGGATGACGCTCATGTGGTACATGGCTATGATTTCGCGTCCATCGCGTGTAAGAATAGGCACCTCGCCCTCCCAAGATCCGGTTTCCCAAGTTGCGCTGCGGGCGTGCCCGTAGGCTTTCATCGCTTCGGGAGAGAAAACGCTTTCGGCCGTATGGCCCAGCAGGTCCTCCTTCTTGCAACCATGGAGGCGTACGGCCCCTTCGTTGCAATATGTTACCACATTGGAGCGGTCGGTAATGAGGACAGCCACCGGCGCTTGGTTTATAACCTCGGCTTGTTCGCGAATGCGGGCAAACGCTGTGATCCGCTCCGTAATATCCTGGTTGACACCATAGAGTTTGACGGTGCAGCCCTGTTTATCTTTCTCGATGTAAAAGCGCACTGCCACATAGCCCATTTCACCGTCGGCATATTTCATCCGGTGCTCCAACCGCCTAGTGTAACGGGGATTGCTCGTTTCGATCGCCTCGCGAATTCCCGGGCCCACCAAGGCACGGTCATCGGGATAGACGAATCGCTCAATATAGCGGGCGAGTGACATGGCATAGCCGCCTTCTCGCTCGGCTGTCGTCCGCAGCGTCGAATAGAAGAGGTCGTCGAAGGTGAATCGGTCGCTAGCCACATCATATTCCCAAGCGCCGAGGTGGGCGATTCTCATGGCGTTCGACAGTCGGGCTTGGGTGACACCCAGAGCTTCCACCGCCTGCTTGCGCTCGCGCCTCTCCATCGCGTCATGCAACTCGCGCTCCGTCGCGGGAACCAGGCGCTCGAGCCTGGCTTTCATGATGTAATCATGGGCGCCAGCTTTCATGGCCGCCACGGCCACATCCTCGCCGATTGTGCCAGACACGATGATGAAAGGCAGATCCCTGTTGGTCGACTTGAGCAGCTCCAGCGCAGCTAGTCCACTGAAGTGCGGCAGCTTGTAGTCGGAGATGACAATGTCCCACTGCTGGCGGTCTAGCGCTGCGCGCATCGCCTCGGCCGTTTCCACGCGCTCGCTCGTCACGTCGTAGCCGCCGCCGCGCAACTGCCGAAGCACCAGCAATGCGTCGTCTTCCGAGTCCTCGATGATCAGGCAGCGAAGCGGCTTGTTCATGGAATCCCTGCGCACGGCGGCGGAGGTTCGTTGATCAACAGCCAGTAGCATCCCAACTGGCGGACAGACTCGGCAAACTGGTTAAAATCCACAGGCTTGCGCACGAAGCTGTTGGCGCCCAGGGCGTACCCGTTCACGACGTCCTTCTCCTCATCTGACGATGTGAGGATGACGACAGACAGCAGCCTGGTTCGCGGATCGCTGCGCATTCGGCGCAGCACCTCCAGACCGTCCACCTTCGGCAGCTTCAGGTCCAATAGGACGAGCTGGGGTTGTTCGCGTAGGTCGCGGCCGGCGTGCGCTCCGGTGCCAAACAGGTAATCGAGCGCCTCAACGCCGTCATGGGCCTCCACGATTTTGTTTGCGACGTTGTGGCCCTTCAGCGCCCGGAGCGTAAGCGCCAAGTCGTCCGGGTTATCTTCAACTATCAGGATGGTTTTAAGTCCATTCATGAGTCAGTTCCTTTTTCTTCCAGCGTGAAATAGACGGTGGCGCCACGCCCGACAGCACCCTCGGCCCATGCGCGGCCCCCGTGCCGATTTATGATCCTCTGCACAAGGGCCAGCCCGATGCCAGTGCCTTCGAACTCCTGGGTGCTGTGCAGGCGCTGGAAGGCGCCAAAGAGCTTGTCGACATAGGCCATGTCGAAGCCAGCCCCGTTGTCGCGCACAAAGAAGATACGCTGGCCGTCCCGCTCCTGCGCTCCGACCTCGATGCGTGCCTGCGCACACCGGCCCGTGAACTTCCAGGCATTGCCCAGAAGGTTGTTCAGCACCACCCGCAACGTTGACCTGTCAGCGTAGACCGCCAAGCCCGGGGCCACGATCAGCGCGACCTGGCGTTCCGGCTGAGATTTCTGGAATTCCCCGCCAATCTCCTCCGCCATCGCCGTCAGATCCACACTTTCGCGCAGCAGTTTCGCCCGCGTTACCCGGGACAGGTTCAGCAGATCGTCGATCAGCGTTGCCATCCGCTGGCTGCCAGCCCTTATGCGGCGCAGGTAGCCCTGGGCCGTTTCGTCCAGCTTGCCGGCGTTGTCGTCCAACAGCGCCATGCTGAAGCCGTCCATGGCCCGCAGCGGCGCGCGCAAGTCATGCGAAACCGAGTAGCTGAATGCCTCCAGCTCCTTGTTGGACGCCTCAAGTGCGGTGGTTCGGTCGCGGACCCGCTGCTCCAATTCAGCATTGAGCGTGCGCAAAGCCTCTTGCGCCTGCTTGCGCTCCGTGATGTCCCAGAAGATCCCCAACACGCCCACGATTTCCCCATTCGCGTTTCTGACTGGCGTCTTGATCGTGTTGACCCAGGTCTCTTTGCCTTCCGCGAGGTATTTCTCCTCAAGCTCCTCGACATGTCCGGTCTCCATGATCCTGACGTCGTCGGCATGGTACTTGGCGGCCAATTCGGGCGTGAACAGTTGGGAATCCGTCTTGCCAACCACATCCTCGGGTCGAAAGCCGAAATCGCGGGCGAGGTTCTTGCTTATCGAGATCCACCTACAATTCCGGTCCTTCATTAGAATCTTCTGCGGTATGTTCTCGACGAGGGTCCGGAACTTGGCCTCGCTCGCCCGCAGCATCTCCTCCGCCAACTTGCGCTCGGTGATGTCCAGTGCCGAGCCTAGCAAACAGCTCTCACCACCGATGACCACCTTCGTACCCGACCATGATATTTGGACTACCCGGCCAGACTTCGAGCGCAGTTCCATTTCGAAATCGCGCACGATGCCTCGCTCCTGGAGCTTCGCAAACAACGCTGCCCGCCGATCCAGATCCACCCAGATGTTCAAATCGAAGACGGTGCGTCCAACAACGTCGTCGCGGGGCCGCTCATACATTTTCGCCCAAGCGTCGTTCACGTCAAGATAGCGGCCTTCCCGGACGGTGGAAAGGGATGTGGCCACCGGGCTGGAGTTGAACATTTCGGAGAACCTCTTCTCGCTTTCACGCAACGCGACCTCGTCCCTTTTCCGTTCGCTGATATCGCGGCATATCTTGGACGCGCCTATAATTTTCCCTTCCCCATCGAAGATTGGGGAAATGGTCAAGGACGTGTTGACGCGCCGGCCGTCCTTCGCGATACGAACGGTTTCGTAGGACCTGATGCGTCCGCCATTTTTCAGACGGTCCAGGATCTCTTTCTCGTCGGCTTGGAGCTCAGGTGGAATGATACGCGTAATGGGCTGTCCAATCATTTCTGCAACTTGGTAACCGAAGAGTTTTTCCGCGCCTGCGTTCCAGCTGGTGATCGTGCCGTCGAGTTTCTTGCTGATTATGGCATCGTCAGAGGATTCGATAATGGCGGCGAGTCTTGAGCGACTTTCTTCCGCCCGCCTTCGTTCAGTGATGTCGCTGACAATCGCGGACTCTTCTATGATCCTGCCGGCTGAGTCGCGGATTGGCGAAACAGTCATGGACACAGCAATGGGCCTACCGCCTTTGGCGATGCGCACGGTTTCGTGGCTCCTGATATGCTCACCTTTCCCTACTCGTCCCCGGAATTCATTCTCCTCAGCTAGAAAGGCCTGAGGGATTATGCTTACACCGGACTGGCCAATCATTTCCGCAGCCTTGTAGCCGAAAAGGCGCTCCGCGCCTTCGTTCCAACTGGTTATGAGCGCGCCGTCGATGGTCTTGCTGTAAATGGCGTTGTCGGAGGATTCAATGATGGCCACGAGCTTCCCCCGGTTGCTTTCGAGTGAATGTTCAGTCCGCGAAAGAAGCGCCCGCTGTCCCCTCCAAATGAAGCCTACGCCGGCTCCAGCGCCAAATAGCAGTGCACTGAAGAGTCCAACAATGATTCTTAGCTGCGAGTGCAGCGGCGCATACACTTCTGAGGCATCGATGCGAGCAACCAAAGACCATGGCGAATCGGGAATGGTACGCAGGGCCGCCACCACCGGCACGCCCCGATAGTCAATGCCCTCCATGATGCCTTCCTTTCCCAAGGCGGCCTGAGCCGCCGGCAGTAATGTTCCGTCAAGAGATTCGCGCAGCGTGAGTGCGGTGTTTCTTTGAAACCGGAGATTATTCAAGAAGACAACCTCATTGCCTTCCCGGCGGACGATCAGCGTCTCGGCGGTCGAGCTGGGCGTGGGCCAGCGCTGGATCATGGGATAGAGGTAGGTGCTGGGGTCGATTCGAAGAAAGATAGTGCCCAGCAGCCGGTTTGCGTTCTGTTCGTCGAAAATCGGGACTAAGACCCCCATGTAGATCTGCTGATCCTGTTCACTGCGATAAAGATCGTGAAGCGTCACCCGGCCCAACCGCGTGCCTTCTGAAACGCTCCTTGCCACGGAGGTGGAAACTGCCGGCAGTGCGGCGGGCAACGACAGGCGGGTAACGCCTTGGGCATCCAGCAGGCGGGTCTGGTCATACCAATTGTGGGCCTGACATTTGCTGAGCCAGACCTGGAGCTGTTGTTTCGAGTCCAAGTCCTCCGGCTTTTCCAGAAAGCGCCGCACCAAGGCGGTGAAGGAGGCGTTCTGAAAAAATATCGAGCCGTCGCCCAAGCGTTCGTTACGCCATTGCACCAAGTCGCTCACCTTAAGGTCGGCAATGCTCGTGAGCTGGCGCTCGACAGCGGCACGATAAATCTTCTCGTAATTCCTGTAATAGAAGTAGCCGGTTCCAACGATGCCCGCGGCCAAGCAAGCAAAGATTAGACCGAGCACCCACTCCGCGGTGTGCGCATCTTGACGAGCGAACTTTGATGAGTTCTCAAACATTGATCACACTCAACCTTCCTTGTGTCTTGCACCCAGATTTTGTCCTGTCTCTTCCCTGCCAGCTGTCCCCGAATCCTCCGTCATATGCCGCGCCTTCTTCCGCACCGTGTCTTCATGCAATGTCTCTGTCTCAACCCCATGGACATAAGCATAGCTAAAGGGTCTGATTTTTCGCCGCATTATAGAGGACGTATTCTTCCGATACTTGCGTATGCAAGTGAGACGAATAGACAAACTGCCGAAATAATTGTGATCCGCCGAAATCATTTCGTGGGAAAATCCCGTTTCCACGCAGCGCGCCCTGATCACTCGGTAATTGCTCCCGCCAGTTGCTGATGCATGGGTCAGCAGTTTTCGTGCACGCTCAGAGTGCCGCTGACACCATAGTAAACATGTCATAACATTCCTAAGTGTAAAAATATCATCATATAATTAATATTGCAATTAACTAAATACAAACGGGTTTAAGTGCCTCACACACGACACAATTGCCTATGCCGAGCTCGGCATAGGCGGTACGCCTTCGCTACCCATTCGAGGGAATCGATCGAGGCGCTGCGGGAACTCATGGGTCACGTCTCGATCGAGACCACCTCCGGATAGGCGAAAAGCAGGACTGGCGACCGGCTGGCTTCATCAAACCTGTTGGTCAGCCATCCGGTCTCTGTTGCTGGAACTCCGAGCATGGATTGCAATCGCTCTTCCAGAACGGGCTTCCAGACATTTTGGCTCTCTCTCAAAGGTTGGGGACATGAAGGCCTCAAAAGGCCAACATGTTGCCCGTGATTAAAGAGATAGGCATCCCTGGATATCGGTTCGTCGGGGCTACGACCCAGCCCTCGGTTAGGTTACTGGTGGAGGTGAAGCATGCCCCGAAGAGCTGCCCTTACTGCGAGGGAGGCCGCCGACCTCGCAGTAAGGGCAGATATCAGCGAACGGCGCGGCATCTGGACTTGTTTGGCCGGCCGACTGAATTGGTCGTCAACTGCCGGCGTTTTAAGTGCTGGGACTGCGGCAAAACCTTCGTCCAGCCGCTGGTCGGGATCATGCCGTACCGACGAAGTACCCAGCCCTTGCGGGAACGCGTCTACAGGCAGCACGACGACGGCATCTGCGGCTCCACCCTGGCCCGGATCCATACGCTCGGCCAGGCCACCGTGAGCCGCATCTATGCCCAGTTTACCGAACGCAAGGCGGTCGAAAGGAAGAGCCAATTGTGCCCCTTGGTGATGGGCATCGATGAGCACTCCCTTCACAGGAAACAGCGCTTCGCGACCACGCTCTGCGACCTGAAAAACCACAAGGTCTTCGATGTCATCCCGGGCAAGAGCGAAGCCGAAATCGAGCCCTATCTGAGGCAGCTAAAGGGCCGGGAAAGGGTGCGCATCGTCTGCATCAACATGTCCAGTTCCTATAGGGGAATTATCCGAAAATACTTCCCCAGGGCTATCATCGTCGCGGACCGCTTCCACGTCGTAAGGCTCGCCATGGTGCACCTGCTCAAGATCTGCAGAAACGTCTACCCCCAGCTCGCCTGGAAACGCTCCTGGCTAAACCTGTTAAGAACAAGGGGCGATCGGCTCGATCCTCTGCAAGCAGCCCGCCTCAGGGCGTTTTTGAACGAGCAGCCTGTCATCGGGGCGGTCTATGCGATGAAGGAGCGCCTATGCGCCCTACTCTGCGTCAAAACCCAGAATAGATACCAGTGCCGCGACCTCATCCGAACCCTCCTCGCCTACATCGAACAGCTCCGCACAAGTTCCTTCCCGGAAGCCCAGACCCTAGGCAAGACCCTGCACGACTGGCAGGAGGAGATCGTCCGCATGTGGCGCTTCAGCAAAAACAACGGCATCACCGAGGGCTTCCACCGAAAAATGAAATTAATACAGAGACGCGCCTACGGCATAAAATCTTTTGACAACTACCGCCTGCGGGTCATCGCCCAATGCGGTTAAAAAACAAAAACGGTTATGTAAACGCTGCCTTCGGTCCCCAAACCGTGGTGGAGATCC
>Ga0302319_10001736_pt1 | contig 48421 bp, 49 predicted proteins | sample Bog_T0_2_FD_203319 | JGI IMG/M metagenome (GOLD analysis project Ga0302319, IMG submission 203319) | Peat permafrost microbial communities from Stordalen Mire near Abisko, Sweden - Bog_T0_2 | ecosystem: Environmental > Terrestrial > Soil > Wetlands > Peat | place: Sweden: Abisko, Stordalen Mire... | reverse complement strand
ACCAAAACGAATTTGCCCCGACCACATCGCGGCCTCTCTCGAAGGACTGCGGTAAACCAACCTCAACCCAACAACCTTCCTCAGTCCCACGAAAGATCGAAAGTGCGAAAAACTCTGGACACTACCTCCACCTTGCTCCTCCTTGTGGCCAAGCCGTCCTCGTTTCCGGGGTTAAAACCCCGAAACAAGATAACGGGTTCCGCCTCAAGGTGGGGCCAGATCAGACCATCGAAAGGGGCCAATTCAGAGTAGCGAAATCATGTGCAAGCGGCAATCGCAAGACTGAAGGATGCGGAGCAGAAGGATGCTGTTCTACGGGCTTGTTTGTCCCTTAACGCTCCCTCGTATAGAGCATGGCTTAGTCGTGATCCGAAACCGTTTTGAGGATTGTTTCCCATGTCTCGGCGAAGCTTTGGTTCTTGGGATCTAGGTGTGTATCTTTGCGGAATAGGTATTCTGATACCACGCCCAGTGCAGCGATGTAGGCGATCATAATTTCCTTCGCGCTCTGTCTGTCTGCGGGGCTAGCGTCGATCATCGGTATTTTCCTCCATTGTTGCAATTCAAGGAGTTTCAAATCTAGAGGAGGGGCTTTATCTTGCCTTTAACGAGCGCGAGGTATCCAAGCGCATCGGTCACGTCCTTTGCTGTGAACTGATCGGCTTCATACCGTGCATTGAACCCGTAATACTTAAGGTGTGCGTACTCTTTCCTGATCGCACGCAGATTTGATTCTCGAGAAACAATGCTATCGCGCGTTGTGTGGACGCGAACATGTTGGTTTAGGGCTTTAGCTAAATATGCTTCTACATAGTGCAACGCCGCGTAAAATGAGACGATTAATTTCCAGTTGATTGACGCCTGAGTGTTGGTATCCAGACGATTCGCAAAGACCTCATTCTCGGTTGCTTTTTTGACATGATCGTCTCTGCTCGGCACGCTGTCTATTAACCCTCTCTCGAATAAATCAACTTTGCTCCCGAGGCAAAATCCTCACTGCTGCGGTTCAAAGAGGAAATCAGATTGAAATCGAAAGAGATTTCTGGAAATCCGTCGATCAGTTCAAATTGTTTTTGGAACACTTTTTCCCGATTTTCCTTCGTAGGGGAATCTAACGCAATCCACACCAAAAGATTATCGTCGGCCCGCTCCACGGAAACGTAGCGAACATCGGGGACTGCACAAAGATCTTTCGCTAATGCGTCTTCTAAATCCGCACTATACAGAATGTCCGGCTCTTTCAAGCCGTTCACGGTAAAGGTGATACGTGGGCCACTGGAGGTCATGGAGATTACACTCTCCCCTCCCTCGCATCGCCGAGGGGTGGATGCAAGGACTATCGACATGACTGTGAGTTCCATAAACATATCGGCCTACTGAGTCTTTTTCTTCAGTGAATCGGAGGGAATAACTCCAAGGATTTGTTGGAATTGGAATTGGTAGACTGGATTTCCGTTCTCGTCATATGTTTCTAAACGAACGGCATCCAAGAGAATAAGCTTAGCTTTGACGGTGGTTCCATCTTCAAGAGTGTACTGTGAAAATGGCTCCGTGGTGGATTCGAAAGCCACGGTATCCCCAGGATACATCTTCCCCAGGTACGGATATCTGTTCTTTGGTGGCAAGTTCGGCCCTTTCCCTAATGTCGTCGAAAGGTTAGCATAGACGGCACCCAATTCAATAGCCATTTCTAGGTAGATTGGGGAAACTTTGATTATTTGGGTGGAGTCGGCGGTCACGGTGATCCTATTGTGAACGAGTTGACTTTTTGTCAGCACGAGGCATACGCTAGAGTCTATGAGCGCTTCGCCGAGTCAGCCCGTAGCCTCTGCCAAGAATGAAACGGGTGATTCTACGGAATACCAGAACTTTCAAAATCTCCTGCGCCGTATCGTCACGGTGCCGAAATCGGAGATACAAAAGCGCATGGACGAAAGCAAGGCTACGAAAGACTGGGTGAAGAAAAACGAGTTACCGGAGAAGCGGCATCGTCCTATCGTTTCCCCCTCCGCTGTCTCTTCATCCAAAATTCAGCCTTAGCGAACCGAGCGTTACCAACTTTCCGTTTCTCCCACCTTGCCGGTCAGTTCTGCATAGGTCAGTCTCTTCCCTGAAATCTGCGATAAAGCCAGCATAAACCTATCGTAATCGGTCAGCGGATTGTCTTTGGTTGCGCGATTGTTAAACCTGAAAGCCTGTTCCCCTGCATACTTCGCAAGGTGGAACGGCTCGACTGCGACATAGGTGCCGTTCAACATGCGCTTAAACAGGCTCCAGAAGTTCTCAATTCCATTGGTATGCACTTCGCCGCGAACGTACTCGTAGATGTGATTTACGGCAGAATGGACGAATTCGCTTGTCTTCGCGTCGAGGTATTGTACCCGCTGGCTTCATCGGTGTAGATGGTTGATCCCTTTTCGATGTGCTTCAAGATCATCTCTTGCAAGGTTTCGCGGGTAACGTCTGGAATCAGGTTGAGGCGCACTTTACGAGTCTCGCGGTCCAACATGCCCATGACCGGCATCTTGTTATCGTTCACTTGGATTTTCTTCATGCGCTCACGTCTGCGAACGTGCATGTTCTTTAGCTTGCCACCAACGAAACACTCATCCACTTCAACCGGGCCGCTCTCAGAACCTCCCAGCTTTGGCCATAGGCCATTCTGGAGAGCGGTGCGAATGCGATGCAGCATGAACCATGCTGTTTTCTGGGTAACGCCAAGATCGCGGTGCAGCTCATAACTGGAGATGCCATTCTTGCAATTGGCCACCAGCCAGACTCCGACAAGCCATTTATCAAGGCCAATTGGAGAATCCTCGAACACAGTTCCAGTCTTAGCGGTGAACTGCTTTCGGCACTTCGCACACTTCCAGCGCATCTGCTTTTCGAGCCAGTACTGGCGATCCGCTCCGCAATGTGGGCAGATGGGATTACCATCCGGCCAGCGCATCTGCTTGATAACATCAATGCAATTAGCAGGATCAGCATAGAATCGAGTTGCTTCGATGAGTGTCTTGGGGTGTTCCATGAAAACTATTGTGCCAATATCGCATGGGTTTGCCAAGTATATTTATGCCCTGTTATCTTGCATGTTATTGATTTATTTATGCTTACTGAACATCACGCACCATAATTGGTGCAGATTACGGGGACCGGGATGGGGTCTGCCAAATAGCTCTTCGCAGGGAAACAGGACGCGGTTCGGGCGTGGTCGGTCGTGGTTCATGATGCGCTGCCGCGGGGTAATTTTCGGCAAGTGAGGCGGGGAGAGAGACCAGCAACTCATTGCTGTAAATCCAGCCGCCGTTATCTGGAAGAGACCGGTTGGGTTCGAGGTCTCCCGCGCGCCCAAGTGCGAGGCGCCCTGGGCACTTGGCATTGGTGGTGGAACTCACTTTCTGGACCAGGAACCCGGCCGCGAGTCAATCTCTTCAGAAGACCCGCTCATCGCGACAAGACCGCGATGAATCGGGCACCGCTTCTCAAGACTCAGGTTTATTCTTCAGGTCCGATGACCGGGCCACCTGCCCACCGGCAAGATCGCTGCTCTACATCAAGACGAGTGATGCTCTAGAATGGCGAGAACGTTCCGTGCAGGACTTATCATGAGCTACTACGACGAGGTTGGCGAGGCTGCTGCATTTTTGAAATCGCGGCTGGGCGCGCTCGTGCCCAGGGTCGGCATTGTGCTGGGGTCGGGAATGGGCGCGGTGGCCGAGGCTGTCGCCGATGCGGCGGTTGTGCCGTTCGGGGAGATTCCTCATTTTCCGCGGTCGACGGTGGAGGGTCACTCGGGGCGGGTCGTTGGCGGGCTTCTGGGCGGAGCACCGGTGGCCGTGCTGCAAGGGCGCGTGCACTCCTATGAGGGGTATCGTCCGCTGGAGGTCACGTTTCCCATGCGGGTGCTGGGGGCGCTGGGCGTACGGGCGGTGGTGCTGACCAATGCGGCGGGGGGAATCAAGGATGGCTATCGATTGGGGCAGCTGGTGGCGCTGGGCGATCACATCAACATGATGGGGTGGAATCCGATGACCGGGCCCAATGAGCCGCGTTTCGCCCTGAAGGCCGGAGCGGGGCTGCGCTTCTTCGACATGACGGAGGCCTATAGCAGGCGGCTGCGGGCTCTGGCCAAAGAGGCCGCGGAGGAAGAGGGGTTCGCGCTGGAGGAGGGCGTGTACCTGGCGACGCCGGGGCCAAGCTTTGAGACGCCGGCTGAGATTCGCGCCTTTCGCACGCTGGGGGCGACGCTGGTGGGCATGTCGACCGTCCCAGAGACGATTGTGGCGCGCCACATGGGCGTCGAGGTGCTGGGCATCTCGTGCGTGACCAACCTGGCCGCCGGGCTGGGGACCTCTCCGCTCAGCCACCAGGAGGTTTTTGAGACCGGGCGGCAGGTTGAGGGGCGGCTGGCGGGACTGCTGATGCGGCTGGCTCCGCGGATGGCCGCGCTGGTGATGGGCGACTCGTGAGTGCAGATGCGATTGCAGGCGGAGGGTCTTTGAGCGCGGAGACGCCGAGGCTTCCATTTCCGCCCATCGCCATGGGGATCGCCGGTTGTTCAGGCTCGGGAAAAACGACGCTGGCGGCGGAGTTGGCCAGAACCCTGGGCGGCATCCATTTTCATCTCGACAACTATTATCGCGACTTGGGGCATTTGCCGTTTGAAGAGCGGCGGCTTCAAAATTTTGACGATCCGGCGATGATCGAGAGTTCGCTGCTGGCCCGGCACGTGGCGGCGCTGGCGCGTGGCGAAACCATCGAGAGGCCGGTTTACGATTTTGCAACCTATACGCGCGTAGAGGGACAGACCGAGCCCGTCGCGGCCCGAGAGTTTCTGGTGGTCGAGGGGCTGTTCGCCCTGTACTATCCCGAACTGTTGCCGCTTTATCATCTTCGTGTCTACATCGACACGCCCGACGAGTTGTGTTTCGAGCGGCGCATGAAGCGGGACATCGAGCAGCGAGGGCGGACTGAAGAGAGCGTGCGCAGGCAGTATGAAGCGACGGTGCGGCCTTCGAGCGTGGCCTATGTGAGGCCGTCGGCGAGCAACGCGGATTTGATTGTGGATGGGAGCGGGGCCCTGGATTGGAAGGTGGAGCGGGTGGTTGCTGAGCTCCGGGCGCGAGGGCTGGCAGGGATCTGAGTGTGGTCAGCCCGGAGTGGATGTTAGAGCCACAAAATGGTATAACAGTTATACAAATGAGGTTCGACTTCGATCCACGCAAGAGCCAGAGGTTGAGGAGGAATCCCAGACGGGCGATTGCTTCGAAGAGGCAAGAGAGATCTTCACACGCCCGTATTATCAGGATCAGCGATCCGATCTGCCGGAACAGTACCGCGCGATCGGGTGGGTGGAGACAAGCTCTATTCGCTGATCTTCGAGGTTCGCGAGGACGATGAGGACGAAATTTACCACCTGGTGACGTTGTGGAAAGCATCCCGTGAGGAAGAGGAACTGTATGCCGAGGCCGGTTGAATCCCCTAAGCCGCCATCCGCCGAACGGATCGCGGAAATGGCGGACAGAGGCGAGAACGTGTCGCGCTTCTTCACGCGGAAAGGCAAGATGATGCCGGCCGTTCAGCGCGTCAATGTGGACTTTGCACAGCCGATGCTCGAGGAACTCGATAACGCGGCCATGGAGCTTAACATCAGCCGCCAGGCTGTCATTAAGTCGCTGTTACGGATAGCGCTGGACCAGCAGCAATTGGCGCGGAAGGCGCGGTAAATTCACCGCCCGTATTATTCTCTTCAAATACGGAGCAAAAGAGCCTTTCAAGCCCCAACGCTAGACTTTTGTACAGCACAAAGATGAGGACTCCCAGCACTACAAAAATGACGATCGAATTGATCGCTGCGGACGGATTCGCTATCACTTTGTCAAAGTAGTGTGGTTTATCGGAGAGAAATGCGTCGCGGCCCAACCGGCGCCACTTTAGCTTGCTGGCATGCGAATAAAGGCCGGCGAGACCTCCTATTACAACCACGGAAATCAGTTCGGACGCTATTCTGGCTTTCATTCGAGTTTTCGAGGGAACGTAAGCGTATGCCTACTTCGCGGTGGTGAGAGAGGCTATCGGCACCAGCATGTCTTCCTTACGCATGACCAGGGTGGTCGCGTTCAGCGTAGCCAGTTCGAAGCCGTGGCCGTGCGTGATCGCGTCGGTCGGACAGGCTTCGACACAGTAGCCGCAAAAGATGCAGCGGTTGTAGTCGATGTTGTAGACCTTGGCATAACGCTCGGACGAAGAGATGCGCCGGGCCTCGGTGTTCTCATCGGCCTCGATGTAGATGCAGTTGGCCGGGCAGGCAGCGGCGCACAGAAAACAGGCCACACATTTTTCCAGGCCGTTCTCATCCCGCTGGAGCACGTGGGCGCCGCGAAAACGCTGCTCGAAGACCGCGCCGCGGAGCGGGCCCTTGCCGTCGGGATAGTTCTCAACCTGGGTGGGCTGCAGCATTTCGCCGAACGTGATGCTCATGCCCTTGGCGATGCCGGCTACGTTGCGCACGATCGACATGCACCCAGTATACGATGAATGGCTGAGGGAATCCCTTGAAGCTCGTTGCCACCGGGGAGAAACGGCCGGCGCGGTGGGTGCGCAACCTGGTCGCCATCAGGGTGCTGACGGCCGACGGATTGCGCACTCATTCAAACCGACAATCTGCGCGCGCCGACGATGCGGCTACTGTTGGGGATGTTCGTCTTTACGTTCATCCGGGCTCGGCTTGTGCTGCGGGGCCGGATGGCTGGGCTCGGCCTTATGTTGCTCGGCGGGCGCGGCCCTGTGTTCCTGCGCAGGCGCCGCGCGTTGCTCCGGGCGAGCGGCTTCGCTGTGCGCGGCTTGCGGGTGATTCGTCTCCTGACGGCTGGGCTCGGAACGCGGCGGCTGGGCGTGGTTTACCTCAGGGTGAGCCGGCGTGGGGTGGGGCGGTTCCGCGTGGCTGGGCTGGGCGCGATTTTGCTCAGGGCGATTTTCTGTCGCGGGGCGATTAGTCTCAGGGCGATTGGTCATCTCGGGCCGAGTTGGCTCCGCACGGTTGGGCTCCGCTCGCTGCGGCGGAACAGTTTCAGGCCGGTTGGCCGGGGCGGGATTCTCGCGGGCTTGTTCCACAGGGCGAGCAGCCGGCGGCAGGTTGCGAATGTTGCGTGGCGGGACCGGCCTCACATCGCGATCGGCGGCGACGGGATGCTCGGCGATGAAAACCGCCGGGCGGCCGTGGTTCACCGATGCGAACTGGGCGTGGTTGCTGCTTGCCGACTGGCGAAGTTCTACCTGCGTCCGCATGGGCGGGGCGTGGGGCTCGCGAAGCGCCGCGAGTTCCGCGGGCCGTGGGCGAACCTGGATGCCCCCCGAGCCGCCGTTGAAGCTTACCCGGTTGACGATGGTGGTGTTGTTGATAATGGTCCGGTTATAGACGTTGTGAACCACCGTCACGTTGATGTTGTTGACGGAGCGGTTGTAGCTGAATCGGTCGTGATCCCAATAGCCACCCTGGTACCCGACGCCTGTGTAGCCGAAGCCGTAGTTGATGCCTCCGTAGAAGCCAATGTGAGGGCCCCAGTAGCCATGGAAGTACCCATAGTGATTGTGAGTCCATCCCCAGTAGCCGGGCGTCCAGAGGGCTCCGGTATAAGGAGCCTCGACCCATGCGCCGGGAACCCAGTAGTAGCCGCCGGACGCGTAGCTCCAATAGCCGGGGGTGAACAGGTAGCCGTCGCCGGGGCACGGGGGCTGCTGGTATTGAGGCAGCGGCGGCGGGGGCTGGGGCGCCGTCTCCTCAGGCTCGACGCCGTAGTCGGATTCGTCGGGGGAATAGTCAGAATCGCCGGAGGAGCCGCCGTAGTTCTGGCCGGCCGATCCTGAAGAGCCGCCCGAGCTCTGCCCGGATGAGTAGTTCGGAATGTTGTTGGCGACGGGAACCAGGTTGGCCGTGTTGGGACTTGAATCCGGCTGATCCTGCTGCGCGGTTTGATCGGCGGGCTGCGAGGTCTGGTCTGACCCCGGCTGGTTCGAAGCGGTTGAAGTCTGCTGATTTCCGTGGCAGCCGGCGAGCAGGAGAGCGGCTGCTAAGCCAAAGAGCGAAAAGGGTTTGAGCTGGAAATGGGGCATTTTGTGTTAAATCTCCAATAAGCTTGGATGCCGTTTCGAGGGGTCTCGATGAAGCGAGGATGAGTGGCAGCACGGAAGGCCTTTTGCGCTTTGGAAGCAAGGACTTCAATGGGCCCCTGGAGGAGCCGAATGGCCGTGGTTGTTGCCCGGCGGAGTGGTTACCGGCCGGCGCTCCGGGTGGGGGCTGAGCAACTGCTGGCAGAGAGGTGAATCCTGCCCGCGGGCCAGGCCCTCCACCGTGTCGAGGCCCCGGCAGAGGCGGAGTTTGACGGCAGGGGCGTCTTTCTCGCTTATCTCAACGGTCCGGTCGAGGCCGCCGAACGTGTCGCGGTCGTACCGATAGAGGTAGTCCTGCGGCGGTTTCTGCTTGCCGTAGTCGAAATGGTTCCAGGTGAATAGCTCGCTGTGCCCATCGGGCTCGGCCATCAGTGCGTAGACCTGGGTCCATTCGGGGCCGGGGGGGTGGCTGGCGTTCCACACCGGCACGCCCTGGCCGCCGCGGGTCCAGCGAGAGGCCCAGGCGTGGGTGTTGGCGTCGTAATAGAAGGCGGTGAAGAAGGTGTTGGGGGCGCAGTCGCGGCAGTTGTCGTAAAGTGCGGTGAGGTCCTGGACCACGCCGTCGGCGAAGCGCTGCCAGTCGAGCAGGCGCAGGTTGACGCCACTGATGAGCGGCGCATAGGTGTGGCCGGTCAGCGAAACAGTCCAGACGCTGAAGGTGTCATCTTCGGGCAGCGATTGCGGCGTGGCGCGATAGGTGGTGACGACCAGGGCGGCGTCGTACTTGACGCCGATCTCGCGAATGGAAGTCCACTTTTCGACGGTCAGAGTGCGGACCACCCACACAATCGTGTCCTGGTCCTTGGGCGAGTGGAAGTCCATCCAGCGAAAGGTATCCGGAGGCTGCTGGGCGGATAGAATAACAGACAAGCCCAGGAGGGCGGCGCACAGAAACGCGCGCCGGAGGAGGACGAAACGCATGAGTCTAGATATAGCAGAGAGGGTTGCGGGATCGCGCTACTTCAGGCGTCGCACCTTGGTGGACCGGGAGAATTTTTCGTCGAACGTGATCACTTCACCGGCGCCATTGGCAAAGCCGACCTGGGCGATGAGTTGATCGGCAAAGCCGCCCTTTCCCGCTCGGCTTGCTTCGAGGGCTTGCTGCACGAGCGCCGGAGTTTCGACGGTTACGCCGCGGGTCTGGAGCAGGTTTGCAAGTGAGACCAAAACACTCTCACGATCCCACTTCGAACGAAGCACCCAGGCCAGCTCGGCCATGACGATAAGAGGCACAAAGATTCCGCCCCTGGACCGGGCCGCGGCAAGCGCCTTGCGAGCTGTTCGGGCCTGGGGCACATCGTCGTTGAGGAAGGCGCGCGCCCAGACGTTGGTATCGGCGACAATCATTACCAGGCCCTTTTGGCCTTGGCTTCATTCATCTTTTCGAAGCTCATCACACCCTTGGCCCCTGGGGCGCTGTCGGTCATCATCCAGATGTCCTCGAGTTCCAGGAGCACGCGATCTGCCATGAAGCCGCCGTGGGGATGGAGGCTGAAGCGTATCTTGCTGCCGGCCCGGATGCCGAGTTGAGCGCGAAGCGCTTTGGGCAGCGTGACCTGACCCTTGGAAGTGACGGTGGCCTCAACAGTGGTGGAGGGAATGACTGAAGTTTTTGCAGGCACGGTCGCTCTCCTGCCTTACATTTTATACCTTTTTGCCTTACACGACGAAGTTCGGTTCCGTGCGCTGCGTGGATCAAAGTCCCAGCTTCGCCCAAAGCGCATTGACCTTCTCCTTGGTGCCGCGATCCATCTCCATCATCGCCGGCCAGGGGCGCTCGAAGCCTTCGGCCTTCCATTTGCGGGTGGCGTCGATGCCCATCTTGGAGCCGTAGTTGGCAAGTCGCGAGGCGTGATCGAGCGAATCCACTGGCCCCAGCGTGAACTGGATGTCGCGCTCGGGATCGATGTTGTTGGCCACGCGCAGCACTACCTCCGGGATGTTCTGCACGTCGCAGTCTTCGTCGACAACAACGATGATTTTGGTAAACATGGCCTGGCCCAGAGACCAGATGGCGTTCATCACCTTGCGCGCCTGGCCGGGATAGCTCTTGCGGATCGATACCAGCATGAGGTTATGGAAGACGGCCTCGACGGGAAGATTCACGTCGACCAGTTCGGGGATGGTCATCTTCATCGCCGGCAAAAAGATGCGCTCGACAGCCTTGCCCATCCACGCGTCCTCCATGGGCGGCTTGCCCACGATCGTCGCCGCGTAGATGGGATCCTTGCGATGGGTGATGCAGGTCAAGTGAAACACCGGGTACTCGTCGGTCATGGTGTAGAAGCCGGTGTGGTCGCCGAAGGGGCCCTCGGTGCGCAGCTCGCCCAGCTCCACATAACCTTCGAGGACGATCTCGGCATGCGCGGGCACTTGCAGATCGACGGTTTCGCATTGCACAATTTCGACCGGTTTGCCGCGCAGGAAACCGGCGATCATGAACTCCTCAACCTCGGGCGGCGCAGGAACGATAGCGGAGAAGGTGGTTGCCGGGTCGGTGCCGATGGATACGGCGACCTCGAGACGCGAGCCCTTGAGGCTGCCGGGCGAGACCTGCGGCAAGCCGCCGATGGGGCCGTCGGGAATGGCGACCGCTCCTCCTGCTGACTCGGCCATCGCCGCCACGCCTGCGCCCTTGGGGCCGTATTGGTCTTGATTGAGCGCATCGGCCGAGACCGCGGCCCGCATTGCATTCCGGAAATGGTCAGCAGCCACTTTCTGGCGCTGCCAGTGCATGCCGGTGGTCTGGCAGTCGTAGACCTGCATGCGATACATGCCGATATTGCGCTTGCCGCTGCGCGGATCGCGCGTGTGGACGCAGGGCAGCGTGATGAAGCGTCCGCCATCGTTGGGCCAGCACTTGAGAATAGGAAATGCGTTGAGGTCGAAGTTGTCGCGAAGAATGACTTCCTTGCACGGCGCGTCTTTGGCGCTGACCGTCTTGGGGAAGGCGCTGGTGAGCGCGCCGAGTTGCGGCAGCATCTTGAGCTTGTCGAGCATCCCCGTGGGGGGCTTCACGTTCATCAGCGCAACGATCCGCTCAGAGATCTCTTCGACGCGGTCGACACCCAGAGCCATGGCCATGCGGCGCTGGCTTCCGAACTGGTTGATGAAGACCTTGTGGCCGGGGTGTCCCTTGACGTTTTCAAACAGCAGCGCCGGACCGCCGGGAGCGTAGCGGGCGGACCCGGTTCCCGGCCCCGCCGGGGCGGAACCGATTTTACTCACGCGGTCAGTGATCTCGGTGATTTCAAGCTCGGGCGAAACTTCTTCGCGGATGCGCCTGAGCTCGCCGTGCTTTTCCAGGGTCTTGATCCAGTCGCGCAGATCGTCGTAGGCCATGATGCTCCCGCGCGGTGCTGTCCGCGCCCAATCTTCAAGTGTAAACCTCGAAAACCGCTTCCAATTCAGGGAGCGGGGAGCGGTGGCGCCGCTCACTTCGAACTCAACCTCCCCTTGGGCAGAGGTGCAGGGCAATCGCATTTCGAGATGTGGGGCGATCCCGACTTCAAAGGGCGAGGCTTGAGCGGTGGCGAAGAAATCTGCCAGGAGATGACGAGCGGGCGGGCTGCAGCGGATACAATCAACAAGGAAAAATCTATGGCAGAGATTCGCGACACGGTAATTCTTGGCTCGGGCTGCGCCGGGCTCACGGCGGCCATCTACACCGGCCGGGCTGGATTGAAACCGCTGGTTCTTGAGGGCCACGAGCCTGGAGGGCAGCTCTCGATTACCACCCTGGTGGAGAATTTTCCGGGGTGGCCGGAGGGCATCCAGGGCCCGGAGCTGATCGACAACATGAAGAAGCAGGCGCAGCGGTTTGGCGCGACGTTCGAGCTCGCGCACTTAAGCAAAGTGGAGCTGGGCGCGCATCCGATTCGTCTGGACACGTCGGCCGGCGAGGTGATGACACGGACGCTGATCGTGGCCTCGGGCGCCAGCGCGCGATGGCTGGGGCTGCCCAGCGAACAGGCGCTGATCGGGCATGGTGTTTCCAGTTGCGCGACCTGCGATGGGTTCTTTTTCCGCGGCAAGGAGATCGCGGTCGTGGGCGGCGGCGACTCGGCAATGGAAGAGGCGCTGTTTCTGACCCGCTTTGCGACCAAGGTGACGCTGCTGCACAGGCGGGAGACTTTTCGCGCTTCGAAGATCATGCTGGAGCGGGCGGTCGCGCACCCCAATATCGAGCTCAGGACGAACACCACGGTCGAAGAAGTGCTGGGCGTGGAAGAGAAGGAAGTGCGCGGCTTGCGACTGCGCGACACCAAGAACGGCATCACCTGCGAGCTCGAAGTGAGCGGTCTGTTTCTAGGCATCGGACACGAGCCGAACGCGACCATGTTTGCCGGGCAGATGGACCTGGACGAGGATGGGTACATCGAGACCAGGGGCAATGTGCTGACCACCCACAAAGGCAATCTGCTTCCGGGCGTATTCGCGTGCGGCGACGTGCAGGACCGGCGCTACCGGCAGGCGATTACAGCCGCTGGGTCAGGATGCATGGCGGCGCTCGAGGCCGAAAAGTACTTAGAGGAGCGCGGGCGTTGAGCAGCCGAATCCCCAGCCGGCCATGGCTTCGAATCGAATTTGAATGACGGCTCTTGAGAAAAATCTCGCACGGCTGGAAGAGGCCATCGCCGACTCGTGCCGCGCGGCGAATCGGGCCCGGAGCGAGATTGAGCTGATGGCGGTGTCGAAGACCAAGCCCGCCGAAGTGCTGGAAGAGGCCGCTAGACTGGGGCTGAGGCTGTTCGGCGAGAACCGGGTGCAGGAGTTCGCAGCCAAGGCGAACGCGCTGGCTTCGCGGCGTGCCGATGGGATCAATGCCGCGGAAGATTCGCCGGTGCTGGTGCATCTGATCGGCCATTTGCAATCGAACAAGGCGGCCCGTGCGGTGGAACTCTTCGACGGGATCGATTCCGTGGACTCGCTGCGGCTCGCCGAGCGGTTGAATGAGGCCGCGGAGAAGGTGGGCAAGCGCCTGCCGGTGCTGATCGAAGTCAAGCTGAGTGCGGAAGAGACAAAGGCCGGCGTCGAGCCCGAGTCGGATGAAGCGGCGCGACTGCTGGAACGGCTTCCGGACCTCGTGAGCCTTGAAATGCGCGGGTTGATGACGATTGCGCCTTGGGGCGTGGCAGAGGACGTTACGCGCTCCTGCTTCCGAAGCTTGCGCGCGGGTCGCGATCGCTGGGCGAGGGAGCACGCGCGATTGAACTTCGATGTTTTGTCGATGGGCATGAGCGGGGATTTCAAGCTGGCGATCGCCGAGGGCGCGACCAGGATTCGCGTCGGCACAGCGCTGTTCGGCAAGCGCAGCGCGGTGCCGGAGTGATGCTGCGCTCGGGGCCCGACGGAGTCACGTTGGCGGTGCGGGCTCAGCCGGGTGCCAGGAAGACAGCCATCGTGGGCCTCTATGGCGAGGGCAGCGCCGCGCAACTGAAGATTGCGGTTCGTGCGCCGCCGGTCGAAGGTCGCGCCAACGCGGCGTTGATCGCGTTTCTTGCCGACGTTTTCTCACTGCCAAGGAATGCAGTCGAGGTTGTGTCCGGCGAGTTGTCGCGGAGCAAGGTGTTTCTTTTGCGCGGCGTTTCGATCGAGCGCGCCGAGACGCTGTTGGCCTCGGTACATCTCAAACGTGATGGCTCGAATGCGTCAGATTGAGTCGCTCCCACTTCCACCCGTTCCGCAAAGAGCGCTGATCCAGCCGGATTTCTTGCCGCTCCTCTTTCTAGCCGCCGAGGACTTGTTCGTAGAACTGGACATACCTGGGTACTACGAGTGAAGAGCAGAAGCGGTTTTGGGCGGCTTTGCGTCCAGCGTCGCGCATAGCGTCGAGGCGACGGCGATCGTTGAGCAGGCTCAATGCTCCGGCGGCCATGCTGTCGACATCGCCTACGCCATACAGAAGGCCGGTTTCCCCGTCGTCGATCAGCTCCGGCACTCCGCCGACGCGGGTGGCAATGGTCGGGACCTTGCAGGCCATGGCCTCCAGAGCCGCGAGACCGAACGATTCGAGCTGGCTGGGCATGAGGAAGATGTCGGCGAGAGGAATCAGTTCATTCACGCGGTCCTGCTTGCCGAGAAAATGCACGCGGGCCTGAATGCCCAGCTCGTGAGCCAGCCGCTCGGCCGCCGAGCGTTCGGGACCATCGCCGATCAGCACCAGTTGCGAAGGCAGTTCGCGCGCCACCTGGAAGAAAATATTGACGACATCGAGCACCCGCTTGACCGGCCTGAAGTTGGAGAGATGCATCAAAATGGCTTCGTCTGGCGCGGCCATGTGACGGCGCGCCTTGGCTCGCTCGGCCTCGTCCTTGATGGGCGTGTAAACATCGCAGTTGACAAAGTTGGTGATGGTCTCGATGGGGCGGTCGATGCCGAAGTCCCTGACCGTCGCATCGCGCAGATAATCGGAGATGCTGGTTACGCCGTCGCTCTGCTGGATGGCGTAGCGCGTGATGGGCAGATAACTCCGGTCAAGGCCCACGAGGGTGATGTCGGTTCCGTGCAGCGTGGTCACAAAGGGCAGCCGGCGCCCCTGGGCCGCAAGCATCTGGCGCGCCAGAAGCGCGCTCACCGAGTGGGGAATTGCGTAGTGAACGTGCAGCAGGTCGAGCTGATAGTACTCGGCGACTTCAGCCATCCGCGAAGCCAGCGCGAGGTCGTAGGGAGGGAACTCGAACAGCGGGTAGTTTGAGACCGGCACCTCGTGATAGCAGATGCCGTCGTCGCGGCCGCTGAGCCGGAAGGGCTGCGAATAGGAGATGAAATGGACCTCATGGCCGAGGGCGGCCAGTTCGATGCCCAGCTCCGTGGCCACCACCCCGGATCCCCCATACGTGGGGTAGCAGGTAATCCCGATTCGCATACTGCCTTTTCAAATAAGAAAGTACTTGTTACCAGTCCCCACCGGTGCTTCCGACCCGCGGGGAATGAAACTGGCTGCCCCACCCTCGGCGCGCCTTTCTTCTTGCGCCTAGGGTGGGCCGTGGCCCCGTTTACAAAAGTTGCCGTCCTACCACAATCTGTAGAGCCGCGATGCGAGAGCCCTCTGTTCAAATGAGACGTGCGAAAGTCTTGCCCGAGCGCCCTGCCAGCGAAACAGAGCGCTCGTAGATTTGAAGTCCAGTTGAAGATTCTCAGTGCTTCTCGGCGGCGGCTGCGATTTTGGCTTCGGCTTCGCTGATCACCCTGAGGGCGTTGGTATAGGCGTCTTCGCTTTCGCCGGCCTCGGACCAGAGCTTGTTGCCGCGGTCCAGTTGTTGCTGGGCGCGGGGAACGTCGATCTCTTCGGGCTTGAGGGCATCGTTGGCAAGGATCGTGACGCGGTCGCCGAGGACCTCGACGAATCCCCAGCTCACGTTGTAGAGGGTGGTATCGGGACTGGTGGACTCGATGCCCGCGCCGGTGTGGATGCGAACGTCCCCTGCGCCGAGCTCGGCCATGAGTGGCGCGTGGCCGTAGAGGACTTCAAAGTAGCCGGACTTCGAGGGCAGCTCGACGGCGTTGGCATCGTGCTCGAAAAGAATGCGCTCCGGAGTGACGAGCCGGACGCGCAACTGATTGCTATCTTCTGGCATGAAGTTACTCCTAGCTTTCAGCTCTCAGCTTTCAGCTTTCAGCTCGTTGTGCGAATCGCGCCGTCGATTGACTGCGCGGTGGCACGGTGGCTGAAAGCTGAAGGCTGACAGCTAAGATCTGCCTTTACACCGTTGCCTTCAACTTCTCTGCGGTTTCCAGCACTTCCTCGATAGCGCCCTTCATGTAGAAGGCCTGCTCGGGGATGTCGTCGTACTTGCCTTCGATGATCTCCTTGAAGCTGCGCACCGTGTCGGCGATTTTCACGTAAGCGCCGGGGATGCCGGTGAACTGCTCGGCGACATGGAAGGGCTGCGACAGGAATTTCTGCACTTTGCGGGCGCGAGCCACGGTGAGCTTGTCGTCTTCAGAGAGCTCGTCGATGCCCAGGATGGCGATGATGTCCTGCAAATCTTTGTAGCGCTGCAGGATGCGCTTGACGCCCTGGGCCACATCGTAGTGGTCCTGGCCCACGATGCGCGCGGAAAGAATGCGCGAGGTGGAAGCCAGCGGATCGACGGCCGGGTAGATGCCGAGCTCGGAGAGTGGACGGGAGAGCACGGTGGTGGCGTCAAGGTGAGCGAAGGTGGTTGCCGGAGCCGGATCGGTCAAGTCGTCCGCCGGGACGTAAACGGCTTGCACGGATGTAACAGACCCCTTGCTGGTGGATGTAATGCGCTCTTGCAACTCGCCCATCTCCGTGGCCAGGTTAGGCTGGTAGCCGACGGCGGAAGGCATGCGGCCGAGGAGCGTCGAGACCTCGGAGCCGGCCTGCGTGAAGCGGAAGATGTTGTCGATGAACAGCAGCGTGTCGGAGCCTTCGACGTCGCGGAAGTACTCGGCGACCGTCAGGGCGCTCAAGGCCACGCGCAGACGGGCCCCGGGAGGCTCGGTCATCTGGCCGTACACCAGGGCGCACTTGGAGTTGGCCCAGTCGCCGGGCTTGATGACGCCGGACTCGGTCATTTCAAGCCACAGGTCGTTGCCCTCGCGGGTACGCTCGCCCACACCGGCGAACACCGAGAAGCCGCCGTGATTCTTGGCGACGTTGTTAATGAGTTCCATGATAACGACCGTCTTGCCCACGCCGGCGCCGCCGAACAGGCCGATCTTGCCGCCCTTCAAAAAGGGCTGGATCAGATCGATGACCTTGATGCCGGTCTCGAACATCTCTTCGTGGGTGGACTGCTCATCAAACAGCGGCGCGGGGCGATGGATCGGCATGCGGCCCTTTTCGCCGATAGGCCCGAGCTCGTCGACCGGCTCGCCGATCACGTTGATGACCCGGCCCAGCGTCTCCTTGCCCACCGGAACGCTGATAGGGCCGCCGAGGTCGATGGCCTTCATGCCGCGGACCATGCCTTCGGTGCCTTCCATGGCCACGGTGCGTACGCGGCCCTCGCCGAGGTGCTGCTGCACCTCGAGAATCACGTTGATGGGCGTGGGGACGGTGAAGCCGTCCGAGGTGACGCGCAGCGCCTGGTAGATGGGCGGCATGGTTGCTTCTTCGAACTGAACGTCTACGGCGGGGCCGGAGACCTGAATCACTTTGCCGATGTTTTCTGCCATTTTTCTTTGCCTTCTTGTTGCAGGAGCTATCAGCCCTCAGCTCTTAGCTATTTTGCACCGCGATGCCCGGTGTAGAATTCGCCGCGCCTGTCTTCGACGAAAAACCGATGGCTGAAAGCTGATCGCTGACAGCTTGCTTTTTCATAGCGCCGCGGCGCCGCTTACAATCTCGATTATCTCCTTGGTGATGGCGGCCTGGCGCACGCGGTTCATGTGCAGCGTGAGCGCGTCAATCATGTCGGAGGCGTTGTTGGATGCCGAATCCATGGCGGTCATGCGGGCCGCGTGTTCGGCGGCCACCGACTCGGTCATGGCGTGGTAGAGCATGGCGAAGATGTACTGCGGCAGCAAGCCGGCGAAGAGTTCCTCGGCCGGCTGCTCGTAGATGTAGTCGACGTCGGCGGTGCCGAATTTCTTGGCTTCCTCTTCGGCCTGGGCGGTGTCGGCGGGCTCGATCTCGATGCCGGCGGAAAGCGCGGCCTCGGCGGCGCGCTCCTTTTCTTCAACGCTCGGCTCCTGCGATCCGGCGATCTGAGACTCGCCGATCTTCAAGGGCAGCAGCCGCTCGACGACCAGGCGCTGGGCGATGACCGACTTGAACTCGTTGTAGACGATGTAGACAGCGTCGATCTCTTCGTGAACGTACCGGTCGATAATGCTGTCAGCCAGCTCGTGAACGCTGGAGGTCTCAAGCTTGATCAGCATACCAGGGTGGTCGCCGGTGACTTCGACCGGGCCTTTGCGCTCGGACCGCACCTGGCGGGCGACGCCGTCTTCGCCGGTCTGTTCGGTATAGACGGCCGCGGGGTAGCGGCGGCGCATCTGGTCGCGGCCCTTGCGGCCGATGGCCTCGATGTCGATCTCCTTGTCGGTGTTGCCGGAGATGAACTGGTAGGCGATTTTGAGGATGTTGGCGTTGAAGGCGCCGGCAAAACCCTTGTCGCCGGAGACGATCACCACCAGGACCCGCTTCTCGGGGCGAGTGATGAAGAGGGGATGGCGCAGGTTGCCGGTCTCCGGATCGAAGATCTCGGCGCGCCGGGTGAGCGACTGCAGGACGCTGGTGATCATCTGGGCGTAGGGCCGGGCGGAGAGGGCCCGCTCCTGCGCGCGGCGCAGCTTGGCCGCCGAGACCATCTTCATGGCCTTGGTGATCTGCCGCGTGTTCTTGACGCTTCTGATGCGGCGTCGGAGGTCGAGTACGTTTGCCATGCTTTTTAGCTTTCAGCTTTCAGCTTTCAGCCGTCAGCGTGTCGTCGTGCTGCCAAAATCTTCGTCAAATCAGGCGGTCAGCCTCTTGGCTGAGAGCTGAAAGCTGACAGCTCTCTATCTAACTACTTTGCTGCTACCGCAGACTCAAGTTCCGACTTGAAGTTTGCCGCGTATTCCTTCATGGCGGCGTGCAGGCGGTTGCGGATGTCGTCATCGAGCTGCTTCTTCTTGCCCAGGTCGTCGACCAGTTCACTCTGCGCGGCGTCGAAGTACTTGTACAGGCCCTCTTCGAAGGCGCGAATGTCGGAGACCTGAAATTCATCGAGATAACCCTGGGTGCCCGCGAACAGGACGATGACCTGCTGCTGCCAGGTGAGGGGATGGAACTGCGGCTGCTTCAACAATTCAGTCAGGCGCTGGCCGCGGTTGAGCTGCTTCTGGGTGAGCGGGTCAAGGTCCGATCCGAACTGCGCGAATGCGGCCAGCTCGCGGTACTGGGCCAGATCGAGCTTGAGCGTGGAGCCGACCTGCTTGGTGGCCTTGATGGCCGCTGAGAATCCTACGCGCGATACCGAAAGTCCTACGTTGACTGCGGGGCGCACGCCGGAGTTGAACAGGTCCGTTTCAAGAAAGATCTGCCCGTCGGTGATGGAGATGACGTTGGTGGGAATGTAGGCCGAGACGTCGCCCGCCTGTGTCTCGATGACCGGCAGTGCGGTCAACGAGCCGCCGCCCCGCTCTTTGCTCATCTTGGAAGAGCGCTCAAGGAGGCGGGAGTGGAGATAGAACACGTCGCCGGGATAGGCTTCGCGGCCTGGCGGCCGGCGGAGCAGCAGCGAGATTTCCCGGTAGGCCATGGCATGCTTGGAGAGATCGTCGTACATCACCAGGGCGTGGCGTCCGCTGTCGCGGAAGAATTCGCCCAGCGATGTGGCCGCGTAAGGCGCGAGATAGAGCATTGGTGCGGGCTCTGAGGCCGAGGCGGCCACGATGATGGTGTGGCCCATGGCGCCGGCTTCAGTCAGCGTCTGCACCACCTGCGCGATCGAAGACCGCTTCTGGCCGATGGCGCAGTAGATGCAGATCAGGTCGTTCTTGGCGTTGTTGATGATGGTGTCGAGCAGAACGGCGGTCTTGCCGGTTTGCCGGTCGCCGATAATGAGCTCGCGCTGGCCGCGGCCGATGGGGATCATGGCGTCGATGGCCTTGAGCCCTGTGGCCATGGGCTCGCGAACCGGCTGGCGATCGATAATTCCGGGCGCCAGACGCTCGACCGGCAGCGTCTCGGTGGTCGCGACGGGCCCCTTGTCGTCGATCGGAATGCCGAGAGCGTTGACCACCCGCCCGATCATGGCGTCGCCGACGGGAACGGAGAGAATCTTGCCGGTGCGCTTGACCTCCTCGCCTTCCTTGAGCTCGGTGTAGTCGCCCAGGATCACGGAACCGACCGAGTCTTCTTCAAGCGAAAGGGCGAGACCGGCAATGCCGTGCGGGAAGCTGAGCAGCTCGCCGGCCATGACTTTGTCGAGACCGCGGAGGCGGGCGATGCCGTCGCCCAGGGTGGTGATGGTCCCGACTTCGTCGACCTGGACCTTCGAATCGTAGTTCGCGATCTGCTCGCGAAGGAGCTGCGTAATCTCGTCTGCCTTGATCTGAGCCATCTACAGTGAACAGTGAACAGTGGTCAGTGGCCAGTTATCCGCATCATGCATCGAACTGACCGTTTCGAACCGCTGAACTCCTGCCTCCCTTTCAAAAACTTCGATTCCGATTCAATTCAAAAAATCCTTACTCGCCGACTGATGTCTGTCTGATCACTGTCCACTGATCACTGTTCACTGAACTTCGTCATTCCGCGATCAGCGTTTCTCTCAATCTTTCGAGACGGCCGCGAACAGAGCCGTCGTAGACCGTGGAGCCGAGACGGACTACGGTGCCGCCAAGGATGGCCGGGTCAAGTTTGAAGCTGGGGTCGATGCGCGAGCCGGCCAGCCTTGCCACTTCGGCCACCAGCGTATCGCGCTCGTCTTTGTCCAGCTCGCGGGCGGTGACAATCTCCGCGGGGCGAATGCCGAGCTGTTCCTGAAGCAGCCTGCGCCAGGCTTCGGCAACCTCGTTCACGTGGCCGATGCGGTCGTTGTTGATGAGCACGGCGATCAGGTTGCGGAGCTCCTTGCGGAGGGCCAGTTTGGCGTTCAACGTGTCGAGGAACTCAACCTTTTTCACGGCCGGTATGGCGGGATTGACAAAAAATTCGCGCAGTTCCGGGCTGCCGTTGAGGGTAGCCAGGAAATCATTGAACTGGCTCCCGATGGCTGAGGCGTCGAGCTTTTCGGCGGTAATCACATCGAGGAATGCGGCTGCGTAGCGGGCGACAAAGGCGGGCATTTAGTTGGCTCCTCCACCAGCGCCGTTCCGCTGGGCGTCGCCGACAAACTCGGCGATGAGGGCTCGGTCGGTCTCCGGCGATGAGGCAAGCCGTTGTGAGACCTGGCCTGCGGCCTGGTCGAGAGCCAGGTCGGCGGCGAAGTGGCGCAGCGCGCGCCGGGCCTGGGCCGCGGCCACGGTGATCTCCTGTTCGGCGGAGGAGACGACCCGGGCGCTTTCCTCTTCGATGACGGCCTTGATGCGCTTCTCGTCCTCGATGCTGTCGTGCTCGATCTGGTCGCGGAACTTCTGGATTTCCTCGCCGAGGCCGGCGAGTTTTGCTTCGACGGCGCTGAGCCGCGCCTTGGCGTCTTCGGTGGCCTCGCGGGCGGTCTTGATGTCCTGGCTGAGGGTCTCTGAGCGCTGGTGCAACATGCGGGGCACGATCTTCACCAGCGGAATGACAATCGCTACGACGATGATGAGAAAGTTGAGCAGCTCGAAGATGCGGGCGGTGGTTTCGACGCTCAAGCCCAGCTTGCGGCCGATCGATTGGACCACCGGGGCGTGGCGGAAGACATTGTCCTGCTTCTGCTCGTCGTCCGGCGTGGTTTCTGTCGCATCGCTGGGCGCCGAGGAGTTGGCGGAGGGCGCGGTCTGCTGGGCCGTGGCGCGATGAGGCGCGGCGGCGACCGTCGCGGCCAGCAGCGCGGCAAAGGCTAAAGAAAGAATCCAGGAAAGACCGGCCTGCTTGGAGTGCTTCAAGTTGATCAACGGGAACCCCCGGCAGCCAGCGGCATGACGGCGCGCACGACCTGCGCGGCCAGGTCTCCGGCCGAGGCCTGGATGGCAAGTTTGGCGACGGCGGCTTCGGTGTCGAGCATCTCCTCAGCCTGGATGACCCTGGCTTGAGCGGCTTTGCGCGCCTGGTCGAGGGCGGCGTCGCGCTCGGCGTTCCACTGCTTCACGCGCTGCTCGCGAATCTTGAAGACGTCGGCGCGGGCCTGGCGGAGCTTGGCGCCGTACTCGGCAGCACGCTCTTCGGCCTGGGCGATGGCTTTCTGCGCGTCTTCGATGGCGCCGGCGGTCAGGGCGCTGCGTTTCTTGAGGGTTTCCGTCAGCGGCCCCTGGATGAGGAACTGGTAAGCCAGGACCAGCAGGACGAAGAGCAGGGCGGTCGGAATGCTTCCGACCAGAAGAGCCCCGACTTGTTGGAATATCTGTTCCATGTGCGAGGGGATTGGCTCCGGCGTACAGATGGATTCTAAATGGTTGGAACACTTTTTTGTAGCAGGGGCGAACGGCGAAGTCAACGTTGTCGACGGCTCTGGTACCACCAACTGTGACTGCGGTCACGAATTGGGAAAATGCCGCAAATAAAGCTTGCTTTTGATGAAAACAAGCCTAAACTAAACATACCACCTAGACCCGGACCAGGGTCCAGCGGGCAGGCGGTTCCGGGAAGTCCTTCCACTCCCGGCTCCGTCGGCCCGCCTCTTAATTTCTGGGGACATTTTTAGCCTTCAGCTCTCAGCTCTCAGCTCTCAGCTCTCAGCTCTCAGCTCTCAGCTCTCAGCTCTCAGCTTTCAGCTCTCAGCTCTCAGTTCTCAGCCTTCAGCTTCGTCTTGAACGAGTGTGCGTCGATGGCGACACGAGGTTTCGGGCCTGCGAGACTCGGCCATAACAGCCAACTCGCGCTGTCAAAAAGCCGACGGCTGATAGATGAAAAGCTAAGGCCTTGCCGTCAATAGCCCTTGCGCGCGGAGCCATGCTTCGAGCAGGGCCGGCCACTGGTCCAGAGCCGCATCGCCTTTTCCCAGTCCGCTGCCATGCGCCCCGCTGGCGAATATGTGCATCTCGGATGGGACCCCGGCCTTGACCAGCGCCTCGTAGAAACTCAGGGATTGCTCGACCGGCACGGTCTGGTCATTGAACGTGTGATAGATGAAGGTGGGCGGGGTTTCCTTGGTCACGAAAAGCTGCGGGGAAAAGGCGGCACGAAGTGCCTCGCACCGGTCCATCAGGTTGAACGTCTTGCAGTAGCTCAGGTGCGAGGTGTCGGTGGAGATGGCGTCGATCCAGGGGTAGCCGAGGATGAGGTAGTCGGGACGGCTGGAGACGCGGTCGATCGGGTCCTCGGCGTCTGGCTTGCCGGCAACGAACTGGGTTCCGGCGAGGGCTGCCAGGTGGCCGCCGGCGGAGAAGCCGATGACCACGATGCGGTTTGGATCGATGTGGTAGTCGGCGGCACGGGCGCGGACAGTCTGGATGGCCCGGCGGGCGTCGATGAGCGGCACCGGGAGCACGTAGCCCTGTGAGGTCAGCCGGTAAGTGAGGATAAAGGCCCGGAAACCGCGGGCGGTGAACCAGTCCGCGAACTGGCGGCCTTCGAGGTTGCCGGCCAGGCCGACGTATCCCCCGCCCGGGAAGATGATGACCGCGGAGCCGTTGGCGTGGCCGGGCTGGGGATCGAATATGGTGAGGGCGGGAATATCGGCGCAGGCGTTGCCTTTGGCTTCAGGCGCCGGGCCGGGCCAGAGGCGGATGGTTTGAATTCCAAGAAAGGTATTGTCAGTGCCGGGAGTGGCGCAGGAGGGGGCTTGCGAAAAGGCCGCGGCGCAGGCGAAGAGACCGGCCGCCAGCAGGGCGAATTGACGCTTCATGGTTGGACCTTCCTTGATTGGGGAGGATTATAGCGGGTCTGGGGTCAGAGATCAGGGGTCAGGGATCAGGGGTCAGAGATCAGAGATCCCTGACCCCTGTCCTCACAGCCAGAGGGCCATATGCCCGGGGCACGGGTTTTCGGCTTGCACACAGAGGCTTTCGGCCAAGTCGAGGCCGTAGCGGGCGAAGTAATAAGCGGCGCCGTGGACGCGTTCCTGCATGACCCCCCCAGGGTAGAGCGACTGGGCGATTGATTCCGCGTGGCGGGCGAGCGATTCTTCGCGCTTGATCTGGAAGTTGGCGGCCAGGTTGCGCAGGCGGTTCATCTGGTAACGCATTTTGCGGGCGGAGATTTCAGCCGAGCGGGCCAGGCCCTGGTCCAGCGAACTGGTCCAATCGAGCAGAAAGGCAAGCTCTGTATCGAGGGCGTTTCCGGCGGCGGCCAGCTTTCGTTTGCCTTCGATAGGCAAGGCACGGGCCGCGAGGAGTTTGCCGAGCGATGCGGCGTCTTCATCGAGAACGCGGCCGAGGGTGAGTTCGTGGCGGCGAAGCAGCTCGCCGATGGCCGGCTCGATGAGCGTGGCGGAGAGGCGCGGCGCGGGCGGGGTCTGGCGGCCGAGAATGCGCTCGTAAAGCACCGCCGACTGGGCAAAATAGGCGATCTCGGCCGGCCCGCCAATGAGCGACGTGGTGGAGAGCAGGAAGTCCTGAAAGACGGGGCGGAGCAGCGCGGAAGGCGAGATGCGCTCGGGCTCGGCGTCGAGGATGCCGGTCAGATCTGCCGTGGTGAGGGTCCTGCGGCCGGCGTGCCACAGGCCGTCGGGCTCCTCGGCCGTGGGAGCGGTGCGGCGAAGGGCCTGGCGGACGCCGGTTTCCGCGTCGATGAGGAACAGCAGGCTGGATTGCGGAGTGACCGCCACCTGGGCGTGATAGCCGGCTGCTTCAAGGGCGCGGTTGCGGTCGAGCAGCGCAGCGTGGAGCTCGTCGGCGCGCTCGATGGCGGCGCGCAGGACAGGAGCGCCGAGGCGGTGGAAGTCTCGGCTGGCGGCGTCGAGGACAAGCAGGCCCTGGGCGGCGAAGATTCTCGAGTAAAACGAAGCGAAGGCCTGGGCGAAGGTGCGGCCGGGCTGCCAGGCGGTGGCGAGGGCTTCCATGGCCTCAGAGAAGCCGAGCAGCTCCCAGGCGCGATCGACCAGCGGAGTGATGGAGTCGTCCAGAACCACCTTGCCGACCGGAACTGGGCTATGGGGCGCGGTGGCATAAGTTAGTTTGGCCAGCATGTGGCGGGCGGGAAAGGTCACGTGGTTGATCTCTTCGAAGTCGTGATCTTCAGTGGCCAGCCAGAAGATGGCGGCGTGGGGATGGCCGGCCCGGGTGGCCTGGCGGGCGCGGGCCACCGCGGTAGCCGCTTTGAAGGGGGTGAAGAGCGGACCGCCGAAGAGGCCGACTTGCTGGCCTGTGACCACGGTTCCTGCGCCCTGGGCGAGTGCTTCGATGGCGGCGGCCGCCGACAGGGATGGATTTTGCGCCTTCAGCAGGCGGACCAGCTCCGGCCAATGATCGGGAACGGGCGGCCGGGTGGGCGAGGCAAATTCGGTTTGGGATACCCCGTAGAAGGCGCGTGCAGTTTCATTCGCGGCGCAGAAATCGACGAAGAGGCGATTCAGGCCTCGAGCCTGGGTGACGGGATAACAGTCTGCGGTCAGCGAGTCGTTCACTTCTGGACCTGTGCCTTGGAAGAAACGTGAAGGTTGCAGCGCAATCGGAGTTCGGCCTAATTAAGGATGCCATGCCGGAGGGATTCGATGCAGGACCCTGCTCGGAATGAGCGGCATAAGGCGCCCGATGCGTATACTCTGTCTTTGGATTAAGCGGTCAGGACCAGCGAGATTGAGCGCGTCGACGCGCGAGGAGAGATGAAATGGCCACGAAAAAGAGGGTGATGGCGGCGAAGGCCGCGACGGCAAAGGCTACGAAGAAGACGCCGAAGCCGGCGAGGTTAAAGGAAGGGAAGCTGAAGTATGCCGTGAACCCCGAGCCGGTGGTTGTGGGCAAGGCGGTGATCGTCACCTCGAAGGTGGTCTACCAGGGGCCGCTGTTTCGCGTCCTGCACGACAAGCTGATCGAGCCGGACGGGCGGCACAACGAGCGCGACGTGATCCGCCACAATGGCAGCGTGGTCATCCTGGCGCTGGACAGTTCCAAGAGCAGGAAGAATCCCTGGGTAGTGATTGAGCGCCAGTACCGGCACGCGGCCAACCAGTATCTTTGGGAACTGCCGGCGGGCAAGCTCGATCCAGGCGAGGATGCGCTGACAGGCGCCAAGCGCGAGCTGGCCGAAGAGACCGGATACGCCGCGAAAAAGTGGAAGCCGCTTGTGGAGTACTACGCCAGCCCTGGATTTCTCGGCGAGTCGATGAAGGTCTTTGTGGCCGAAGGGCTGCAGGCGGGCGACGCGCATCCTGAAGAGGACGAAAAGATTGAGTTCCGGCTGGTGAAGCTTTCCGAGCTGTTGAAAATGATTGAAAAAGGAGCCATTCTTGACGGCAAGACGCTATCGAGCGTGCTTCTGTACGCCAGGCTGATACGAAAAAAAGGCAAGAAATAATGTGCGCTGAGGGCAAATGGAATGTAGAATCAGCTTCGGCGCTAATGTGCGCTAACTGACACAAGCGCAGTCCGGCGGGTCGGCCGGCTCAGCGTACGGCGGTCAGAAAAAAGGCTTGTTCGCAGACCTCGGCGAGCCTTGCGAGATTCCACTTTGTGGACTTCTTTCCAGGAATTTGGATCAACCTTTATCCCCATTTCATCGTCATACGGTTATCGGTGTGAGAATTCCCTATTCGATCGCCGTCTACCAACGCTCCTCCACACGGCACAAAAGGAAGGCGGGAACCTGTGGCTCAGTACAAAGGTAAGGTCAAGTGGTTTAACAACGCCAAGGGCTACGGATTCATCGGACGTGAAGACGGGCCGGATGTATTCGTTCACTACTCTGCGATTCAACTGGATGGGTACAAAACGCTCAAAGAAGGCGACGAGGTCGAGTTCGATATCGTAGAGGGTCAGAAGGGTCCCCAGGCGGACGCGGTGATCCGCTATCGGGATAGCGCCCACAGCGCTGCCGGCGCAGCTTAACACAAGCCAGGGCTTAAGCTCCGGCAAAAGCAAGTTCCGGGCGCACCAGAAAGACCGCTGCCCGGCGGTACCGCTGAGCCTGTGTCTGAATTTCCCCGGTTATCACAACACTTCTCCAACGATCGCGCGAGTGTGTTCGGCGTCAGCGGTGCGCCTGCGCGCGGAGCCCTGAGACGCGTGCGGCTGGCTTCGTCGAACTGGCTTTGTGAAGGCGGATGATCGATACTGCCCTCGGAGGCCGATGAGATGGACAATCGCACCATGGCGCGACTGCTCGAGGAGACAGCCGATCTGCTTGAAATCGACGGCGGGGATGGATTCCGCATCCGCAGCTATCGCAGGGCAGCGGAGGCGGCCGAGGAGACGACTGTCGACCTCACCGAGGCCGCGGCGGACGCGGCGCGCCTGCTTGAGATTCCAGGCATCGGCAAGAGCATGGCGGCCAACCTTCAGGCGATTGCCGCCACCGGAACGCTGCCTCTGCGCGAGGAGCTGCTGGCCCGGTATGGTCGGGGCCTTCTGGAGCTCTTGAAGCTGCCGGGAATGGGTCCGAAGACGGTGGCGCTGGTGTGGGATGCCGCCAAAATTGCCAGCATCGACCAGCTTGCCGAGGCCATTGACGCGGGACGGCTGAATGGCCTTCCGCGCATGGGCGCCAGGCAGATTGAAAAGCTGAAAAAGGGGATCGAGGACTACCGGCGCTCGGCGGGACGATTTCGCATTGACGTGGCCGCGGAAGAAGCGGAGCGGATTTCAAAATATCTGCTCGGCTTTCCTGGCATCGAGCGGGTGACCCCGGCCGGATCGCTCAGGCGCGGTCGGGAGACAGCTGGAGACCTGGATTTGCTGGCGACCGGCCCGGCCTGCGCGCCGGCTCAGACAGCGGATGCGGTGGAATATGTGGCCGCGTATCCGGACATCCACGACATGATCGCCAGGGGCGAAAACAAGGTGAGCTTTCACACCGCACAGGGGATGCAGGTCGATGTGCGGCTGCTGCCTTCGGAGTCGTATGGGGCCGCGCTGCAATATTTCACCGGCTCCAAGGCGCACAACGTTTCGCTGCGGCAGCGGGCGCTGAAGATGGGCCTGACCCTGAGCGAGTGGGCGCTGGCGCGGCTGGATGACGGCACGCCGGTGGCGCGGGAGACCGAGGAGGAGATCTACGCGGCGCTGGGGATGGACTGGATGCCGCCGGAGATGCGCGAGAACCTGGGCGAGATCGAGGTGGCCAGCCACCGGGCTATTCCAAAACTCGTAAGCCCGGAGGACCTGCGCGGCGACGTGCACATGCACACCACGGCCACCGACGGGCGCAGTTCGATCCGCGAGATGGCCGATGCGGCGCTGGCCTGCGGGTATGAATACATCGCCATCACCGACCATTCGAAAAACCTGGCCATGACCAACGGCCTCGACGAGAAGCGCGCCCTCGAACACATTGCGCGCATCCGCGAAGTCGACCGCGAGATGGAGGGGCGCCTGCGGGTGTTCGCGGGCATTGAAGTGGACATACTGTCCGATGGGGTGCTCGATCTCGATGACGAGGTGCTGGCGCAGATGGAAGTGGTGATCGCCAGCGTTCATACCCGCTTTGAGCAGGGCCGGGAGGAGATGACGGCGCGGGTGCTGAGGGCCATCGAGAATCCCTGGGTGCGCATCCTGGGGCACCCGACCGGAAGGCTTTTGCTCAAGCGGGAGCCGTTCGCTCTGGATATGGGCACGGTTCTCAGGCGCGGAGCGGAGCTGGGCGTGGCCATGGAGCACAACGCCGACCCGGCGCGGCTCGATCTCTGTGACCGCGATCTGCGGCTGGCTAAGGAACTGGGATGCAAGATCGTCATCAATTCGGACTCGCACGATTGGCGCAACCTGGGAAAGATGGGCTACGGGGTAAAGCAGTCGCGGCGAGCCTGGCTGACGGCCGGAGATGTGCTGAACACGCGCGGCGCCGAAAGATTCCTGGCCGGGTTGAGGGGCAGGCCGTAGACTCCGCGGAATACTACAGGCGGGGTGAACCACTGCAGCGGACCGGGTTGCGCGCGACACGGCGAGATTCAGCGTGCTTGTGCACAGAATTCCGCGATCGAGCGCGCGAATATATAGCCGGTTTTGCCCGGTTAGGGATAAGATTGGGGCAATATGAGCCTCCTGCAGCATGACACCACCGATCAACTGGACGATGCCGCCCGCGGCGAGGAATATACCAAGGGCACCAGCCATGTATTTATCGCTGCCGGGATCGCTGGAATTGTGGTCACGCTGGCGATTGCCATCTACGTGTACGCGGGGCAGACACCGCCCGTGGCCGTGGGCCAGATTCTCGCAGTGACGGCGCACGCCATGCATGTGGAAACGAAGGGGTTTGACGCCAACGGCGCGCCGATTCCGAGGGAAACCTTCGACCAGGTGTACGTGTTTACCAAGGTCAAGCTGACCAATCAGAGCAAGGGGCCCCTGTTCCTGACCAACATGACGACCAACGCCCTGTTGGCGGACGGCATCCACTCCAGCTACGCGGCGTCCGCTTCAGACTATGACCGAGTCTTTGTCGCCTATCCGGACATGCCGGTGGAGCGCGACACTCCTCTCAAGCTGGACGCGACCATCGAGGCCGGGCAGACGGTCGAGGGAACCGTCGTCTCGGCTTTCAAGCTCACCAAACAGGACTGGGACGCCCGCAAGGGCCTGAACTTTACCTTTGGCTTCCAGTACCAGCCGAATCTCGTGCTGACCCCGCCAGGGCCGGTTATTGACCGGTAGGCGGAACCGGCGCGCCCTTGGGCGTGGACAAGTAGCCGGTGATCTGGTTCTTTGAACTGATGGTGTTGACCACGATTTCAAAGAGCGACGGATCTTTGCCGCTGTAGAACTGCAACGGCTCGTTTACATTGCGGTCCTTTTTCTCGTAGGTCTTGTCGTCGGCGTAGACGTTGAGGGTGAACCTGCTCTTTTTCGGGTCGGTCTTTTTCAGCTCCAGGCTGACCGTGCCGACCGGCTTCTTCTGTCCCTTGGTGAGAGTGAACTCGTAATAGTTTCGGTCGCCTTTGTGTTCGAGCAGAACCAGTTCGTCGTGATTGCGGGCGATGACGCTGTTGGTGCTGCTCAGGTCTCCGCGGATGGACTGGAGCTGGGTCACGGCTGTGGCCAGGTCGTTCTGGGTCTTGCCCAGGTCGGTCTTGACGCCGCCGACGTCGGTCTTGACGTTGGAGACCTCGCTGGACACGGCGCTGACCTGTTGCGCGGTCTGCTGCTGGGCGGTCACGAGACGCTGGTTGTCCACTTGCTCGCGATGAATGATCTCCTCGGCGCGGGCGTCAAGCTGCTTCTGGGTCAGGCCCAGGGACTTGCCCAACTCGTCGGTGGTGACGCGGAGCCGGGCGTCCGTCTCGCGCAGTTCGGCGGCGAGTTTCACGTTTTCCTGTTTGGCGTCGGCCAGCTCGGCCTGCTGGGTGGTCAGACGGCTGCCGAGGGTGGAGCACCAGATCAGGCCGCCGATCGCGGCCAACAGGGCAACTGCCAAAACGGCCAGGATGGCGCCGGAATATGTTCTGGGGGCATCTTCAATTTCGCTCATTGCTTGCCTTTCGTCCTGTGCGGCGCTTGAAATCGAACCGCGCTGGAATCACGACGACAATCACTCAGGATTAGACGCCGGTTGGTGAAAAACTCCGCAGTACGCTGCGAAACGTTCGAGGTGTCGTGGAATTCGCTCCTTGCGGCATGCCCGGAATGGGATGCCGGAGAGCGGCTCCGGAGAGCTTCGAGCGCGCATCTCAGGAGAAGTAACAGAATAGCGGACCAGCGCGGAGTTCGAAAGGAAAATGGTGAGCCTCTCGGCAGAGCAGGACGGAATTCGGCCGCGGGCGAGTTGGACAGCGAGAACGCGGAGCCCAGGTTTTGCCGGACCGATTCCGTGACAACCACCGAATCGCTCAGTTATAAACATCTTTACCGCACTTTCCGGCGTCCGGCCCGATCTGGAGCTATTTTGAGGCTTCGGCGGGACGCGCCCTTACTGGAGTTTCAAATAACGTCAAGCGCAAGAAGGAGACTCGAAAGATATGTCGACTGCGGTGGTTGGAAAGGGTTTGGAAGGGATAGTTGCCGCGAACTCGGGCATCTGCTGGATCGACGGGGAAGCGGGCGTACTTTCTTACCGGGGAATCGACATTCATGAGTTGGCCGAGCACTCTACCTTCGAAGAGACCACTTTTCTGCTGTGGAACGGTTTTCTGCCCAATGAGCTGGCGCTGCGCGAGTTTCAGGCGCAGTTGTCCTTGGCGCGGGCGCTCGATCAGCGCATCATCGACATGCTGAAGGCTTTTCCCACCGCGGCCACGCCGATGGAGGTGCTGCGAACCGCGGTGTCGGCGTTAAGCTTTTACGACGCCGATGAGAAGGACAATTCGCACGACGCCAACGTGCGCAAGGCCTATAACCTGACCGCGCAGATTGCCATGATCGTGGCCATTTACGATCGGCTTCGCAAGGGGAAGGAAATTGTTCCGCCGGACAGGTCGCTGTCTCACGCCGGGAATTTCTTGTGGATGCTGAACGGGGAGTTGCCGTCGGAAACGGCAACGCGAACCTTGGATATCGCGCTGATACTTCATGCCGACCACGAGTTGAACGCTTCCACCTTCGCCGCCCGGGTCATCGCCGCGACCCTTTCCGACATCCACTCCGCCATTACCGGCGCAATCGGCGCGCTGAAGGGCCCGCTGCATGGAGGCGCCAACGAAGGCGTGATGCGGCTGCTCTTGAAGATCGACAAGGAAGGCGCCGAGCCGGTGGAGTACGTCAGGAACATGCTGGCGGCCAAGCAGAAGATCTCCGGCTTCGGACATCGCGTCTACCGGACCGAAGACCCGCGGGCCACGCACCTGCGCCGCATGAGCGAGCAACTGGGCAAGGATGCCGGTCAGCCGAAGTGGTTCGAGATGTCGCGGGCCATCGAGCTCTATATCAACCAGGACAAGAAGCTGAACGCGAATGTGGATTTCTATTCGGCTTCGACCTATGCCACGCTGGGCATCGACATCGATCTGTATACCCCGATCTTCGCGGTGAGCCGGATTGCCGGCTGGGCCGCGCACGTGATCGAACAGCTCGACGACAACCGCCTGATCAGGCCGCGCGCGGAGTACATCGGGCCGGTATATCCTTCGCCCTGGATCCCGGTTGCGGAGCGGCCGTAGCCCCGATTTGCATGGAGTCGGTCTTCGGACCGGGCTCCTTCCAGTCGCCAGCTTTCAGCCTTCAGCTCTCAGCCCACCATGCCGCCACTCAGTCATTCGACGCGGCGATTTGCGCAACGAGCTGAAAGCTGAAAGCTGAAAGCTGCTCTTCTGGCGTTATGGCGGAACGGCTCATCCCGGTCTCCCCTTCCACATCAGGTAAAGTCCCCACGCGGCGACCGTGCAGTTGTCCCGGATTCTCCCGTCCAGCATCATTTGCTCGAATTCTTCCACCGTCACTGAATGGACGACGAGATCGTGCTCTTCGGCGTCGGGTTCGCGCTGGGACTGGGTGAGACCGGTGGCTAGAAAAACGTGCTGTTTCTGGCGGGTGAAGCCGTAGGCGATCCAGAGCGTGCCGAGATGAATCACTTCAGCGGCCAGCAGCCCGGTTTCCTCTTTGAGTTCGCCGCAGGCCAGCTCTTCAGGGTTCGCGATCTCCATCTCCCAGCCGCCTTGGGGCAGCTCAAGGGCGCGCTCTTCGATGGTGTAGCGGAACTGCTCGACCAGCCAGACTCGGCCCTGGTCGATGGGAAGAATGATGGCGGCGTCGTCCTTTTCGACCACGCCGTAGATCCCCTCCTGGCCGTTGGCGCGAAGAATGCGGTCTTCGCGCAGTCGCATCCAGCGGTTGCGGTAGACCTCGCGCGTAGCGAGCGTGGTAATGGAGCGCCCGGCGCTCGGTGCGTTCGGATTCACGGCGTTTCCTTGCCCGTTAAGAGATCGCTCAATCAGCTATTGTCTCGCAACAATTTTGCCACCACATGAGAAACCTGGTTCTCGTATTTCGAAGTGGCCATTTTTTTCAGGTGCTCGCGAAGCCAGTCCTCGTCCCAGAATTCCCATTTCCGCTCTTTGAAGTGTTTGCGAAGTTTAATCCGGTCGTCCTTGCCGGCGACATGTCCGCAGGCTAGACAAAGACGAACATTTCTGGCGGGAATCCGGGGACACGCCCTCGACTCGGTCAGTTGCACCCTCAGCCGGTTGAAGACGACTTTTCGCAGTGTGGGACTGTCGTCGGAAAAGAGCTTGTACCGCCCCGCAGTCACAGTGTCCGCACCGCTGAGTCCGTCAAATGTGACGCCGCGGGAATTGATAAAACTCTTGCACTCTACCACATAGAGGAGATTGCCACGCCCCCTATAGGCGACAATGTCGAGTTCCGGCCTGGGCATAGTTCGCTTACCAACACTCTCTTTCTCCTTTGGCGTCAGATTTACTTTGACGGATGTCTGTACCCAGAAACCGTCCATCCAAAGCATTTCGCTTACGACCCGCTCAAAAGCGTCCATTTCCTTCTCCTTATTCACTCATGGCGCGTGCGAAACCTTCTCATGCGGCCCATCAGCGATGCCGGGCCGCTGACCGTGAGACGGACCAGGTTTCCCTCATACGCGCGGCTGTGGATCACCGTGCCTGCCTCGATGGCGGCCAGAGCCGAGCCCTCGTGCTGGGGTACAAAGAATTCGGCTTCGATGACCGGGTCGGTATAGAGTGCCGCGTCGATGGCCTCAAGCAGCCCGGGGATGCCTTCGCCGGTACGGGCCGACAGCGCGACCGCATCCTCATTTCTCGCGCTGTATTTTGTGCCTGTCAGCAGGGATCCGCGTTCCTCCTCTCCAAGCAGGTCGATCTTGTTGAGCACCTCGATGCGCGGCTTGGAAAGGGAATCGAGCTCGCCGAGAACCGTCTCGACCTGGGACTTCTGCTCTTCGCCGTAGGTGGAAGAGGCGTCGCGGATGTGGAGGAGGATCTCAGCCTGAACGACCTCTTCGAGCGTGGCGCGAAAGCTCGAGACCAGCGTGTGGGGAAGGTTGCGGATGAATCCGACCGTGTCGGACAGCAGAACCTGTCGGCGGCTGGGCAGTTGGATTTTTTTCAGTTTCGGATCGAGGGTGGCGAACATGCGCGAAGAGGAGAGCACATGCGACCCGGTCAGCGCATTGAAGAGGGTGCTCTTGCCCGCATTGGTGTAGCCGACCAGGGCGACGGTGGGAACGGGGACGGCTTCACGGCGCTGGCGCTGCTGCTTGCGGACGCGGCGCACCGCTTCCAGCTCGGATTTGAGGTGGTCGATGCGGCGCTGAATGCCGCGGCGATCGGTTTCCAGTTTAGTTTCGCCGGGACCCCGGGTGCCGATGCCGCCTCCGAGCTGGGACATGGATTTGCCCCGGCCGGCCAGGCGCGGCAGCAAATATTCGAGCTGGGCAAGTTCGACCTGGAGCTGGCCCTCGCTGGTTCGGGCGTGGCGGGCGAAGATGTCGAGGATGAGCTGGGTGCGATCCAGCACCCGGCAGGGCAGGGCGGCCTCGAGGTTGCGAAGCTGGGTGGGCGAGAGGTCGCGGTCGAACAGAACCAGATTGGCGTGAGCGGAGGCGACGATGCCCGCGATCTCCTCCACCTTGCCCGAACCGATCAAAGTGGCAGGGTCGGGCCGGGGACGGTGCTGCATCACTTCGGCAGCTACATGGGCGCCGGCGCTTGAGACCAGCTCGCGGAATTCGGCCATCGACTCCTGGGCGTCGAGCCCGGGGAGTGGAGACGACGGCGACGTGAGCGCGGGCCGGGAAGCGGGACTGTCGGAATCCCCGGAGTCAGAAAAATTGCCGTCGCCTGGGGAACCGTTGTCGAATTGATCCGGTTGAGCAGCGATGCCGAGGCGCAGCCCCGTGCGCCGCGCAGACGCGCGGTTGGCTGCGAAGTCCACTCCCACCAGCACCGCGCGCTCTACATTCGGTTGGCCGATTTCGGCGCCGCTGAACCCGCTTGGCGGGGATTCCGGGAGTCGGGACTGCTTCCGGCTGGTTATCGTTGCTCCGCGGTCTGAGGCCCGGACGAGATCGGCATGGGAGTTAGCCCGATACCCGTCGGCGCGCCTGCTGGCCGGTGTTCGGTGTGCATCACGCTCCGGTTGCTGACCACGGTCGAGATGGCATGTTTGAAGATCAACTGCTCCTGACTGTTGTTTTCGAGCAGCACGGAATACTTGTCGAAGGACCTGATTTTTCCGGTGAGTTTGACCCCGCTGACCAGATAAATCGTGATTGGAGTCTTGTCCTTGCGAACCGTGTTGAGAAATGTATCCTGGATATTTTGTGCCGGCTTGTTATCCATGTGCCGATCTCCTGCTTCCTCTGTAGGTTGTTGGCTGCAACTGCCGTTTGGTTAGCTTTCAAGTCCGCGGAGATGGCGCCGGAACTCCCGGTGCGATTTACCTCCGCAATGTGTCCACCATATAGTGGTTTGCGATCCATTTCAACTCCGGGCCCGCGCAAACCCGTGTCGGGCTTCCAATTGAATCCATGAACCGAATAAAAAATCGACCCCTTCGAGACGCTTGTGGGGTCTTTGCCGATGGTCGACGCCGGTAGGAAAATCCGCTTCTGCTGGTAAGATAGATGCGTGCAAGACGCTGTTCGTCCGCCCGTGCCGCCCGCGCAAAAATCCCAGCCTGTTCCCATGCTCGACCTCAAGCGCCAGTATCGCGCGCTGCACCAGGAGCTCGTCGAGGCGCTGGGGCATGTGCTCGAGACGCAACAATTCATTCTTGGCGAGAGCGTGGCGTCGTTTGAGCGGGCCGCGGCCGAGCAATTGGGCGTAAAGCACGCCATCGGGTGCTCTTCAGGCACGGATGCCTTGTGGCTGGCGCTGGCCGCCGCGGGAATCGGCGAGGGAATGGGAGTCATCACCTCGCCCTTCAGCTTCTTCGCCTCGGTCAGCGCGATTCTGCGCGCCGGGGCAAAACCGGTGCTGGCCGACATCGAGCCAGCCACCTTCAACCTGGACCCCGCTGCGGTTGAAGCGGTTCTCGAGAGCGATTCCGCGGTCTCGGCGCGGGCGGTTCTGCCGGTGCACTTGTATGGGCAATCCGCCGATTGGTCCGCGTTTTCCCGCTTCGGGCGGGAGCGCAAGCTTTTTCTGATTGAAGACGCGGCCCAGGCCTGGGGCGCTGAGTGGGGCGGGGTCAAAGCCGGGGGGCTGGGCGATGCCGCCGCCTTCAGTTTTTATCCCACCAAAAACCTGAGCGCGGCCGGCGATGCCGGCATGGTCGCAACCAATTCGGACGACTTGGCGGAGCGGGCGCGGATGCTGCGCCAGCACGGGATGCGTCGCCGCTACTACCACGACGAGCTGGGTTGGAACACTCGGATGGACGGGTTCCAAGGCGCGGTGCTTTCGGTGAAGTTGAAGCACATCGAAGGTTGGAACGGGGGCCGGCGCAAGGTAGCCAGGCGCTATCATGCGTTGTTTCACGCAGCGGATCTGGCCGAATCCGGCCCGTATCCGGTGCATGCCATCGTGCTCCCCCGGGAGTTACCCGGTAGCCGCCACGCGTGGCATCAGTACGTGATCCGCGTAAAGCGGCGGGATGAGCTGAGGGAGTTTCTCGCGGCGCGCCGCATTGGCTCGGAGATCTATTACCCCGTCCCGCTGCACTTGCAGCAGGCGCTGAAGGGTCTGGGGTACGCGGCGGGGGATTTCCCCGAGGCAGAGCGTGCAGCGCGCGAAGTGCTGGCGCTGCCCATCTTCCCCGAGCTGCGCGACGATGAGCAGGAGACAGTGGTGGGTGCCGTCGCGGAGTTTCTTAGCTAGCTGGCTGGGCAGACCAACCAAGGCAAGCCAGCCAACGAGGCGGAGGAGTTCAAACCGCTTTTCCCATTTGTCTCTCACAGGACGAAAGTATCATCAGGTGCTTCGCCCGACACTGGACGATGCATCCTTTCCTGTTCTCGGAGCCTTGTTCTGTAACAAGGGCACGGCTTCAGCCGGGCCGCAAATGCACACTTAAATGATTCGGGCTTCAGCCCCTGCGGAACCCGGCATCTCTTGCAGTATCCATTTTCTTTTGCGCTAAAAACCCATAGCAAAAAAGGGTACTCCGCTGCGGATGCGGCTAGCCCAGCTTTGACAGGGTTTTCGGCGATGTACGCCCGGTGGCTCTCAAAGTCCTGTTTGTTCATGACCTGCACTTCTGTAAATCCTCTCTGCCAGACCTCACCCTTGTAGCCGAATTCATGCGACAAACGGTGCGAGAATCTCCCCTTGATCAGCTGCATGGCCTTTTCAATGGTCATATCGCTGCGAACTTCGATCAGAAGGTGCACATGATCCGGCATGATCACGAAATCGGGCAGCTTGAAGCGATGTTCGGCAACCAGGGAGCGCAGCACATCGACGAGCAGATTGGCATTGCGCTCCGATTGCAGCAATCGCATGCCCATGCTGGTTTTTGTCGTAGCGAAAAAGACGCGCGTTGGGTTCAGAATGTCGGCCGGCGCGGCATTGCGGGCTGGATGCGCCATGGCAGGGGCTGAAGCCCGCTCTCCTTTCCATTACTGTTGCGGCGCGGCTAAAGCCGTGCCCTTCTTACAAAGCTCTACGACTCCTTGTTGTCCAGGCCCAGCTAAAGCCGTGTTGTCGTTGCAAGGCAAAATCTTGCCGTAGAGACTGCCGACGCATTCCGCAGGTACCTCGGTCCACTCATTTGCTCTGCACCAGCGGCAGTCCGGCGATGTTGAGACGCACCCGGTAAATGCTGCTGCTGGCAGCAATATAAAGCGTTTTGCGATCGGGCCCCGCGAAAGTCAGATTGCCAACCTTCTCGGGCATGACGATAGTTCCGAGCGGCTTGCCTTCAGGCGAGAAGATCCACACGCCACCGGGGCCGGCGCTGTAGATGTTGCCTTGGACATCGACCTTCATGCCGTCGGGAGAGCCTGGGCGCGGATCGGCGGTGGCGTCGTAGAGCAGCTTCGGCTCAGCCAGCGTGCCGTCGGGCTTGACGCGATAGCGCATCCAGATTTTCTTCGGCTCGGAGTTGTTGACGTAGAGATATTTTTCGCCGGGCGAGAAGGCGATGCCGTTGGGGCGGGTAAGGTCGCTGATCAGCAGTTGCATGCCTGCGTTGTCGGACGGTGCTCCGGGCTTGTGGTCCACCGCGTGTGGGATGCGGTAAACGCCATTGAACTTGAGCTGCTTGAGCGGATCGTCGTCGTGCTGGGTGGGCAGGCCGTAGGGCGGGTCGGTGAAGTAGAGCGATCCATCGGAGCGGTAGACGAGATCGTTCGGGCTGCTGAGACGCTTGCCCTGGTAGGAGTCGACAAGGATCGTGGGCGCCTGCGTGGGATCGAGCGACTCGAAGCGGTAGACGTCGCGCTGGGCGTGGCCGGCGACAGTGAGGCGGCCCTGGGCGTCGAGGGTCATGCCGTTGGAGCCGGATTCGGGACCGCCATAAGGCGTGGAACCCTTGTAGCCGCTGGGCTGGAGCCAGATGCTGTCGCCCTTGCCGGGAGTCCACTTGCGGATGCTGTTGGATGGAATCTCGGCGAAGTAGAGGCTGTCCTCGACCCATACCGGGCCTTCGACCCACTTGAAACCCGTGGCAACTCGCTCCAGTTGGGCGCCGGCGGGGAGGATGGAATCGACGGATGGATCGAGACGATCGACGTTGAGCGGGGTCGCCGCCTGCACGTCGGTTGCGACCGGTGCGGGTGCGGGCGGAGGCGGGGAGTTCTTGCAGCTCACGGCGAACAGCCAAGGGAGAGCCATAGCGGCTGCCAGAACTATGCGGCGGGATAACGTCGATTTCATTTGGATTCTTCCTGGGCAGAGGATTGAAGCGCCGGCGGATTTCCGGCGCATCCATCTTTCGCGGGAAGGGCTTGGGGTGTCAAGTTTGGCCGCCAGGCGCGCGCGGCTCCGCTCGACGAAACGGAACCCCGCATGGGCTGCGGATTATTTCGACGCCAATTGCGGGGATTTTGGAAGGCGCGCGTACTCGGCGCGGGCGGCGCGAAGCAGCGGAATGTCGCTGTCGCCGGTCTTCCATTGCGCGAAAAACTGCTCATATTCCTGACGGCTCTCGGCTGTCTTACTCAGGCGCGAATAAGCGCGGGCCAAGCCAAGATGAGCCAGCGGAAGCAGCGGCGAGAGCGGGTCGACGCCGGGATTGGAAATGATCTTCTGATATTCGGCCTGGGCCATCTCGGGGCGCTTGGCTTTCATCCACGCCTCGGCCCGCTGGGTGGGTACGGTGTAGCTCGCCAGCTCATAGGGCCTCGCGGTGTCGAGGTCGGCGACAGCATCGAGCGGCTTGCCGCGGCCCATGTTGACGGCTGCGCGCACCAGCGGCAGATCGACGTTGGCCAGGATGGTGCCTGAATTGGCGGCGCTGTGCGCGGCGGTGTACCGGTCGGCAAACGACGAGTCGCCCAGCTCGGCCTTCACGATGGCCAGATCGGATGAGTCATAGGCCTTGTTGTGGACGCGATCGAGCGTGGCGCGCGCGGCCGCCGGCCATCCGTAGAGGCACTCGATCGATGCCTGGTAGATGAGGACATCGTCGGCCGCCTCCAGCAGGTTCTCGCGCACCGCGGTCGCCCAGCTGCTGTGGAACAGATCCTGGGCCTGTTTGTGATTGCCGGCGCTTTCGGCGGCCTCAGCCTGCAGGAAGGGAAAGTACCAGGCGTACCAGCCGGTGTTGTGGCTCGAGCCCCACTTCATCTCGGCGGCAATGGCGTTCTGATCGTGCCCGGCGACGGCCATCTCGTACAGCGAGGCGTGGAGGCCGGCGGAATCCTTGCCGTTGCGCACCGCGTCGGCTCCCACCGACTCGGCTTCCTGAAAGCGGTTGGCGCGCTTGAGCGCGCGAGCCAGGACGCTATAGTTGATGGCTCGGCCCGGCTCGATTTTGAGCGCCTGCTGGCCGGCGGCGATGGCGGGAGCGTATTGGCCCACCTGGGTGTAGTCATTGGCCAGATCGACCCACGGCGCCCAGTCGTTGGGATAGGTGATGGTCCACTGGCGGAATGTGTTGATGCCTTGCTCCACATCCTGCTGGCCCTCGGAATAGTAATGGGCGCGCAGAACCAGTCTTTCCTTCGCGCTGACGCGGTCGCTCAGGTCGAAGGCCTTCTTGTAATACTCCGAGGCCAGCCTGGGCTCGCTCAGATTGTAGTACTGGTTGGCCATGGCTCCGTAAGCCATGGCGAACTGGGGGTCGAGCTCGATGGCGTGCTGGTAGAAGGGCAGCGTGTTTGTCTCGTTCTTCTCCTGCGCCTCGAGCGATTGGGCGATGGAGTAAGAACGAAGCGCTTCCAGCGATGCCGTGGTGGCCTGGGCGATGGGCACCTGGTAGTTCTGCATCGACTCGTTGGGCTCGCCCAGCCCGCGGCGCACGCGGTCGGCAACGGAATCGAGCGCGCTGAGCACTTTTTCCTTGGCTTCGGCCTCGGCCTTTCCGGCGGCGATCTTTTTGCCGGTTGCGCAGTCCGTGGCTTCGACGGTGAGAAGGTATTCCTGGCCCAGGGGAACGATGTTGCCGGTCAGCAGCACCTGGCGGTTGCTGCGCTCGCACATCTCCCGGGCGAGATCCGGAGTAACGGGAGTGGTGTCGGCGCGGCCCATCAGATGCAGGGTGCTGTTGGCCTCGCGCTCGCTCATCACGTCGATAAAGGGGGACTGCTCGAGATCGATCTCGAAGGCGCGCTTGAGGGTGTGATCGAAGGCCGGGTCGCCGGTGGAATTGGTGAAGTCGGCCACCAGCACCTTCTGCATCTGGGGCGGATTGGCCCACCGCTTCCAGACCATGTAGCCGGGGATCGAGACCGCAAGCAGCAACGCGGCGCCCAGTGAGAACCACGCCAGGTTGGGAATTGGGCGGCGGTTTGGCGCTGCGGGCGCTGCAATGGCCTGCGCCGGAGCGGAGGGGTGGGGAGGTGCCGCGCCTTCCGTTGCGGTTGCCGCGGTTGCGGCGCTGTCCCCCGCGAGACTGTGAACCGGTTGAGGTTGGACGTTGATCGGCGGGATCTGGCCGATTCCCGGCGGAAAGGGAACTGGCGGGCCCTCGCGGGTGACAGCGGCAGTGAACTGGTAGCCTCGGCCCGGAATGGTGACGATGAAGCCCGACCGGTCAGTCAACGCTTTGCGCAAGAGGGAGATGTGCTGGGTTAAATTGTTCTCTTCGACAAAGGACTCCGGCCAGACAGCTTTGAGAAGCTCGTCCTTCGCGACCACGCGGCCGGGATTCGACACCAGGCAGGTCAAGACGTCGAAGGTCTTGGGCAAAAGCGAAACCAGCTTGCCGTTGCGAAGCAGGGTACGCCGGGCCCGGCTCAACTCAAATTCATCGAAACGATATAAATCGCCCAGTAACGGAGTCATGATGGCCTTCACGACACTTCAAAACGTTTCAGGTCCACTTTGAGGACCGCGGCGTTTCGGATGTGATTCATTTAAAAAGGGGAGGCTCTGCCGGATTGCGCCGGCAAATAGGAAATGAAAAAGATTCCTGTCGCTTAATGATGGACGATTTCAACGGTTGATGGCAACAAGATTTGGCGGGGTAAGGCCAGCGAATTTCTTCGCTGCCTCACGGAAGCTCTCTACGATGAGGCCGTGAATCGCCGGTTGAGTCAGCGATGGAATGACGGCTTTGCCGCTGTGAAAGCCGGGTCGGGTTGCGACGGCGAGGCGGGAAGGGGAACGCCGTCCCCGGGACTCTGCTTCCCGCTTGGCTTGCCCGCTCGAAAAAGCCGCCCAAAGCGCCTACAATGCTTTCTGTTATGGAAGAAGCCAAGGGAACTATTTTCGAAGTGGCGTGTCCCGATTGCGGCGCGATGCTCAAGATCGACGGGGCCAATGGGCTGCTGGTGAGCCATACCCCGGCGCCGCGCAAGCGAATGTTCGAGGACCTGGAGACGGCGGCCAGGGCGATGCGCGAGCAGGACGAGCGCAAGGAGTCGATCTTTCGCCAAAGCGTGGACGCGGAGAAAAACAAGGCCGACCTGCTGGAGAAGAAGTTCGCCGAGGCGCTGCGCAAGGCCAAGGACGCGCCGGAGGGCAGGCCGTTGCGTGAATTCGATCTGGATTGAACAGCCGGCGGCGGCTCAAACTGTGCATCTTACTCGTTGCGTGGTTCAGCGAATCAGGTTGAGCGCGGCCCGCGTAAAGTAAGTGATACTTTAGACGACGTTCCGCGGGCCCGGTGCCCCTGGAACCGAAGGAGAAATCATGGTTGTGGTCCCGCTTTCGACGGCAACAAATGAGATGGAAACAACGGCTCGCCCGTTTGATTTTACTGGTCCCGACTGGCTTCGCTACGTCGCGGCGGGAACGCTGGCCGCCGGCGGCGTGATGCTGGTGACCGGGCAAAGAAAGGCGGGCCTGGTGGCGGCCGCGTCGGGCGCAGCCATGGCCATGCTCGATCAGAAAGAAGTCATACAGGAGTGGTGGGAAGCGCTGCCCGGATTGCTCGGGGAGGCTCAGGGATGGCTGAACAGGGCGCAATCGGCTCTGGACGAGGTCTCGGCCCAGCGCCAGAAGGTTCACCAGGTGCTCGGTCGCTGACAGCCTGGCTCTGGGGATGACCCGAGGCTGAGTCAGCAGGGCTGGCTTTCAAATTCCCAATTGGCTGCGGCCCGCATCGCTGATGCGGCGCGGGGTCCATTTGGGCTCCCAAACCAGCTCGACCTCGACCTTGCTGATCGCGGGAATGCCCGCGAGCCGGTTGTGCACCTGTTCAAGGATGAGGCCCGAAGCCGGGCATTGCGGCGTAGTGAGGCTCATGGTCACTTTGACCCATTGGCGGGGCCACGCGGGCTTCGAGTCGGGATCGGAACCGATCGAGACCTCGTAGATAAGCCCCAGGTCCACGAGATTCAGCTTGACCTCAGGGTCATAGCAGTCTCGAAGAGCGGTGCGGATATCAGCTTCAGTGAGCACTCTTAGCTTTCAGCTTTCAGCTCTCAGTTTTTAGTCTTTAGCTGAAAGCTGAAAGCTCGATTCAGTTCTTTCGATCAACCAGGTAGCGCGCCACCGACTTCAGCCCGTCGGCGCGGCTGCCGTAGGGTTCGAGGGCCGCGAAGGCTTCATCGATCAGCAGGGCGGCATCGCGCCGGCTCTGCTCGATGCCGTAGACGGCCGGCCAGGTAGCTTTCTCTGTCGCCTGGTCCTTGCCGGCGGTTTTGCCCAGGTGGGCTGAGTCGACAGTCAGGTCAAGCACATCGTCCACAATCTGGAATGCAAGACCCGCCTTGCGTCCGAAGCGGTCGAGCCGGGCCACGTCGTCGGCGTCGGCTCCGGCATAAACGCCCCCCGCCGCCACGCTCACGCGGATCAGGGCGCCGGTCTTGGCGCGGTGGATCGCTTCGACCAGCTCGGGCGTGGGCTTGAGGTGTTCGCTTTCGATGTCCAGAACCTGGCCGCCGATCATTCCGTCGACCGTCCCGACCGCCTTGGCGATGAGACCGATAATCTGCACGGTGGCCGCTGCCGGCGAGTCGAGTCCGGCCAGCACCTCGAAGGCGCGCGTCTGCAGGGCATCGCCGGCCAGGATGGCAATGGCCTCGCCAAAGGCCACGTGGCAGGTGGGCTTGCCGCGGCGCAGGTCGTCGTTGTCGAGCGCCGGCAGGTCGTCATGGATCAAAGAATAAGTGTGGAGCATCTCCAGCGCTGCGCCGAGACGCTCGATGCCTGGCGGGAGGCTTCCGGCGACAGCGATGCCAGCCTGCATGGCCAGCACCGGCCGCAGCCGCTTCCCGCCGGCGAAGACGGAGTGGCGCATGGCCTGGTGAATCGACATAGGTACGATGTCGGCCCCGGGAATCAGGGCTTCCAGGGCGCGCTCGGTAAGCCCTGCGCCCTCCTCGATCAGGGATTTCACATCGTGGTCCATTGTGTTCATAATAAACGAGGCGGTTGTGGATTTGGCTCTGTCGGGCGCGGCCTTCGTTCGAAGAAACAGAGCGCTGCGAGAACCAGGACGCTCAAGCAGGTGAGCCACCGGCCGGCCACGACGTCGGGTGTAGTAATCCAGTCCGCATCGACTTCGATCGGGCCCCGGCTCACGGGGAAGCAGATCAGCCCGTCGTCGCGAGGAATAATTTCGCCGCCTTGATCGCCACGCAACAAATGCCCATTCATGCGCACTCGCCACGCAGGATAGCTGCGCAGCCGCAGGACAAGAAAGCCGTCCTGTGGGACCGTGCCGCGAATGCGCAGAGAACCGGCCGGCATTTCCATGCCGGCCGCGTTGAACTCGGCCTCGCACGTGCCTTGCGACGCGTTCCAGGCGAGGTTGCCGTCGTCGGGCTTGCCGAACGCGGTATCCGGGTCGCTGACCAGGCAGGCCGCCGGCAGTTCGCTCGCCATCAGCGCATTGTCAGCGCCCTTGGGCTCGTATTCATCGGTGCCGATGAAACCCGAGCCGCCCCTGTAAGCAGCCAGCATGGGCGCAACCGCATCCTCGTCGTCGCAGGCCTGGAACCAGCAGCGCGCAGCCAAAAACGTGAGGCCGAGGAAGCATGCGGAGCATACGAGGACGACGGCTATGCGCCGAGTGCGAGTGGTGGGCCAGACTGCGGCGGCGAGAAAGATGGCCATGGGCGCTTCGAGCACCACCAGCCATCGCCACGGAAATTGCAGAAAACGGAGCTCGGGCAGCAGGTTCCACAGTCCATGCGAGATGGGCAGTAGCAGCAGCAGCACGGCCGGCGGAATGAGCGCCGGCGGCACCCACCACGACGGCAGCCCAGGCAGGCGATGGCGAAGCCGGCAAATGAGCAGCCCGGCAAAGGCGGTGCCGATCATCATAACCGCGATCACGGAGACCCGGTGCAACACCTGGTCGTGGAGGGCCAGTATCGGGTCGGCATGGCGGGCGAAGAGCCAATTGTTCTCGAGCGTCTGCCCCGGGTCAAGCGTGACCTGCTTCAGGTCGGCCCAGCCCTGCTCGGCGATCAGCGGCACGAGATAAGCGCCGGTGAGCCCGAGGCCCAGCGTGGCTGCAAGGGAAGCGCGAACGATCGGCGTCCAGGATTTGCGCAGCATCGCCGCGGCCAGGGCCAGGGCGGCCAGCGTGTACGCAGCCATCACCCCGACCGTGGGATTGGAGAGCCACGCGCCGGCAACCACCGCGGCCAGCGCAGCGGAGCCTCCGAGCGCTCTCCGAAGCCCGGAGTCGCCGCTTCCCTCGCGCAGCGCGAAGAGCAGCAACAAGGGCATCCACATTCCGCCAGCCAGTTCGGCGAACGCGGAGCGCTCATACGCCGTGAACAACGCGTAGCCGCCGAAGATCGCCATGCATCCGGCCAGGATTGCCGGGGTCTCGTCGAGAGCTTCGCGGGCCAGGGCGCGGGTAGCCAGGCCGGTTCCTGCCAGCAGCAGAAAGGTCAGCGCGATCGGAACCAGCGTCCAGGGCAGAATGGCCCCCAGCGCGGCTCCAAGCATCCAGGTGAGCGGCGGGTAGAAGACGAAGCGCGGCTCGCCGGCGCCGAAGTTTGCGCTGGGCGTCCAGCGCGGATAGAGAATGCCGTGCTTCCAGGAGTTGAGGCAATCAAACCAGGAGACGAGATGGAAATCGAAGTCGTGCCCGCAAGAGTCGCCCCGGATCAGTTGCGGTGTGATAGCGATCAAGGCAGCGACAAGGACGATGGCCGGACCGATGAGACCGCCGCGTGAGGAACTCGCAACTGACCACGGACCGCTGTTCACTGACCACTGGCTTTTCATGGCTCCAGCCGCAGCGTGTGTCGCGTCTGGGCGGCTACGGCTGCCGGGGTGAAGGGCAGCGGAAAGGTTGTGCCGCCGTACCAGTCGTTCCACTGGTCGCGAAAGTACGGGCTGAACGCGTTGCCGCTCTCGCCAAGGACGATGTTTTCGGTCGACCCGTCGATGTTGCTCCAGTCCATGGTGAAGCGCTGCGATGGGCCGAACTCGCGGCCCACCTGCTTGACGGTGGTGGTGTCGCCGCTCTGCGGATGCGGCCCGGTGCCGGCGATACGGCTGAGGAAAGGCAAGAATGGAGCCAGCGGGTGTTCGATGTCGATCACATGCCAGCTTCCGTAGCTCCACGCGGCCACGTGGGCAGGGGCCTTGCTGTCTTCGATGGCCTTCAGCACCGCAGCGGTCAGCAGCGCATCCCAATTTTTGTAGGCGGACGGCAGCCATTCCGGTTTGGCGTGCATGACGATCTCTTCCTGGGCAAAATTCGATTCGCCCCAGTGATATTCGCCCGCCAGCTTGTCGAGCTTGGGTTCGAGGATCATGGGCCACAGTTCATAGCGGGTCCGGGTGACCAGCGAGGCGGCGGCGGAGTCTGTGGTCAGTCGGCCATCCCAGCCGCGCATCAGGTCGGCGGCCTGCCGCAGGCGCTCGTCGCCGTTCCCGTTGGGGCCGTCGGTGTGGTCGATGGCGTAGGCGAAGCGCTGGCCCAGTTCCTGGTCCACTTCGCTGTAGATGTCGGTCTGCACCGCGAGCATGTCTTTGGGAGCGAGGTGGTCGCGGCCGTTGAGTGACTTGTAGATGCGCTCGACGCGGTAGGGGTCGACCCACTCGATGGTCAGCGGGTAAGGAGACTGCGGAGTGGTGACGCGGGAGTTGGCGGTGGCCAGAAAGCCCGAAGGCGGATCGACCGCGTTGGGCATCTGCTCGAAGGGAATGTAGCCTTGCCACGGGTGCGCGTTGTCGCCGATCGGCAGCCCAGCAAGTCCCCCGGGGCGGATCGGCATTCTGCCGATGGCGTGGTAAGCAATGTGGCCTTGATCGTCGGAATAGACCACGTTCTGTCCCGGCCAGCACCATGCGGCAAGGGCCGCCGAGAACTCGGTCCAGTTTGACGCCGTATTGAGCTGGAAAAGCGGCAGCGCGTTGAGCGTGGGATCGTAGAGGGTCCACTTGAGAGCGATGGTGCGCGACTCGTTGGGCAGGATCGGCGTAACGATCGGTCCGTGTTCGGTGGACTGAACGTCTAGGGTTACGTCCTTGCCTCCGCGCACGTGAATCACCTCGCGGTCCACGGCCAGCGGATGCCAGGCTGCGTCGTTGCCTTCGTAGTTGCCTTTGCCGTCGAGCTTCTCGATGTAGAGGTCCTGCACATCGCCCATCAGGTCGGTGAATCCCCACGCCACGTGGTCGTTATGCCCGGCGATGACCAGCGGCAAACCGGGCAGCGTGACTCCGGCGGCGTGAAACCCCGGAGCGCGCAGATCGGCCATATACCAGGTGTTGGGCACGCTCAAGGCCAGGTGCATATCGTTCGAGAGCAGCGGTTTTCCGCTGGCGGTGTGGTTGCCGGCGATGACCCAGTTGTTGGAGCCGGGCGTGCAGCCGTCGCAGGTGGGCAGGCCGAGTTGGGCGAGAAGCGAGTCGCCGGTATCGTCTGAGAGAAGCTGCTTGGGTTTGGTTGGAGGGGTCCGGGGCGCGGCCTGGGTTTCGGTCGGCTCGTCCTCCTCCTCGTCGGCAGAGGGAGGAGGCTGCGGATGCGGCGCGGACAAATCAACCTCAACGCCGGTCGGCGGATGATCGCGCCAGGAGCCGACCGGATAGAGATCGGCTTCGAGCCTGGCGTTGTTAAGCCGGGCGGCAATGTGGCTGCGATAGAGCTTGGCCGCGGCATGGGTGTCGAGTTCCTGCACCATCATCAGGCCAACGCTGATGGAGTCAATGCCGGTCCAGGGTCCGGGACGGTAGTGCAGCAGCCGGAATTCGACCGGGAGAGAGTCCTGGTGCTGTGAAAGGAAGAGGTTGACGCCGCGCGCGTAGTCGTCGAGGCGGCCGCGGTCTTCGGCGGGCAGATGCGAGTAAATGCGCTCGGCGACCAGCCGCATCTGGAGCACGCGCTGGGTCTGGTCGTGCTTGAGGAGCGATCGGCCCATGACCTCGGCCAGCGTGCCCTGCGAGTTGCGCCGAAAGGCGTCCATCTGCCACAGGCGGTCCTGCGCGGTGACGTATCCCTGAGCAACGAACAGGTCGTCCTGGGTGGCGGCGTCGATGTGGGGCACGCCGTGAGCGTCGCGGCGGACTGTTACGGGCGCGGACAGGCCAGTGAGATGGATCTCGCCGTCGAGAGCCGGCAATGCGGCGATGGCGGCCGCGCGCAGCCAAAGCACCAGGGCCGCGGCAGCCAACAGAAGAACCGCGGCCAGCGCGAAGAGGATAGCTAGAGAAATGCGCAGGCGGCTGCGCCTGAGCCCGCGCGGGCGTGACGTGCCAAGGTTGAATGAGCGATCGGCGTTCATGGATAAACTACAGGATAGCCTGCATTCCACATGCCTGCAGCCTTCTTCCAGGCGGGCACGCTGGCTTTCCCAGTCGCTCACCATTGCCAAAGATTACCCACCGGACGCGCACAATGGATGTGGAGAATTTCATGTCTGCGTCCCTTCGTCGCCTGCGTACCGGTTCCAAAATGTCAGGGTGCCCGCGCTCCGCAACCCCTTCTTGTGACGAACCGTTTTCGCCCCCCCTACCCCCCCTACCCCAATACTGGGCCTGTACGGCAGTAAACGAATAAGTAAGTCTATGGTAATAAATGGCTTAGTCTTTAAGCCAAGTTACCGCACGGTAAACAAAACCCATGATTTTGATTCATTTTCGGCCTGGGGTGACCCCCTAAGTTGAGACAGTTTCTGTTTTGCGCATTTGCCGTTCGCTGTTTTTGGTTATGCCGAGAGTCGGGTTCTGGTTGACTCTGATCTCGGCCGGTG
>Ga0302319_10001732_pt1 | contig 48506 bp, 40 predicted proteins | sample Bog_T0_2_FD_203319 | JGI IMG/M metagenome (GOLD analysis project Ga0302319, IMG submission 203319) | Peat permafrost microbial communities from Stordalen Mire near Abisko, Sweden - Bog_T0_2 | ecosystem: Environmental > Terrestrial > Soil > Wetlands > Peat | place: Sweden: Abisko, Stordalen Mire... | reverse complement strand
ACCTGGTCGTCAATGGGTGTGCCAAGAAAGATGATGTTATCGCGAAGCAGACGGGAGTAAATGTCGTAGGCGCGCTCGCCTCGACTCGTCTGCTCAACCACCATGGGAACCAATGCCATTGAGTACTTATCCCCTGAGCTCTCAGCTTCCAGCTCTCAGCCTTCAGCTTATTGGTGCTCGTGCCGTTTATGTTTTCCACGCCGAACCGATAGGGGTCCGAAATGGGTGCCCCCGTCCTTAAGCGGGTAGCCGTTCGTACAACAAGCTCGCAGTTTTTTCACGCCGCAGTTGTTCACGGATTCTAGCCAGCCCGCCCTCTCCCGTCAACCGCGCACGCAACGCATCCGCGGATTCGCCGGATTGAAGAGCGGCTAACTGCACTTCACGGTCCAATTCCTCATCGCTTACATCAATGTTTTCTTCATGTGCGATGCGGTCAAGCAGGATTGTTGCCTTCACTTCGCTGATGGCGCTGTCGCGCTGGGCCGCGCGGAGGCGGGCAAAGTCCAGCTTGCGCATCTGCTCGGTCTCCATTCCCTGGGCAGCCAGGGCGCGTAAACCGCGCTCAAGACGAGCGTCAATCTGTTCCTGGACAAGGGATTCCGGGACCGCGAACGGGTAGCGCTCAGTGAGAGCCGCGAGGAGCCGGTCCTTGGTTTCGCCTTCAACACTGCGCCGCTTGCGGGTGGTGATGTGCTCGCGAACGCGCGCTTCGAGGTCCGCAAAGCTCTCATAATTGCCGAGTTCCTTCGCGAAGTCGTCGTCGAGTTCGGGGAGGGTCCGCTTCTTGATTCCCTTGACTGCTACGTCGTAGGCCACGGTTTTGCCAGCCAGCTTTGCCTCTGCGTAATCAGCGGGATAGATGACTTCGGCCTTGAGTTCCTGTCCAGCCTTCGCACCGCGCAGGGCAGTCGAGAATGCTTCGACTGTGTCCTTGCCGCCAATTTCGACCAGCGCGTCCTCGCCGGCAACGGGGGCGGCATCGGTTTCGCCTTCAACCTGGCCGGTGTAGGTGATCTGCGCCCAGTCGCCGTCGACGAGTGGGCGGTCTTCTTCGACCGGCTCGATGGTTGCGCGCGAATCGCGCAAATGGCCGATCTCGTGCGCGAATTCTTCTTCGGTGATTTCAACGGGCGGCTTGGGGACAGTGACGTCCTTGTAGCCCTCGATTGAGAATGCCGGGACGAACTCGAAAACAGCCTTGACATGGAGCGGTTCGCCGTCTTCGATGGTCAGTTCAGTGACTTGCGGCTGGCCTACGGGTGCAACGCCGAGGTCGCGAACGGCCTTGTTGAAGCGTTCCGGCAGAAGGCCGTCGATGACGTCTTTGCGGATTTCGGTGGCAAATTTCCGCTTGATTACGGTCTCCGGCACCTTGCCGGCGCGGAATCCGGGGATCTTGGCGTACCTGCGATAGTTCGCGACCACTTTGCCATAGGCTTTGGAAACTTCCTCGGCGGGGATATCGAGCACCAGTTCACGAGTGCAATCCGGATTTAACACGGGCCCGTGCTGGTGATCGTGACCTTCGTGGTCGTGACCCTCATGAGAGTGGTCGTGATTGTGGGTGTGGGAGCCATCGTGTACGGCTTCAGGAGTCCCCTCGGACGAGTCGGGTTGAGGGGTTGTTTCGAGGGTGTCGGTAGAGCTCAACGTTTTGCCTTCCGGGCGCACCGCGCCAAATAAACTGCCGGGACCGGTTCGCCGGATCGGCTCGAAAAATCCCTGCGTATTCCACGCGGCCCCAAACAAGTGATTCGGGCCAACGGCCAACGATTCAGACCCGCAAACCTGCAACAACGGCAACAAACCTCTTTGCGTGACTGTCACGCGGGGCGAATTGAGCACCGCGCGGCCGGGGATTGTCTCATTTCATGGTAAGAGGGAAGGCACTAGCGGGTCAAACCCACGAAAGGGGTACGGGGAAATTAAGGGACCGGAAAAGACACGTTACTCCTCAGTGTCGTGGGGCTGACGAACGTGCGGGAGAAAACGGGGGTGGGAGGCGCCGCAGTGGGCGAAATGCACGCGGGCTTCATCCAGGCTGAGATCGCCGTTGACGGTCAAGCGAACATCGCCGGCGTCGGCATCTTCCTGGCCGTCATCTTCCCACCAGCAGACGGGACATAACGCCATGGCGTCAGGGGCCTCCAGCGTTTTGTACCCGCAGCACGGGCAACGAAAACGAGTCTGCGCCTGGAGATTCTCCACGTAACAATAGACGGCAGAATGGGGTGTGGAGTTTACCTTCTTGAAAAGCATCCAGGGCCGATTCGAGGGAGACAGGGGCATATGCACTGGTTTCAATATGGGACCAGGGGAGCGTTTTGAGGGTCAAAACCGTCGGCTCTATCGCGGGAGTAGAATTTCGCCCGAGAGGTGGGTTGAGAAAATGCTGAACTTTAGTTTTCGTTGCGGTTTTTGGGGGAGTTGCATTTTGCTGTTGGGAACGGTCGCCGCCAAGCCGGCTGTGCTGATGGCCCAAAACGGGCCTGCGCCGCTGCGGGTAGCGATTGTAGGGCTGGCGCATGGGCATGTGGATGGGTTTCTTTCCTCACTGGCGCAGCACAAGGACGTGGAATTGGTGGGGATTGCCGACGAAGACCCGGCGCTGTTTGCGAAATATCAGAGGAAGTACTCGCTTGCGGAGACGCTGATTTACAAGAGCGAAGCGAACATGATTGAGAAGACGCATCCGCAGGCGGTGCTGGTGTACACCTCGATTGCGGAGCACCGCCATGCGATTGAGATTGCGGCGCAGTATGGTGTTTCGTCGATGGTTGAAAAGCCGCTGACGATTTCGCTGGAGGACGCGCTGGCGATTCAGCGGACTGCCCAGCATTACAAGGTTCATGTGCTGGTGAACTACGAGACGACCTGGTATGCGAGCAACAAGGCGGCTTACGACGAAGCGCAAAGCGGACGGCTGGGACCGATTCGGCGGGTGGTGATTCACGATGGGCACAATGGGCCGGCGGAGATTGGCGTGGGGCCGGAGTTTCTGCGGTTTTTGACCGACCCGGCGCTGAACGGGGCGGGCGCTTTGTATGACTTTGGCTGTTATGGCGCCGATTTGACGACCTGGCTGATGCACGGCGAGGCGCCGCTGACGGTGACCGCGGTGTTGAATCACGACAAGCCTCAGCTTTATGCCAACGTGGACGACGATGCGACGGTGGTTCTGGCTTATCCGCATGCGCAGGCCGTGATTCAGGCCTCTTGGAACTGGCCTTTTGGGCGCAAGGATATGGAGGTTTACGGCGCGACAGGCTATGCGATTACTGTGGCGGCGGACCATTTGCGGGTGCGCTACGAGCATGAAGACCAGGAGCGCGTGACGGCGACAGCGGCGCTGAGTGCGCCCAATGATAACTCGCTTAGTTATTTGGCTGCGGTGGTGCGGGGGCAGTTGCAACCGAGGGGCGACCTGACGGCGCTGGATACGAATGTGGTGGTGATGCAGATTCTGGATGCGGCGCGGGAGTCGGCGCGGACGGGAAAGACGGTTACGCTTCGGAGGCCTTGGGAGTAGAGCCAGGCAGGCTGACTCTACCCTCCTAAGAGACTCTCGATGTCACGGGCTCCGTGAAGAATATGGACGATTTCAACGCCGTAGCGCTTTACCTGGTAAAAGACCAGCCAGTTCTCGAAATCCTTCACCGGCCAACGGCGGAGATCGCGAGTCGCCTGTTTACGGAAACCACATATGACGCCAATTCTCGGCATATTTGCCAGCGCTGTAAAAGTACTCATTAGCTGATCGAGGAAACAGTCGGCGACTTCCAGCCCGGCTTGTTCTTCGAGGTAATCAAGCTGCGCATTGATCTCGCGCCACGCAAGCGGGCGGATCGTAAAATGCGGCACTTATCGCGTAACCGATTTGCGCTGCGCAGCACGGGCGTGGAGCCTTTTTCGCACCTCATCAACCATGTCGGAGGTAATCTCAATAGGGTCTCCGGAGTTGATCGCATTGAGCAGTAACTGTTCAAGCTGTTCCTTCGCATTGCGCTTCTGGTCGGCGCGGACCAGTTCGCGCACATACTCGCTTGCACTGCTATAGGCACCGGCGGTGACCTGCTGTTCCACGTATTGCTTCATTGGGTCTGGAAGCGAAATGTTCATGGTCTGCATGATGGATCCTTAGAATCTCAGGCTAGCATTCATGGCAATTCTTGTCAATTATTGGCTGAACTGCACCTTCGGAAGCCAAAACAAACGTGCCCCGGGAGTGCGAAGCCTCTCTCTTGAGACCTGGCATGCCCGGGGCACGAACTCTTACAACCGCAAAATATCTGAAGACTGTTCCTACGGTACAAATACGTGCAGGCGGACGTGCCACTTGGTGGTTTGTCCCGGCTTCAAGGTGACCATGCCTGTGTCCATCGATCCCCACTCTTTGCCGAATGGGTCGGCGAAGTTGTCCTGGTGTTCGATGGCTACGAATTGCTTGGTGGGCGGCGCGTACATCTGGATGGTCTTGATTTGCGGGGACAGGCCGATGAGCTCGACGCCGTATTTGGCTGCTGCATCGATGACCTGGACCGTTGCCTCGTGATTCTCCCAGTCGATCTGGCTCCAGTTGTCGTCGAACATATTGGTTCCCAGCGGCACTCCGCCGACGGCGCGCAGGTCATAGCGTGTTCCTTCGACGGGCAGGAGTTTGCCGGTGGGGAAGACGTTGTCGTAGCCGTCGACTTCGGCCAGCTTCGATGCTGGAATGCGCACCTTGACCTGACTTCTGTCTCCCGAAGGAAGAGTCAGGTAGGGGTGCCAGCCGATGGCCATTGGCTCGGCTTCGGTGCCCACGTTGCGAGCTTCAACCATGGCGTCAACGCCCTCGGCGGTGAGGCGGACGGTGATGAAGAGATCGGTCTTGGAGAGCCAGTGGCCGCCAAAATCGCCCGCGTGAATGACGCCTGTGACTTCCTGGCCGCCGGCGATGTCTCTCACGGTTACGTCGTCGGTCTTGGACTTGAGGATGAGCCCGTGCATGGCGTGGCGCTCGGCTGTGGGCCTGCTGCCGATGTTGTTAGCGGGGAGGGTGAGCGTGTGGCCTTGCCACTCCGTGGTGAGAGTTTTGCCATCGGCCGAGAGCTTGCCGCGGATGCGGTTGGGATAAGGAACGAGAAAGACGGATCCGAGCCGATAGGCAAGATCGCCATTGGGGGTGTCGTCCACATCAAGCATTTTTTTGATGGCGTCCATGTCAGGCGACGCCAGGACATTGATGTTGCCCTTGCCGGGAAAATTGGCGGTGACCTGGAGCAATTCCATTCCGCGCCCCGGGGCGAGGGTCACACTGGTGAATTCCGGCTTGGCGGTGCTGATGGCCTTGCGAGTAAGGGTGACAACCTTCTGGCCGCCGATTTCGGTGGTGGTCTGGGCCTGGCCCATGACCATGAAAGGGCCGACCATCAGGATCGGCAGCGCAAAGGGTAGCAAAGCAAGTAAGTGAAGGAGCAGTTTCATTGAATCCATTCCTTTTTGATTACGGCTGAATTTTTCCGGAGTTGACGCTGTGGCGGCGCAATTAGGGCGACGGCAAGAAAGCGTATTCCGGGGCGGTGCCATTCTACGCCATGGCACCAGAGCGATGCCGCCGGAAGAGGCGCCAACCGGAATGCGGAGTGGTCTTGTGCGGGTCTCCGTTTCGGACAAAAGCAACGAAAACTATTTCCGCTCGAGCGCGGGGTCCGCTTCCGGTTGCTGGTCGTTGAAACGATAGCCGACGTAGGCATCGGTCAATAAATATTGCGGATTCTGCGGATCGTCTTCGATCTTCTTGCGCAGGGATCGAATAAAGGTGCGAAGGTACTCGAGTTCTCTTCCGTACTCCGGACCCCAGACGGACTTGAGCAGGCGCGCATGAGGAATGGGCTCGCCGGCGTGCAACATGAGGTAATGAAGCACTTCAAACTCCTTCGGCGTGAGATGAATGGGGCGGCCGCGCTTCGTGACCCTGTACTTTACGGGATCGAGCTCGAGCACACCATGACGGATTGGAGCGTCGCGATTGGTGTCCTGAGCGTTCCTTCTGCGCACGGCCGAGCGTAAGCGGGCAGTGAGCTCGCGTAATTGGAATGGCTTGGTGACGTAATCGTCGGCGCCGGCATCGAGTGCGAGCACTTTGTCGTCTTCGCTATCCAGTACCGTCAACATGATGATGGGCAGGCGCGGAATGGCACGACGGATGCAGCGGGAGGTCTCGATTCCGCCCATTCCGGGCATATCGATATCGAGCAGGACGGCATCGAACCACGAAACGCGGACAAGGGAGAGTGCTTCTTCTCCGCGTGCCGCTTCAACAACTGAAAAACCCATGCCGGCCAGAGTGACGCGCAAGGCCCGGCGCGTGGAGCTGTCATCGTCCACAATCAGGATTGTGCCTTCTGTTGTATTCGGCGTTTCTCGATTCAATGCGCCCTCCTTGCACCGATAGGAAGGGAGAGGTAAAAGGTCGTCCCTTCGTGATCGTTGCTGATTACCCAGACATGCCCGTGATGAGCTTCAGCGGCCTTTCTTACGACCGAAAGCCCAATTCCGGTACCGGGCACCGAATTCTTCAAATCCTTCGCGCGGTAGAAGCGGTCAAATATCCTTTCACGATCTTCGATCTGAATGGTCGAGCCAGAATTATGCACCGAGATGACTACCTCACTGTGGCTTGTTCGCGCGGCAATTGGGATCGGCGTGCCCGGAGAGGAATATTTTCGAGCATTGTCAATGTACTGGGTGAGGATCATGGCCACGAGCGCGCGGTCCACGTTGACTGTGAAGCCAGGATCTTCGACTTGCACCTCAAGCCGATCCCTGACGTCTTGTGCGGGCCGGCTGGTCAGTACCTCGCTGACCAGATCCCGGAGACTTACGTCGTCTCTTTGCAAACCTACCTGTCTGGCGTCCAGTTTGGCGGTAAGCAGCAGGCGCGTGCAGAGCTCGTTCAAACGAACCGCCTCGTCATCTATGAGAGCGGCAAGATCTCGCTGGGACCTTGTTAATCCTCCCAGTTCCAGCAACCCTGAACTTGCCGTCACGACAGCGGTGAGGGGCGTTTTGAACTCGTGGGCCAGTGCGTCCATTACCGCCGCGCGAAGCTGTTCGCTCTTCATCTCCGTCTCTGCTCTCTCTTCCTTTTCGAGCGATTGGTGCCTGTCCATGGCGATGGCTGCGAGCGAGGCGAGCGCATCGACCACCAGGGTACTCAGCTTGCCGCGGACAACCAAGGCACCCACCGGACCAAATCCCGCATTCAGTATTCGCTGCGCGGTTTCGGACCTGGGATCGCCAAGGGGAGCGGCGCGCAGGTAGCATTCTTTTGCCAGATCCTCCTCATTCGGATCCCAATCGCCCATCCTGTCTTGCCGCGCGATATTTACGTCAAACAACGCCACGGCACGAGGACTGAAGATTCGGTGAATGAGGACCACAAGCTGGGGTCCGGGCGGTTCATGCAAATCAAGAAGGAGAAAACTCCTGCTTAGCTCATAAAGCTGCTCCATCTCCTTGCGATGGGCAGCAGCCTCTCTGGAACTGCGCAGTTCCTTGCCGGACAATCGTCCAATGACGAGAGCCGTGGATTGAAACGCCGCCAGCGTCACCCAGTTATGAGGTTCTGAAATAGCAAATTGAAAAAGGGGTGGAACGAAGAAATAATCAAGACAGGCAACGGCAAGAAGCGAAATCACCGACGCGTACCAGAAACCACAAAACAAAGCGGTTGAGACTACCAGCAGAAGATATAAGAAGCTGATTGTCGTAAGATCCGCGCCAAGGACGAACCCGAGGTAGGTCAAAAGCGCGAGGATTGTTGCAGCTGCAAGAGCCTGCCCAATTATGAGAAGTGCCGAGAGCGGATGTCTTTCACCCAAGTCCGTTCGATTCGCCATCTGACCTGCATCTTGCTCCCTGGACTTCAAGGGGTCGTTTCTTTGAGCGTAGACAGAGACCCGTAAAGATCTCGTAAGGAAAGTGTGAGCGCGCCGGCGCAGATTGAACAGGAAGGCGAATCGACGCTTATCTCCTTTGGATCCAGACTGGTGCAGAGTTCTTAAGGAGGACATATAGCTAATGCTGGAAGCAGGGTGAAGGTTTCAATACACCTGAGCGACGCATCACGAAATGGGGAACGACGGGCCTACGGCGATGTCACGAGTGGAAGTTATTCCCATGCTTAGGGCAGCTTGAGAGTGTGCCTGATTGAACATCAGCTTGGTGAAGCCTCAAGTAGAGTTGAATTCGCGCTTCAGGAACGCAAATCGACCGACGAAATGCCCCAGCGGATTCGACCGGAATCCAACAAGCGGTATGGTAACTTGTCTCTATACCCCGGGCTTTCACGGATAGCATTTCGATCTTGCACCCCGAAGTGCCGGAGGATGGCGGCCCCTGAATCCAGGTGTGGACCGCAAGAGGGCGGATGGGAATACACGTTGCGCTGAATCACCGGACCAGCTACCGGTATGAAAAAGCAATCTCCCTTGGCCCACAGGTTATCCAGTTGCGCCCCGCATTGCACGGCCGCACCCCCATCTTGAGCTATGAGCTGGACGTCACTCCGGCCAACCACATTCTGAATTGGCAATTGGATCCGCACAATAATCGCCAAGCGCGGGTTCTGTTCCAGGGCAAGACAGACGCATTCGTGGTGGAAGTGAACCTGGTTGCGGATTTGTCTCCCATTAATCCATTCGATTTCTTCCTTGAACCTGGTGTCGAAGAGTACCCGTTTGCCTATGCACCGGCTCTTGCCGACGACCTGGAGCCTTACCGGCGAACGGAACCGGCTACGCCGCTGCTGCATCAGTTTCTAGAAGGTTTTGCGGTCAGGAAGAGTGGGACGGTTGATCTGCTGCTGAACCTGAACCGAGCGGTCAGGGACGCGGTTGGCTATACGACGAGGATGGAGCCGGGCGTTCAAACCTGCGAGGAGACGCTCAAGAAGCGCTCAGGATCGTGTCGCGATTCCGCGTGGTTGCTGGTTCAGTGCTTGCGGAACCTGGGGATTGCGGCTCGGTTTGTCTCCGGGTATCTGATTCAACTGGCTGTGGAAGGTGCGCCGGACGGGCCTAAAGAGGACTTCGCGGAACTGCATGCGTGGGCAGAAGCATTTCTGCCCGGTGCGGGTTGGATTGGACTTGATCCAACTTCAGGTTTGCTGACTAGCGAGGGGCACATTCCGCTGGTGTGCACACCGCAGGCGGCACAGGCGGCGCCGATTGCAGGCACCTCGGAGCCTGCCGGGACGGACTTCAGCTATTCGATTTCGGTTCGCCGGATGAACGATCCGCGGCGGCTTTCCAAGCCATTTAGCGAGACGGAGTGGGCGGCGATAAGGCAGGTTGCGTACCGGATTGACGCAGATTTGAAAGCCAACGACGTGCGGCTGACGATGGGGGGAGAACCGACATACGTCGGCATTGACGACCCGGAAAGTCCGCAATGGAACATTGCAGCGGCGGGGGCGATGAAACGCACGCGCGGCTTGGCGATGATTCAGGGTCTGCGCAAAAGGATTGCCCCGGGCGGGCTGCTGCACTACGGGCAAGGGAAATGGTATCCGGGAGAACAGTTGCCACGGTGGGCGCTGAGCTGTTATTGGCGCGCCGATGGAGTCCCGGTGTGGGGCAATAGCGACCTGATTGCAAAGGAAGACGAGGACTATGGGTTCGGGGCTGCAGATGCTCTGAAGTTTATGGAGGCGCTTGCGCGCCGGTTGCGGGTGAGCGGGGAAAACATTCTTCCTGGATTCAATCCGGGTGCCGATTTGGGCCAGCCCGCCGGGTATGTTCTTCCATTACGGCGGAGACAGCCGGAAGGGGAGCTTCGGTGGTCGAGTCAGATGTGGTTTGCACGTCCGGACCCGCTGACGCTGTCGCAGGGTGACTCGCCGATCGGCTATCGAATTCCCACAGAGGCAATGCCCTGGGTTGCACCGGACGAGCTTGAGTATGAGTTTGAAGCGGCGCCGTTCGCGGATCGCGTCAAGCTGCCACTGCGTTCGGCGGAGAGCATGAAGTTGTTCGAGGTTGAGCCTGAACCCGATTCCCTGCCCCCGGTTTTGAGACCCGCGGAAGGTGCGGAGTTGTTGATTCGGCCCTCGCTTTGCGTGCAGGCGCGAGAAGGCCGCATGCATGTGTTTCTGCCGTATACACCCGTGCTTGCGGACTACCTTGACCTTGTTGGCGCGGTGGAAGATACAGCGAGCTATCTGAATATCCCGGTTTGGGTGGAGGGTTACACTGCGGCCTCTGACCCGCGACTGAAGATGTTCAGCGTGACTCCAGACCCTGGCGTATTGGAAGTGAATCTTCCGCCGGCGAGTAATTGGGATGAGCTCGAACAGATCTACATGGTGGTGGACGAGGAAGCCCGCGGCAACCGGTTGACCGCTGAGAAGTTTGAATACAACGGAGGACATCTCTCGACGGGCGGCGGCAGCCACATTGTGATTGGTGGAGCGAGCCTGGCCGACAGCCCGATCCTACGGCGACCGGAGTTGCTGCGTAGCATGGTGGCCTTCTGGCAGAATCATCCGACACTGTCGTACTTGTTTTCCGGAATGTACGTGGGACCGACGAGCCAATGTCCGCGCGTGGATGAGGCGCGGCTGGACACGCTGTATGAGTTGGAGGTTGCCTTCGGTCAACTGCCGACTGGTGATTGTCCCGCTTATGTTGTGGATGGATTGTTCCGCAATTTGCTTGCCGATATTACGGGGAACACACATCGCGCGGAATTTTGCGTGGACAAGCTGTTTCCGCCTCAGGGTAGCGGATCCCAATTCGGATTGCTGGAATTGCGGGCTTTTGAAATGCCGCCGCATGTGCGTATGAACCTTCTGCAGATGCTACTGGTTCGCGGCCTTGTGAGCATGTTCTGGAAGACTTCATTTGAAGGCGGATTGATCCGCTGGGGCACCACGCTGCATGATCGGTTTATGTTGCCAGAGTTCATCAGGGCAGATCTTTTCGACGTGCTTGCGAGCTTGCGGCGATCCGGCTTTGAATTCGAAGAGGATTGGTTTGCCTCGCACTTCGAATTCCGCTTTCCCAAGATCGGATCGATTGCCGCGGATGGCGTGGAGTTGGAACTGCGCCAGGCGCTGGAGCCTTGGAATGTGCTGGCGGAAGAGAGTGTTTCGGGTTCGACGGTGCGTAGCGTGGACTCATCGCTGGAACGCGTCCAGGTAAAGTTATCGGGACTGGGCAACCCGGGCCGCTACGCGGTGGCCTGCAATGGACGCCGTGTACCACTTCAAACAACAAGCGAAAGCCAGGTTGCTGTGGCGGGAGTGCGCTTTCGAGCGCGGAAGCTGAATGCGACACTTCATCCCACTGTGCCAGTGCACGCGCCGCTGGTGTTCAGCCTGATCGACTGCTGGCGGGGTGTCTCAATCGGCGAATGCAGTTACCATGTTCTGCCACCCGATGGCCGGTTGTACCCGGCACGGCCGGCCAATCCAGCAGAAGCCGAAGCACGACGCACGGAGCGGTTCCAGGTTGCGAGCGTAGAACCCACACACATGGCTGTGCCTGAAGACGAGACCAATCCGATGTTCCCGTTGACTCTTGATCTTCGGCGGCATTCACCGCAGAGTGGAACGCACATCGATCTGCCGGAGCTCGTTCCATGACCGTCGACCTCCATCAGACTCAGCTTCCCCTTGGGGACGCTTACAACGAGTCGTCGGCGGACGGTGTTACGCCGCGTCCGCATTGGGCGCAGTTGATGGAGGGTCTTGCCGAGATTGGGCCGGAGGAGTTGGAGCGGCGGTGGGCGCGGGCGGAAAGGCGAATTCGCGAGAACGGCATCACGTACAACATCTATAGTGATCCGCTCGGCGCGAATCGGCCGTGGAAAATTGACATTGTTCCGTTCCTGATTGCGGCCGATGAATGGCGGCGGATTGAGAAAGGAATCATTCAACGCGCGCGACTGCTGAGCCTTGTGCTTGAGGATCTTTACGGCTCGCAGAGCCTGGTCAAGAACGGCCACTTCCCTGCTGCGCTGCTGTATGGCAACCCGGCGTTTCTGAGGCCGATGGTTGGAGTGCAGGTGCCTGCGCACAGTTATCTCCATATGCTGGCGGTGGATCTTGCGCGCTCGCCTGATGGGCAGTGGTGGGTGCTGTCGGATCGCACGCAGGCTCCATCAGGAAGCGGCTATGCGCTGGAGAATCGAACCATTGTCTCCGATGTTTTGCCTGATCTTTTTCGCAGTTCCAATGTTTTGCGGCTTGCGCCTTTCTTCCGTGCGCAACGCGATGCACTGACGGAGATGGCGCAATGTGAAAATCCGCGCATCGTGCTGCTGACTCCTGGCCCCTACAACGAAACGTACTTCGAGCACTCGTATCTGGCGCGCTACCTGGGATTCACGCTGGTGGAGGGCGCCGACCTGACGGTGCGCGACCGCTGCGTTTTTCTGAAGACTGTAAACGGACTAGAGCAAGTGAATGTGATCCTGCGGCGCGTGGACGACAGCTTTTGCGATCCTCTGGAGTTGCGGAGCGATTCCCTGCTCGGCGTGCCGGGATTGGTGGACGCGATTGTTGCGGGGAACGTAAAGGTCGCGAATGCGCTTGGCAGCGGACTGATTGAGACGGCCGCGATCATGCCATTTTTGCCAGGACTTTGCCGTTATCTTACCGGTGAAACGCTTGAGTTGCCATCGGTTGCCACATGGTGGTGCGGACAACCCAAGGCGTTGGATTGGGTGCTGAACAATCTGGATTCTGTTGTGCTGAAGCCGGCATTTCCATCGCTCGGCATGGAGCCTGTGTTTGGGGCTGAACTTGAACCGCGCGCGAAGGGCAAACTTGCCGACCAGTTGCGAGCACGGCCTCACGAGTATGTCGCGCAGGAACAGATTGCCTTGTCGAATGCGCCCGTTTGGGACAAGGGCGACTTGTACCCGCGAAGCGTGGTTCTGCGCGCCTACGTGCTGAATACAGGGACCGGGTGGATGGCGATTCCCGGAGGTCTGGTGCGCGTTGCCGAGTTGGAAAGGGCCGTGGTGTCAATGCAGCGCGGCGGACACAGCAAGGACGCGTGGGTGCTGTGGGATAGCCCCATCGACACGTTCAGCATGCTGCATCCGCGCAACGAACCGGTTGCGCTGCGCCGCGATTCACCGGCCGTGCCCAGCAGCGTTGCGGACAATGTGTTCTGGCTGGGGCGCTATGTGGAACGCGCGGAATACACGGCGAGGATTGTTCGCTCTCTGGCCTCGAGGACGCGCCGCGCCAACCAGGCAGAGCTTGGATGCCTTCTCCGGCTCCACGCATGTTTGGAGTCCAGACACACCAAGCTGCCCCGGATCAGAAGAAAGAAGATTACCGCCGCGCAATTTGAACAGGAGTTGATTTCATTAATCACAGATGCCAAGCGAGGAGATAGCCTGGCTTCAACGCTGCAGGAAGTATCGCGCGTTGGCGGCACGGTTCGGGAACGGCTTTCGGCCGACATGGTGTTTCTGATTGGCCAGTTGCGGGATTCGATCAAGATAGATCCGCAGACGACGTTTCTTGAATACCCCGCGATGCTGACCAGTTGTCTTGAGCTTCTCTCCGCGTTCTCCGGCATGGAGCGCGAGAACATCAACCGGGGATTGGGTTGGCTGTTCATGAGCATTGGCCGTCGGTTGGAGCGCGCAATGTATTTAACCCGGCAGCTTCGGGAGATTGCCAAACCGCTTGGAGAACAGGACTGGCCGCTGCTGGAAACTTTGCTTGAAGTTGCCGATAGCTCGATGACTTACAGATCACGCTATTACACGACGCTGCAGCCGCTGGCCGTGCTTGACGTGTTGATGGCAGATGGCACCAATCCACGGTCTCTCGATTTTCAATTGACGCACCTGGTCCATATGTACGGTAAATTGCCTCGGCATGTCCCCGAGGATCTGAGCGCGATGCAGAACGCGCTGGCACTGTTGCGCAGCCTGGATCTTGGAAGATTGAGCTATCCGTTGCCGGGTGCGCCGGTGGCAGCGCGTGCCGCGGATGACTTGTCGCAGCTTGAGCGTTTCCTTGCCGGGCTGGGAGCCCTGCTTCCATCGTGGTCAAATAACTTATCGAGCAGGTACTTCAGCCACGCGCGCACGTTGCCGATTGCCATAGGCCTATGAACTATAAAGTCACGCATCGCACCACCTTCAGATACAGGTACCCGGTTTCGGTGGGAAAACACGTGGCGTGTTTAAAGCCGCGAATGCTGCCCAACCAACAGGTGGCGCGTTGCGAACTGCGTATTGACCCGGTCCCGGCAACGTTGACTGAGAGGGTCGATTACTTCGGAAATCTGCACTACTTCTTTACCATTCAGGAGCCGCACAAGGAGCTGGTTGTTGAGTCGTGCAGCGAAGTGCAAGTGGAAGGCGATACGGCGACCGCGCAGGATTCGATTCCATGGGAAGAAGTGGTGCGATTGATTGCCAAGGAGCCTGGCGCGGCCGGTCTCGAGCCGTACCAGTTCCGCTTTGAGTCGCCGCGCATCAGGACGCGTCCGGAGTTTGCCGCGTATGCTTCGCTGTCATTTATCGCGGGACGACCTTTCCGCGAAGCTCTGCTTGATTTGACCGCGCGGATTCACAAGGATTTTCGATTCGACTCGAAGGTGACCACAGTCCGCACCACGCCCGAAGAGGTTTTCAGGAAGCGAAGAGGCGTGTGCCAGGATTTTGCGCAGTTTCAGATTGCATGTTTGCGCTCTCTCAATTTGCCGGCGCGCTACGTGAGTGGATACCTGCGAACGTATCCTCCTCCCGGACAGCCGAGGCTGGTGGGCGCGGATGCTTCACATGCATGGCTCTCCGCATATTGTCCGGGGATCGGCTGGATCGATGTGGATCCGACGAACAATCTTGTGCCGTCTGACGGACATGTGACACTGGCCTGGGGAAGAGACTACGGCGATGTGAGCCCACTCTACGGAGTGATTTCGGGAGGCGGAGCTCACGTTCTGCATGTTGGCGTGGATATGGATGTGCTGGAAACGTCAACGCCGACGAAGTAATCGCAGCTTCAAATCAACAAATCAATCAATGATTCATCGTCTCTTTGCGTGCTTGTGAATCGCGGGAGCGCCATGCGGCGCAGCTTCGTCTGTGAATCCCGGCAAGTCCACACGCCTGGCGACATGGTCCTTGATCCAATGGCTGTCCCACCATTCCTTGGGATCGATCTGCACGCCGTCCAATTGCATGGCGAAGTGAATGTGGTCGCCGCCGGCCATGCCGGTCATACCGCTTTGGCCCATCACCTGGCCACGCTTGACCGTGTCTCCTTCGTGCACATCGATGTGGCTGAGGTGGCCGTAGATGGTCTGGAGCCCATAACCATGATCGACCACGATGCAATTGCCATAGATACCAAGCGGGGCGGCATACACTACACGGCCATCGTTTGAGGCCTCGACCCCTACGTGTTGCGTGACTGCAAGATCGTAGCCGAGGTGAACCTGTTGATCGATTTTCTTGCCCTGATAGATATAGTTCCTCAGGTCAGCGAAGGTGGCTTCCGCCTGCGAATGGGATTGCCGGGAAAATGGTTGCGAGAACAGAAACTTGTCGGCGGTCTTGAGGCGAAGGTCCGTGAGAGTCTTGTTGTTGGCCTTGCGCATTTCATTGTTGATGCGGATGAAACGTGCAACCGGATCGCCGGCGCCGTTGGGATCGAGTTCGCCGACTACCTTCTGGATGAAGGCATCACTTATCTGCAAATCGTGGACGGTGTACTTCGGCTGCTCTTTCTTTGGGAAGATGACTGTGAGCGGACTGGTGACGTCGTTTCCGGCGCCGTTGGCCGCAAAAACTTTAGGAATTGCGTCGGCCGGCATGTTCCAGGCAAAAGCATATAGCGCAAATAATCCTGGTTTGCCGCCGGGCATAGGCCATGCACGGAATGTCTGATCGCCCACACGCACGCCTGACGCGGAAAAATTGCCGGAGACATTGAAGGTTGCCAGATCGGCCATGCCGAGATAGAGGTAGTGCTGCTCTGAATCAACGCTGACGGTGGGCGGCTGCGTGACCACAGTAACATCGCGTTCCAAGCGTGCCGTCTTAGCCCCGAAGTCGTCGGAAGTTGCTTCAAAAATAAGCTTGGCCGGGCCATCGCGTAGTTGTGGCGTGGATTTGGTCCCCACCACAAAGGTCCAAGTATTGTCGGCTGGCTTGGATGGCTGCGAAAGCTGCCATGCTGGGAACTGAGCGCCATTCTGCTCAATTTTGGCTGAGGCTTTGCGGACACCGCTTTTGTCTAACACATGCAAGGTGACGGAGGTTGCTTGGCCGATGGACGTGACCGGCGCGGGCAGGTCTAGAACCGGGGTTGTAGACGGTGCCAATACACACCCAACCGGCACGAGCGCCGCAATTGCAAGCACAGGAATAATGACTTTTCGCACACCTCATTGTAGCTCCGGCCGGATCTCATCGATCAGGCCGTTCCAAAACGTGTGGCACTCGACCCTTAAGATGCTTCACTAGACCGCGACTACGCCTGATTTTCCAATAACCTTGGATGTCAGGAGTTCTAATGTTTTCCTGCGTTTCGTAGCCGTTTTTTTACCGGATGACGTGCGATATGTAGTAAATGCCATAAAGACCGAGAACCAGTGTCCCTTCCAGACAAAGTCCAAGCAGGAAGCCATGAAGGCATGTTCCATATTCCTGAAGCGACAACGAATTTGATTCAGATTCTATTGTCAGAGCAGAACCTTCACACACGGAACTCCGCATTACGGTCGCGTTGTGACGATCTTCGAGTAGGGCAGAACCCTGCATGATGTTGATCTCCTGATGGGATTAGATGGGGAATGCACGAACCGGGGAAGGGTCCGCATATGAATTAACTAGAAACTCACAATACAGATTGTAGCGGCATTGGCGAGTTATGACTTACCACGAAAGTAGCAACGTCGGAATCCATAGTAGTAATGCCCAAAGTCACGACCAATATTGACCGGCGGGAGTTTGCCTGGAAGTAACATATCTCTTCCTCTTCGGTACCCAGAATAAAGTCATGAATCGATGAAGTGTTTTGACGGGATGATCGCCGATAGGGGAAGAACGTTGAGGGTATGAAAATCGTGCAACTAATCTTTGATGGCCATAAACCCTCTCCACAATCCACAGAATCTGCGCAAACGCAGCATAATCAACACGACGCTTTGCACCAACGACAATCTGGAGGTCGGGATATTTGTTGTAACCAAAGGTAATCATTACTCCCTCATCAATCAGCAGGAGCTACAACTTTCCAATTAGTTTCGGGCACTGCCAAAGTTGCAACGCTTGCCCGTCATGCAAGGCTATTTCTTTAATAACATCACATTGGTTCATAGTATTCTTTAGCTCGAGCTTAATATCCTTGGCATCATCCATTTGGAAAGCGGTCTGTTTGCGTGGTCTATCTAATCCTATCTCGGCAATCCACAAGAGTCGCATTGGACTAAGAATAGGCCTTCTGCTAGTTGCAGGCCTCATTAGCAGCGTCATCATTGCGAGCGCGTCCGATTCCCTGCGTTCACAGCGCGAAGCCGCTGTCGCGGAGGCACGCAATGGCAACTCCAAGGCAGCTCTGGCCGAGTTGCAATCACTGCTGCAACAGTATCCGGGCGATGCACGCTTGCTTGCAGATACGACAATCGTGGCCAATTGGGCTGGTAACGATCAACTGACGTTGGATCTCTATGACCTTGCCGCAACCCCGAAAGACGATGGGGGCGTAGCGGAGGCCGCAGCCCGTTCGGCCCGCAATCTACACCGCTATGATCTTGCCCTCGAACTCTACCGTCGCGCACAAACATTGGAGCCCATGCGCTGGCAGCCCCAACTTGGAGAGGCGATGACGTTGACCGACACCGGGGACTACGTGACTGCGGCCCGTCTTATGCAGCCTTTGATGCGCACGCATGCGGATGAAAGGGATGTGATTCTGGGTGAAGCATACTTGTGCGGCCGCCAGGCTGACTTTGCTTGTTCGATTGCAATGGACGAGCGCTACATCGAAAGATTCCAGAAGAATGCGCAGGTGAGCAGCGATTTGGCGATGTCGCTGATTCACATTGGTAGCCAGACACTTGCGTCGGCATACTACGCGGCGGAGGTTGCGCCGGAAGATGCTGCAACAGAGACAGACCTGAACGGCAATGCGGGAGGCGAAGAGGTGCGCTGGGGTGAGAACTACGCGCCGACTCGCGCCCAACAGCGGGCTGACAGTCTGAGCGCTCTGGCGCGCCTTGACAGCGCAGTTTCGGCGACGGCGACGACGGATCGGGCCTGGCGATATGCACAATTCGATCGTATTGTTGCGCTCCACGATTTGCAGGAAATGCGCAAGGTTCTGGATTTATACGAATTACTGCAGCGGCAGAGAATTGACGTTCCTGCGTACGCGCTGAGCGATGTGGCAGACGCCTTTCTGACCGTTCATGAACCGGCGCGCGCTGAAGAACTCTATCTCAACCTGTTGCAGCACAACCCCACCAATGGAACGTTCTGGAGCGGTCTGGCCTATGCGCAGATGGAGCGAGAGCATCCCTACGAAGCTCTGGCAACAATTGATAAAGCGTATAAGCAAGCCCCCGTGTGGATAAAGTCTGCGGGAGGGAGCACTGTCAGTTCCAACCGGATGCGCTTGGATCTTGAGTTACAGGCGGCACAGATGCGACGCGATGTGGGCCTGTTGGCAGAGGAGCAAAAGCGGATTGAGTTTTTGGTGGCGGAAGCGCCCAGCAACGCACGCCTGCACAGGCAGCTGGCCGCTTGTTACCTTGCACGTGGCTGGCCAGCGCGAGGCCTGAATGAATCGCGGATTGCTGAAGAGGACGCGCCGGCCGATGAACTGCCGTCGCTGGATGATGCTGCGATCGCGGAGGAAGTGGGGCTTCGCGATGCTGTGGACGCGATGATTCCGACCCTGCGAGCCCGTGAGTACGACAGTCCGGCACTCATGCTTTTTTTGAGGGACGAGGGTATTGAGCGAGGTTGGCAGCTTGATGCGGAGACGGTTTTTGGATGGGGCAGCGGCTTGGTGGTCGGTAGTGGCGATCAACACTCGGAGGCCCACCTGTTCAGCTCTCTGCTGGATAATCGCTGGCGGATTTATGGACATGAACTAAGTGACAGCGGCACTTTCGAAGCGGGCTCGGCTGAACGCACACGTGAAGGCGTGGGTATGCGCTATGACTACAACCGCCAGGAGGCATGGGCGGAGTTTGCACACGACACCGGCACCGACCGCAACGCCGGCAACATTGGCGCAAAACTAAGCCTCAATGATTTTTGGACGGTAAGAGCGGAAGCCGACAGCGACAGCTTCGATGTGCCTGTCCGCGCAGTGACGGGAAATGTACATGGACGCAGTGTCGATGTGAACGTGGCCTGGCACGCGAACGAATTGCGCGATGCGAATGTCGGCTTGCAGCGGTTGCTTTTCAGCGACGGAAACCAGCGCAGCACGCTGTCCGGCGCTTGGGATCAGAGGGCGTGGACGACCGCCCGGCTGGTGGCAACCGTCGGCGCGGAAGAGTGGGCATCGAGCAATTCACTCAATGAAAACAGGCCATACTTCAATCCCAGCGCCGACTTTTCAATTGGGCCGCGAGGCACTCTGGAGTGGCTTACATGGAGGCTTTACGACCGGTCGTTCCATCAGGAAGTGGAGGTTCACGCCGCGCCCTACTGGCAGCAGAACTATGGAACATCCGGATCCTTTGCTGTGCACTACGGCCAGCTTTGGAAGATGCGCCGAGGACTGCAATTGAAATGGGGAGTAACCTGGAACACCCAGCCTTACGACGGGGTAAACGAACACAGGACCGCGCTTGAGTCCGGCATTACATGGGGGCAACCATGAAAAGGCTGCTGATATTTTGCTTTTTGTTACTCGCGTCGATGACTGCCTTTTCTCAAAGTGCTCCGGGAAACGTAATTGTCCTGTGCTACCACGACGTGCGCGATGAAGTGGGAGGCGCATTTGTTTGGAACACTGCGCGCACAGGGCCTTCCGGCCTGGTCTCACCCGGGAAGGGAGAATCTTTAGACGCGGAGCAATATACAACAAGCACGCACAACCTGGCGTCTCATTTCGATTGGCTACGCGCGCACGGTTATCACGTCATCAGTTTGCAGCAACTTGTGGACGCCCGGACTGGCCAGGGAACATTGCCGGACAAAGCTGTACTGCTGACGTTTGACGATGGCCTCAGCAGCGTCTATACGAAAGCTTATCCGCTTTTGAAGGCCTTCAAATACCCAGCGGTCGTCGCGGTTGTGGGTGCCTGGGCCGACCTGCCTGCAGACGGGAAAGTTGAAAACGGTGCACACCCGTTCTACCGCGAAGACTTTGCCACCTGGGATGAGTTACGCGAGATGCAGGATAGCGGACTGGTGGAGATTGCGTCGCATACGTTCGATCAGCACCATGGGATACCCGCGAATCCGCAAGGGAATTTGATACCTGCCGTTGTAACTCACGCGTACAGCCAGTCGACGCGCACTTACGAGAGCGATGGTGAATACGCGGAACGGATTCAGGCCGATCTTGCCCATAGCTCCGATGAGATTCGCTTGAGGCTTGGACACGCGCCGCGCGCCCTGATGTGGCCCTACGGTGGATACACACAGCTCAGTGACTCACTTGCCCAGTCTGTGGGCATGCAAATTACTTTTACCCTGGGCGAAAACTCGCCCTTCAATGCCGCGGGACTCCAGGCCATCCCGCGTATCGTCATGCTGTCGAACCTATCTTCGGGCGATCTTGCCTGGGAATTGCAGCATCGGGAGAGAGCAGCCGCTATTCGCGCAGTGCAGGTTGATCTCGACTACGTTTATGATCCTGACCCTGCGCAGCAGGAACGCAATCTTGGCGCGCTGCTTGACCGCATCAAGCTACTGCAGCCCACCGAGGTGTGGCTTCAGGCGTTTTCAGATCCAGGCGGAAACGATTCCGCAAGCGCTGTTTATTTTCCAAATCACACTCTGCCGATGAGAGCCGACCTGTTTTCCCGTGCGGCGTGGCAGTTGCAGACTCGCTGCGGCGTAAAAGTCTATGCCTGGATGCCGGTGTTAGGCTGGCGCTTGCCTGACGCGGAGCAACAGACGCGCCTCCAGATCCATCCGCGGCCAGGAGTGAAGCCAGAAAAGCCAGTACGCCTCAACCCATTTCTCCCAGAAACCCGCACGCTTGTAGGCGCGCTTTATGAAGACCTGGCGCGGTCTGCGCCTATCAGCGGCATCCTGTTTCACGACGATGCAATCCTGCGCGACACAGATGATCTCGGGCCGCAGGGGCCGCCTCCAGGCCCGGAGCGCACCAAAGAGCTAATTCAATTCACCAACGAATTGAAAGCACGTGTGCAGCGCTGGAGCCCCGACGTCCGGACCGCGCGGAATCTATTCGCCGAGCCGGTGCTTAACCCTGGCAGTGAGCAATGGTTCGCGCAATCGCTGCCGGCCTTCCTGGCCTCCTACGATGAAATCGCTGTGATGGCCATGCCGCGCATGGAGAAGGCCGCGAATCCCAGCAAGTGGCTGCTGAAGCTGGCCCAAAATGTAGCGGCTCATGGCGGACTGGACCACACGGTCTTTGAGCTGCAAACAGTGGACTGGGACGCGGGCAACAAACCGATTCCGACCGGTGAAATCACCGGGCAGTTGCGACTATTACAGGGCGCGGGCGCCCGCAATTTGGCGTACTATCCCGACGACTTTCTCAAGGACCAGCCAGTATTGAAAGTGCTTCGCCCGCAGTTTTCCTCTTCCGATTACTTTCCGCTTTGGGATGAAGGGGCGAGGTAATTCATGGTCGGGAGAATTCTGCTTGCTTTTGCTTTTTACTATCCGCTCTCCATGGCCTGGGTGTGGATATTTGGCGCTCTCACTTATTACCTGCGCCGCGAGCGGAACGCCCCTTCCCGGGGTCTTCCACCAGAGCTACCCTTCTGGCCTAAGGCGACCCTGGTGGTGCCTTGCCACAATGAGGGAGACAATGTACGAGAAACGCTGGAGTATCTTGCGACGCAGGTTTACCCAGATTTCGAAATCATCGCTATCAACGATGGCAGCCGGGATAACACAGGCGACATCCTGGACGAATTGACAGCGGTCTATCCCCAGTTGCGGGTTCTGCACTTTCCGAAAAATCAGGGCAAAGCCATGGGGCTGAGCATGGCGGCCCTGGCATCGAACAGCGAGTACCTGATCTGCATTGATGGCGATGCGCTTCTCGATCGATATGCCACACGCTGGCTCATGTGGCATTTGCTTTCCGGAGAGCGTGTTGGAGCGGTTACCGGCAATCCGCGTATTCGCAATCGCTCCAGCTTACTCGGCCGTCTCCAGGTGGGGGAATTCTCATCCATCATCGGCCTCATCAAGCGCGCGCAGCGCACATCAGGCCGCATCTTTACCGTGTCCGGAGTGATCGCCGGCTTTCGCCGTACAGCGTTGCACCAGATAGGTTATTGGAGCAAGGACATGGTGACGGAAGACATCGATGTCAGTTGGCGCCTTCAGATGAACCATTGGGATATTCGTTACGAGCCCAATGCTCTGTGCTGGATTCTGATGCCTGAGACAATTCGAGGATTGTGGAAGCAGCGTCTTCGTTGGGCGCAGGGTGGTGCGGAGGTTTCAAGGCGGTATTTAAAAAGCCTTTTGATTTGGCGCCGCAGGCGAATGTGGCCCGTGATGTTTGAGTATCTGTTGAGCGTAATCTGGTCATACAACATGCTTGGCATCCTTGTGCTGAGTTTCGCAGGTACAGTTATCCCTATGCCTCCCTGGCTTTATGTCGCCGGACCGATTCCGACTTGGTTTGGCGCCATTCTCGGCACTACATGCATCATCCAATTTCTCTTTAGCATCCTCATCGATCGGCGCTATGAAGATCGAATAGGCCGCCAGTTCGTTTGGATTATCTGGTACCCGCTCGTGTACTGGATTCTTGGGATGCTGACGACTGTGGTGGGCGTGCCCAAAGCATTTTTCAAGCGGACCGGGACCCGTGCCGTGTGGGACAGTCCAGACCGGGGGATACGCTGATGCGCGCTGAATCGCCCATCATTTCAAGTCCGGAGAAACAATCACGTCTCCAGAAATTTGCCTCGCTGGCGATTACGATTCTTGCCTGGTCGTTGTGGGCGTACTTATGGTTGCCGACGCTTTCCGTCATTTCCGCGGTATTCGGCTTGCCGATCAATCAAATTCTGGTGGTTCGCAGGCCGGACGAGACGAGCCTGCTGTTAATTTTTCTCATTATGCTGGCATCTAACTTCGTCGTGTCGGTCTGGTCCAGCTATAACTATGTGCGCTTCGCCAAAAGATCAAGGCGACGACGCCCTAACTCTGCGTCGCATGAAGAAGTCGGAAAGCTATTTGGCATCGACGATCCCGCTACCCTATCCTTGCTGTCGGAGGGACGAAGCCTCAGTTTGTACTTCGATGATGCCGGTCGCCTGGTCAAAGTCGACGGGGCCTCCGCCAAGACTGCCCCGCAGTGAGATGAAGGGAACTGCCTCTGATCCTTTACTGAACCCACGAGTTGCAACTTTGGTTTGCCATCGGCCTTGATCATCGGGACAAATTGCCATTTGCCAGTCACTGAGCGATACTATCTCAGGTCGTCTAACGCCCTGAAGACCTATTTACGATCCGAGCTTTCTGGAGTTGTATCGTTTGGAATGCTAGCGGAAATGGGATTGGCACGAAAACGCCAACTCTTGCAGTGTTTTCCTGCAAGAATTTTTGACGGATCGATAGGGCATTGGATAAGTGATTGATTTTATAGGGCGGGAGTAGTTCAGTGGCAGAACGTCAGCTTCCCAAGCTGAATGTCGCCGGTTCGATCCCGGTCTCCCGCTCCAAAAAAACCCTATTGTCCTGATTCGAGTTCGTCGCCGCAATTGCGATCGACAGCAGAACGGAGAACTCCGGACTGTTCATGCGCCACTGGCTCGTACGGTATAGTTGGATTCAGACATGCCGTCGGAATTTCCCACTAAAGCTGTTTTAATTCACTTCTCTGGACCCGACGCACCGGGTCTAACCGCAGCCCTCACAGGGGTCCTCGCGCAGAATAACGTCAATATTCTCGACATTGGGCAAGCGGTGGTGCATGAACACCTTGCCCTCGGATTTCTGCTTGATGTTCCTGCTGGTAGCAGCCTGACCTCGCTTAAATCAGCACTGCAGGACCTTGCGCGGAAGCTCGGTCTCCAGTCGCACTTCCGAGTGATTCCGAAAGATGCAATCAAGCATTGGGGATTCGGACTTCGAGCGAATCATTTCATTATTACCTTGCTGGGGCGTTCGATAACCGCCGAACAGTTGGCGCAAGTAAGTGCGATTATTTCAGCTCACCAGATGAACATCGATCGGATTGACCGGCTCTCGCGTCAGCTCACGCCGGACACAGATGCGGCGAACGCGTGCGTCGAGTTGGCCGTGAGCGGCGACCCGTCCCGCGAGGTGGCCATGCGCGCGGAGTTTCTGGCAACAGCGCAGAGACTATCCATCGATATTGCATTCCAGCGCGAAAGCATCTTCCGCCGCAATCGCCGGCTGTTTGCGTTCGACATGGATTCGACGCTAATTCAGGGCGAAGTGATTGACGAGCTTGCGAAGCTGGCCGGGGTCGGGGATCAGGTGGTCCGGATCACCGAAGCGGCCATGCGCGGGGAGCTTGGATTCGATGAGAGTTTTACGCGCCGTGTCGCTCTTCTCAAGGGGATTTCCGCCGAGCGAGTCCACGGCCTGATCGACACTATTCCGCTGGCCGATGGTGCGGAACGACTGGTGCAAACGCTGCGGCTGCTTGGGTACAAGACTGCCATTCTGTCAGGCGGCTTCACTTTCTTTGCTCGATCGTTGCAGCAGCGTCTGGGCATTGATACGGTTCACGCCAATGAACTTGAAATCGTCGATGGCAAGGTGACAGGCCGGGTGATTCCTCCCGTCATCAACGGACCTCGGAAAGCATTGCTTCTGGCCGAAATTGCGCGGAGCGAGGGGATTTCGCTTGAACAGGTCGTAGCAGTCGGCGACGGCGCCAATGACATACCCATGCTCAGCCTTGCGGGTATGGGAATTGCTTACCGCGCCAAGCCGCTGGTCCGCCAAAGTGCGGACCAGTCGATTTCCAATCTTGGCCTCGATGGGCTGCTCTATCTTTTGGGCGTTCGCGACCGGGACCTTCAGGCTCATGAACCTCGGATGGAATAAAGGCCGCTGTCCCATGGTCACTTACTTTTTTGCAGGAACGGCTGGTGCAGTGGCAGGCTTCTTCGCGACTGCAGGAGGAGGCACCACGATTCTGGCAAGCTTGACGCTATCAAGCAGTGGAAACTCCTTATCGAGATAGGGTTTGCCTTCTGCCTGAATGCGGCCCTGATCAGGAGTTTGCCCGTAGCCCGGGTAGAGTTTCTCCACCACGTCCATACCTTCAATCACGGTGCCAAATGGGGAAAAGCCCATTCCGTCGAGCCGCGCGTTCTCACCCAGGTTGATGAAGAGCTGAGTGGTGCGGGTGTTCGGCCCCCGGCTTGCGAACGTAACAGAGCCCTTATGATTCGACTGCGTGACTGGATCGTCCTGAATTTCTGCGTCCTGCCAGACTTTATTGACCGCTGGACTTGGACTGAGACCGAATTGAACAACGAAATCAGGCACGACGCGAAAGAAATGTCCGTTGTTGAAGAAGCCATTCTTGACGAGATTGTAGAAGCGATCGGCGCCTAACGGGGACCAATCCCGGTGCACCTCAATGACGAATGGCCCCTTGGTGGTGACGAAGCTGACCTTGAAATCGGCGGGGGCCTTGGCTTTGAGCAACGCGGGATTCAATAGTGCGCGGCTGATGGGAGCAGCGGCTGGCGCGACGGGCTTCTTCGAAGGCTGCGCTGACGAAGTTGCGGCTTTCGGTGTGGCAGTTTTCGAGGCGGCGGGCTGCTGCGCGCAAAGCGGAGCAGCAATTGCGCAAAGGGCGAGAAGCGAAACGGGAATGACGTTCATAGCTCGCAAAGTATAGCAGCCGAAGCTGCGTGGGATTGGCGCATTCATAGCTCTTCGCTTTCCTTGATCTTCACCACAAATGCGGTGAACGTGTTTTCTCCGGCGACCAGCATTTGATGGGGCAGGCCAGCAGGCACATGGGCCAAATCGCCCGCCCGCAACTCCTGCCGCAAGCCGCCTTCAATTCGGTCGCCGCGAGTTTCTCCCGGAGCAATTGTCCGTGCCCCTGATATGATGCCGCCGGTGACCAGCGTCGCTTTTCCGGCGAGGACATGGAAGATGTCGGCAAATTTCTCATGCAGCTCCGCCTCGCCATCGCGGCTGCGAAACGAGAGCATCGTCGCATGGCCCGGGTACTGCTTCAAGGTCTCGCTGGCCTGCCCGTCGCCGGCCTTCGCCATTTTGCGGAGATAGGCCGCACGCTCCAGCAGAATGGGCGGCGACCAGTGATCGAGGTGCGCAGGTTCGTTGCCGAGGCCTTTGACGTGCTTGATGGCTGGGGTTATCTCTTTTTCCGCTGGAAGAAGTTCCCTGAGAATCTGCTCCGAATATTTGTCCATGTTTTGCTTTTGACTCCATTCCTGGCGAGAGGCGTCTCATTGAAAGCTCGCAAGTTCCTTCGCGCGCTTGAATATTGCAACGAACATGGGACGGGTCAGCTTGCCCGTGTTCGTGTTTTGAAGCGACGGATGATAGGTCGCGATCACGCGCAGCCCATTCGGCAGCGTGTACTCCGCGCCGTGACTAAATATATAGCCGGTTCGCGATTTCAGCATCCCTGTGCGCACGGCGTGCCCCAGCAAACCGTCAAAAGCAATCTTGCCCAGGCACACGACCACGCGCAGATTCTTCAGTAGGCCAATCTCTTCGTCAAGCCATGGAGCGCAGTTGCGCTGTTCTTCTGGGGTGGGCTTGTTGGCCGGCGGAGCGCAGCGCACGACGGCACTGATCCATAGATCGGTAAGGATCATGCCATCATGGCGGGAGATCGCCTTTGGCTGCGAGGCAAATCCCGTCTCATGCAACACGGGATAGAGAAAATCGCCGGAGCCATCGCCGGTAAAGGGCCTTCCAGTCCGGTTGGAGCCATGTGCTCCCGGAGCCAACCCGAGTACAAGCACACGCGCATTTGGATCTCCGAACGAAGGAACAGGCTTTCCCCAGTACTCCAAGTCCTTGTAGGCCTTTTTTCTTACCCGCGCGACATCAGCACAATAAGCGCGGAGGTTGGGGCAGCGGTCGCAGGCCACGATGCGGTCATTCAGGGCGACCAGCAGCGAAGGATCAGGCATAGCGAAATTTTAAGGTATTACGCCCTTCCAATGCGTCATACTTTGCTGCGGAGGAGTTTTGAATGAAATCCGCAAAGCTGTTGCTGCTCGCCGGCGATTTTGTTGAGGACTACGAGATCATGGTTCCCTTTCAGGCGCTTCAGATGGTGGGACACTCAGTGGATGCCGTTTGCCCTGGCAAGAAAAAAGGAGACCAGGTTCGCACCGCCATTCACGACTTTGAAGGCGATCAGACTTACACGGAGAAGCGCGGGCACAATTTCACACTCAACGCGACATTCGATGAAATTGATCCGGCCGCCTACGATGCGCTCGTGATCCCTGGAGGGCGTGCGCCGGAGTATCTTCGCCTCAACGCCAAGGTGCTTGACATCGTGCGCCACTTCGACCAGAACGGCAAGCCCATCGCCGCGCTCTGCCACGGGCCGCAGTTGCTGGCGGCAGCGGGCGTGCTTAAGGGGCGCAAGCTGAACGCGTACCCCGCATGCGCCCCTGAAGTGGAGTTGGCCGGCGGAACCTTTGTTGCCGTGGACTTCTTCGGCGCGGTTGTGGATGGCAACCTGGTGACCGGGCCGGCATGGACCGCCCATCCAGCATGGTTGGCGAGGTTTCTTGAGGTGCTGGAAGCGCATCTGTCTGCAGGGCAGCGGTAAGTCGCTGGCTCCGCTTACCTGTCAATCAGCGCTTTCATGACCGGCGCGTAGCGCTCGCCTGCCGCTGCGTCTGGCGGGAATACTGCTTCCAAGCTCAGCACCAACTCGGGGGCGAGGGCGAAATCTACTGCAGCGGCGTTTTCTTCTAGGTACTTGCGGCGCTTGGTGCCGGGGATGGGAACGATGTCCTGGCCTTGAGAGAGCACCCACGCAAGTGCGAGCTGGCTGGCGGTCACACCGGCCTCGGCCGCCAGTTGCTTCACCTTCTCCACGAGTTCGAGGTTGCGGGTGAAGTTTTCGCCTTGAAAGCGGGGATGGAGGCGGCGGGTATCATCCGGGTCAAAATCTTCCGGGGTTTTGATGGCGCCGGTTAGGAATCCGCGGCCGAGGGGGCTGTAGGCAACGAAACCTACTCCAAGCTCCCGGCAGGCGGGGATCACTTCGGGTTCCGGGTCGCGGGTCCATAGGGAGAACTCGGTTTGCAGCGCGGTAATTGGGTGAACGCGGCAGGCGCGGGCGAGGGTCGCAGGTGAGGCTTCAGAGAGGCCGAGGAAGCGAACTTTGCCCTCTTCGACCAGCCGAGCCATCGCGCCTACGGTCTCTTCGATGGGCGTCTTGGGGTCGACTCGATGCTGGTAGTAGAGGTCGATGGTCTCAATGTCGAGGCGGCGGAGGCTGCCCTCGACCGAGGAGCGAACGTAAGCTGGACTGCCGTCGATGCCGCGCTTCTGCGGATCATTCGGGTCGCGCACGATGCCGAACTTGGTGGCAAGGAAGACCTCATTGCGGCGACCCTTGATTGCGCGGCCCACCAGCACCTCATTGGCGTGCGGACCGTACGCGTCGGACGTGTCGAGGAAGTTGATTCCCAGTTCCAGTGCGCGGTCAATGGTGGCCAGCGACTCCTGCTCATCGCGTCCACCGTAAAAGTCGCTCATGCCCATGCAACCCAATCCGATGGCCGAAACCTCGGGACCGTTCCTGCCCAGTCTACGTCTCTTCATGCTTCGCTCCTCGCTGTCATATCCTTTGAGATGTGAGGGATTGACTCGTGGATGCAGGGTTGTACAAAGAGATGTTGGCAGTTGCGATTGAAGAAGCGCGGCTGGGGCTGGGGGAGGGTGGTATTCCGATTGGTGCTGCCATCTTCAAGCGATCTGGCGAACTGGTGAGCCGGGGGCACAATCGCCGCGTGCAGCAGGGCGATCCCAGCGTTCACGGGGAGACCGATGCCTTTCGCCGGGCAGGGCGGCAGCGGAGTTACCGCGACCTGGTGATGGTGACCACCCTGGCTCCGTGCTGGTATTGCAGCGGGCTGGTGCGGCAGTTTCAGTTTGGGACGCTGGTGGTTGGAGAGAGCCGTACCTTTGCTGGTGGGCTCGACTGGCTTCGTGAGAATGGCGTGGATGTGATTGAGCTGGATAATGCCGAGTGCCGCGAGATGCTTGAAGGCTACATTGCTGCGTATCCGGAAATTTGGAATGAAGATATTGGGGAAGGGTAAGAAGCAGTGAGTAGTGGTTAGTGATCAGTGGTTAGCAACTACGATCCTGCGCCGAACGAAATACAACGCCAAACCCGCTGCGATGTAGGTCAGATAGATCCATGGGATGCGTGCATGGTTTGCGTCGGTCGCGGACTGGATATCGAAAATCACAATCAGGATCATGACTAACACGGTGATCACGCTGATGGCGGTGATCCAGTAGGAACGCTGTCCCATTGCGCGGCGCGCGAATGGCAATGCCACGGCTACCAGAGCATAGGCCGTTAGAAATCCGAAGACTGAGAGCGACCCCAGCAGGTCGTACATGTCTGAGCCGGTTATGCCGCGCAGCGCCATCGCCACAGTGGCCGCGAACATCAAGCCTACGGACAACGCAATCGCGGTGCCCGGCGTTCCATGGCGCTTGTTGGTGCGTTCCAACGCGCGATGCAGCATTTTGCCATGCGCCATGCGCAGCAGCACTCGGGCGGCTGCTGTTGTGCAGGCCAACACACAGGCAAACATGCTGACGAACGCGCCGACATCAACGGCCACGCCCAGCGGCGAGATTCCGGCCTTCTCTGCAAGCAGATGGAGAGGGCTGGTTGAATCGCTGAGCTTCGAGGACTCGCCGCGGAACCCCAGCACCTCAGAGTAGGAACACAGCATGAAGAATACGCCGGCCAGTATCGCACACTGGATCACCGCGCGCGGAATGGTGCGCAGCGGCTCTCGTGCTTCATTGCCCAGCGTGGTGGCGCTCTCAAATCCCACAAAGCTGAACATGGCCAGCACCAGCGCCGGTCCCAATGACGAAATGGTTGTGCCTTTCAGGCGGAATTGGTCAAGATCAAATTGAAATCCAAAGCGGTAGACCATGACGGCCAGCACGATGAGAATCAGGCTGACGGATGCCACTTCAATCCAGAGCATGAGCTCGGCTGAGAGCTTGACGTCGCGGTAGGCCACCCATCCTGCAACCGCACACACCACAGCCAGCGTTGCGAGCGCTGGGGGCGTCCAGTGAAAGAACTGCTGCGACAGTAGGCCGGCGTAGTAGAGCGCGCCACCGGCGACCGATGCGCCGGTGGCGAGATAGGCCAGCAGCAAGCCCCATGCTGCTACCACGCCAAAGACCGGCGGCAGCGTGTCGGACGCGTAGGAGTAGAGCGAACCGGGCGAGGCGGACAAGCGGGCGAAGCGGCTGACGCAAAAGCCCACGAGCAGGATTGCGCCGGTGGCCAGCAGGTAGACGAACCAGGTGGCGTTGCCAGCCAGGGCGAAGACCAGCGGAATGGTGAGGGACGGCGAAGTGGAGGGCGCTACGGCGGATACAGACTGGGCGAGGGTCTCCAAGGGACCGAGCACGCCTTGGTGCAGGCCGTAGTTCTCGCCGCGTTGCTGTGGGTACACTTCGACTTCGGTCTGGCCCGTCACGGGTCCGCCTTTCGTGCCTTTGTCTCGAATGCCTTGGTTGTGGCTTGAGTCTAGAGTATTGCGAGGTTGCTTTAGTCTTGCGCGAGTCCGGGTTTAGGTCAAGGATGTTGGCTGCGCGAAAAGGGGCTGTTTTTTGCCATTTCGTGACGAAAACCGGCCGAAAACCGCCTTAAAACGGCGTTTTTTGAGGGTGTTTGTTTACCACCTTGATAATAGGGCGGCCTTCTACATTATCTAGTAACGTGTTTATTTGCAATAACATATGCGAAATTTATTGTTGGCGGGTGGCGGCAAAAATGGCGAGATTTGAGGGGGGAGGGGTGGGGTATTCATTTTTTTTGCGGCTTGGAGCGTGGAAAATGGGTGGGATTTGGAGGGTTGGCATGCAGTTATTGTGCGCGTATGCGGGGTTATTTTCGGCAAAGGAAGAGAGACATGTGGTGTATGGCGGAAACTTATAATGCAAGCCATGCTTATCCCTCGGTATTCGCTGTTGCTGGTTGCCTTAGCTTCGCTTTGTTTGCCTCTGCAGGCGCAGGATGTGTGGCAGATGCAGGAGTCGGGGACTTCGGCGGGGTTGCGCGGGATTGATTCGGTGGATGGGACCGTGGCCTGGGCCAGCGGGACGGGCGGGACGGTGCTTAGGACTGTTGACGGAGGGGCGCATTGGACGCAGTGCGCGGTGCCGGATGGGAGTAAGGACGGGGCTACGCTGGATTTTCGCGGGGTGCAGGCTTGGGATGCGCAGACGGCGATTGTTATGGCGAGCGGGCCGGGAGATAAGAGCCGGTTGTATAAGACAAAAAATGGGTGCAGAACTTGGAAGCTCCTTCTGAAGAACAAAGTCGGCGAGGGATTCTGGGACAGCTTTTCAATTCAGGAAAAGCAGCTGGGCTGGCTTCTTGGCGACCCGATTAAGGGACGATTCACACTCCTTGGCAGCACTGATGGCGGCCTAACATGGACCCCGCAAAAGAACAGCGGGCTGGAAACCACCGGACCACCTCGAGGCGCATTCGCCGCGAGCAACACCGCGATGGCCGCGCAGTCGGGAGAAATCTGGTTTGTTAGCAGCGGAAAAGGCGGGGCTTTGTCTTATAACGGGAATGAAACCGAGGTCTGCCTTGACGACTGTCCGACGGGCTGGAATCGCGATGGGAAATCATATGCGTGGCGTACGGCCTCAATCCCAATTGGAAATAGCGAAGAGGCCTCGGGAGCATTCTCTATTGCGATTCGCATCGCGTCTATTGCTGGAGACAAAAGGGAATACCGAATCGTTGCCGTGGGCGGCGAGTACACCCAACCAAATGAAACTGTCGGTACCGCCGCATGGTCGATTGATGCTGGTCTAACATGGACCCCTTCAACCACCTCGCCGCATGGATATCGCTCTGCCGTGCAATGGTCTGAATCGCTCAAGCTGTGGATCACTGCGGGGACTAACGGGTCCGACGTTTCGCGAGATGATGGGAAGATCTGGAAGCCGCTGGATAACGGGAGTTGGAATGCGTTGTCGCTGCCGTTTGTGGTTGGGACGAAGGGCCGGATTGCTCGGCTGAATCCGGCGGCGATACCGAAGCCGTGAATTCGTTTGGGAGAGCCCGATTCGCTGCGTTGGCTTTTCCGCACGGGCTAAAGCCCGCGTCTTTTTATCGGCTTTATCGGCACGGCTGAAGCCATGCTTTGACGCGTGTCGCAGCTCCGAATGAGTTTTCCCAAGCCGTGAAGCAATGCATTGATGCAAAGCCCTCGGGCTGAATAGTCGCATCTTGTAATCGCATTGGAAACCCCGATCCGGGCCTAAAGGCCTCGCCGTAAGATGGGCCTGTTTTCAGGGGGTTGAAACCCCCTGCTCCCTCCGTTTTGTCCCCTGCTCCTTCTATCTAGCGCCCTGCTCCCTCCGTTGAGCCTCGGGCTTCCTGCTTTGAAATGCCCTGCTCCCTCCATTGAAATCCCTTGCTCGCTCGGCGACGCTTAGCGACCTACCACGTTTGTAATGCAACTTTGGTACTTCGGATTTTGGGTGACGAACTGCGTATTTGGCTTGTGGCCGCATCGAATACGTTAAAATTGGGAGTACCGGATGACTCAAACTTCTCCAGCGGCTGCCAGCCAGGCCTTCCGCTCCACGCGGGAGACAGAGTTGCGGGCGCCGATCATTGAAGTCCACAACCTTGAAAAAACCTATAAGACCCCGCGCGGGATTCTGAACCTGTTTTCCGGTTTGGACCTGACGGTGAATCGCGGCGAGATGGTGGCCATTGTGGGCCAGTCCGGAGCAGGTAAAAGCACACTTTTGCACATTCTGGGGGCCCTTGATACGCCCTCCGCCGGAACTGTATACTGCGCGTCAATCAACGTGGCCAAACTCTCCCCACGCGAAGCGGCGGCGTTTCGCAACCGGGAAATTGGCTATGTGTGGCAGTTTCACTATCTGTTGCCGGAATTTACGGCGCTGGAAAACGTAGCCATGCCGCTGCTGGCGCGCGGTGCACCGAAGAGAGAGGCTCTGCAATTGGCGGCTAACTGGCTGAAAGAAGTGGACCTGGAGGATCGCGGTGGGCACAGGCCCGGCGAACTATCAGGCGGCGAACAGCAGCGGGTGGCGCTGGCCAGGGCGCTGGTGAACAATCCCAAGCTGCTGCTGGCCGACGAGCCCACAGGCGATCTGGATCAAACGACAGCCGGCCGCGTATTCGACCTGGTGGAACGACTGCATGCCAGCCACGGCCTCACCTCAATCCTGGTGACGCACAACCTTGACCTTGCCGCACGATGTACACGGGCTTTGAAACTGGAGAGCGGACGCCTGGTTCCACTGGGCGCGGTTCCCCAAACTTAAGTCAATCCTGCAACTTCAAGGATGAAAAGCACCTTTTACCCGGGTTTTTGAGTCTTATCTAAGTAGGCAGTCTGGCAGGGGATGAGTTTATCCGAAACCAGGTTGCCAGTGCAGGATGGAAGTCTCTCCGGCAGAAGGACCGCCAGGGAACGATGGAGCAAAAGGTCAGCTCCTGAACCATCTACAAGGGCTGTTCGGGGCATGAATGCAATTTTCATGGGGCATCCGGCGGCGGTTATAGAAAAGGGGCACGAGCGAACGGGGCCGAGGCCGGCGATTGAACCGGACGGCTACTTAAGCCGATAGCCTGCTGCAGAGGGAGAACATCATGTTCGAACGCTATACGGAGAAGGCACGGCGTGTGATCTTCTTCGCGCGATATGAGGCCAGCCAGTTTGGTTCGCCCTATATCGAGACCGAGCACCTGCTGCTTGGACTGCTGCGCGAGGACAAGGCTTTGACCAACCGCTTTCTGCGCTCCCATGCCTCAGTGGAATCGATCCGCAAACAGATCGAGGCGCATACTACGATTCGCGAGAAGGTTTCGACGAGTGTGGACCTGCCGCTTTCAAACGAGTGCAAGCGGGTGCTGGCCTATGCGGCAGAAGAGGCCGAGCGGCTGGGGCACAAACACATTGGCACCGAACATTTGCTGCTGGGACTGCTGCGCGAAGAGAAATGCTTTGCGGCGGAGATTCTGCAGGAGCGCGGGCTGAAGCTGGCGCAGATTCGCGACGAGCTGGCGCGGGTGACGCAGGAGAAGGCGCCGACGCAGGCGCGGCAACGGGAGTCGAGTTTGCTGGCTGAATTTAGCCGCGACTTGACGCAGGCTGCGATGGATGGGCAGTTGGATCCGCTGGTTGGACGCGACGGAGAGCTTGAGCGCGTGATTCAGATTCTTTGCCGTCGCACCAAGAACAATCCGGTGCTGATTGGCGAGCCGGGCGTGGGCAAGACGGCGATTGTGGAAGGGCTTGCGCAGCGGATTGCCGATGGCGAGGTGCCGAGCTTTCTGGCGGACAAGCGCGTGCTGGGCCTCGACCTCTCGCTGATTGTTGCGGGCACCAAGTATCGCGGACAGTTTGAAGAGCGGCTGAAGACCATCATGAAAGAGCTGATGGAGAATCAGAACTCCATCGTGTTTATCGACGAGTTGCATACGCTGGTGGGCGCGGGTTCGGCGGAGGGATCGCTGGATGCGGCGAACATTCTGAAGCCCGCGCTGAGCCGCGGCGAGATTCAGTGCATTGGCGCGACGACGCCGGCTGAATATCGCAAATCGATTGAGAAGGACCGCTCGCTGGAACGGCGCTTCCAGGCTGTGAAGGTACCACCGCCGAATGAAGTCGACGCGATTCGGATTATTCACGGCATCAAGGACAGGTACGAGAAGTTCCACGCGGTGAGTTATACGGATGCGGCGATTGAATTTGCGGTGTCGCATTCGAATCGCTATATCCCGGATCGGTTCCTTCCAGACAAGGCGATTGACTTGATTGACGAGGCCGGAGCGCGTGTGAAGCTGCGTCAGACTTCGCTGCCGGAAGAGATCACCGAGGTTCAGAAGCGGATCAAGTTCATTGTGCACCGCATGGACTCGGCGATTGCGAACCACGAGTTTGAGAAGGCGCGGTTCTACAGCGATGAAGAACGGAAGGAGCGCGAGAATCTGCGCGCGCTGCGCGATAAGTACCACCTTGATGACTCGGCTGCCGGCATTGTTGGACGCGAGGACATTGAAGATGTGGTGAGCCGGTGGACGGGCGTTCCGGTGACCAGCATCAAGGAAGAAGAGACGCAAAAACTGCTGCGCGTGGAAAGCGAACTGCACAAGCGCGTGATTTCGCAGGAGAAGGCGATCTCCGCGCTGGCAAGGGCGATTCGCAGGTCGCGTGCGGGCTTGAAGTCGCCGCATAGACCGATTGGCAGCTTCCTGTTCCTGGGGCCGACAGGCGTTGGCAAAACGGAGATGGCGCGTACGCTGGCGAATTTCCTGTTTGGTTCGGACAAGGCGCTGATCCGCTTCGATATGTCGGAGTTCATGGAGAAGCATTCAGTGTCAAAGCTGATTGGTTCGCCTCCGGGTTATGTGGGCTATGAGGAAGGCGGCCAGTTAACGGAACGCGTGAAGCGCTCGCCTTATTCGGTTGTGCTGCTGGATGAAATTGAGAAGGCGCACCCGGATGTCTTCAACATCCTGCTGCAGGTTTTTGAAGACGGGCAGTTGACGGACGGGCTCGGCAACACGGTCGATTTCAAGAACGTGATTCTGATCATGACGTCGAACATCGGCTCCAAGTACCTGATCAAAGAGAAGAAGAACCTTGGCTTCCACAGCGATAGCGAAGACCAGATAAACGAAACTGTCGAAAAGAACGTCATGGCCGAGGTTAAGAAGGCATTCAACCCTGAGTTCCTCAATCGTCTGGACGAAGTGATTCTGTTCCAGTCGTTGTCCGATGGCGACCTGATTCAGATTGTCGAGCTGCTGGTGCAGAGCCTCAACGCAAACCTGGCGCAGAAGGCGATCACTATTTCGGTGACGGAGGAGGCCAAGAAGTGGATCCTCGACAAGACGCTGGGCGACCGGAGTTACGGTGCGCGGCCGTTGCGCCGAGCGCTGCAGAGGTATGTGGAAGATCCTCTGTCTGAGGCGCTGATCGCAGGGAACATTACGCAGCGGCCGGCATTCCTTGAGGTCTACCTGGACGCTAACCAGTTGTTCTATCGGCCAGTCAGCGCGGATGAGAGTGTCAGCGAGGAAAAGGCGGCGGGGATTTTGCTGTTCAGCGCCTAACTGGCAACTAAGACACTCACACTTACTCAACCGTAAGACAAAAGCCCTCGGCACATTCGCCGGGGGCTTTTTGTGCCTGGGAATCTTGCGGAGTTTTTCTTAATAACCGGAAGGCAAATCGCGCTGTCCAAGGATTGACAGGTTGAAGCCAGGCGTAGCTATCAGAGCCTTAAGCGACTGGCCGGTCTGTGAGCACCAGCAATGGCAGATGAAAGCAGTTCGCAAAATGACACGGCGTGGAGCAATCCTTCTTACTGTTATAAGTGGCATAAGTTGTCTTGCTGGGTGTGGCATCGGCAGCCTTCCAACGATCACCCAGCCGACCAAACCAATCTCTATCCTGTTTGTTGAATCTCCGCCTGCGTCCATGGCCGTGAATGCAACGGTAACCGTGTATGCCGCTGTTATAAACAGCTCATCGAACAGCCAGGTCAACTATTCGATTAGTTGTGGCAACGCGAACGCATGCGGCACCTCAAACGCGAGCGACGAGGCTGGCGCGATTGTGTACACTGCGCCCTCTGTCATTCCGTCCGGTGGAACTGTGACGATTACGGCGACGGCAGCGGCCGATCCCACTAAATCTATTTCGGCGGTGGTTGCAATCTCGCCTCCCATTGCGATCTCCGTTTCATTTCAATCGCCAATGCCCGCATCATTGCAGGTGAATTCCGCCGTGTCGTGGAATGCGTTCATCAAGAACGACACATCTGCCAATCCGCAGGTGAAGTGGGCGGTAAGCTGCGATGGCACGGCTTGCGGATTTTTCAATCCTGCGGAGACTCCGAACGGCGCGGCGACGACTTATACCGCGCCTTCAACCATTCCATCCGGCAAAACCGTCACTGTAACTGCAACATCGGTCACCGATCCAACCAAGTCAGTCTCGGCCACTATTACGATTGTTGCGCCGGCAGCGAACCTTGCCAATGGTACGTATGTTTTTCAAATGGGAGGCCCAGTTGGCTCCGCGGCTCACTTCATCACGGGCGTCATTGTTGCCGAGAATGGGGCGATTATCGGCGGGGAGCAAGACTCGATTGCTTATAACTCCGACGACGATGGGTATCTATATCCTTACTCCTATCTGTCAGGGGCGATTACCGGCGGGAGTTATACGACTACCTCCGATGGAAACATTCAGATTTGGATTGTTTCCGGAGAGGGAGGCGGAGAAACATTGAACGGTGTGCTTGCTTCCGGTGGGAAAGGATTTGTTGCGCAGTTATATGGTTCGCTGGGGAGCGGCACGCTCGATTTGCAAACCAGCACGGCTGCGCCTGGCGGCGGATATGCTATTTCCCTATATGGCGGCGATCTGTATGGCGATGAGAGTTGGATTGGCGGCATTTTGAACATCGATAGTGCGGGCGGGATCTCGGGCGCGGGCAGCGAACTCGACCTCATCAGTGGTGGGTATGGCTACTATCCAAGCGGCGAGGAGATGCTGGGCGCGAGTACGGTGACTGTTCCCGACAAGTTCGGGCGTGTGCAATTTGTGCTGAATACCGGGCAGTCGTCTTCGCTGCCTGTTCAGGATCTGGTTGGCTATGTTGTGGACGCTACGCATATGCGGCTTATCTCGTCTGCTTATAACAACGACTTGAACTACCAAGGGGCGATGGGTGGTCTGGCACTTGGACAAGGAGCCAGCACCGGGCATTTCAGCAACAGTTCGCTGGCGGGAACGAGCTATGTATTCGGAGCCTCCACGCTGCTTCAATACGGGGCTTATCAGTTAGCGGGTGTAGTTACTGCAAATGCGGATGGCACGCTTGGCGGCTTGTTCAACTGGAACGATCTGTCCGTGAAGGGAGTCCAAAGCCCCGTCCCCGTGAATGGAACCTGGACCATTGATGCGACTGGCCGAGCGAGTCTCTCCAGTCTCACGCAGGGATCGGGTTCTTCGGAGCCCTACAATGACTCGCTGCACATGTATTTAACGGGTGACGGTAACGCACTGATTTTCTCAAGTGAGAACATCAACCCGTTCGCCGGTCAGGCGTTTCAGCAACAGACCGCTGCATTCACTGCGGGCTCTTTGAGCGGAACGTATGGACTGAATGCCGGTACGGCCAACAATTCCGCAGTCGCTCCGACTTCAACGGTTGTTGGCTCGATGGTTTCCGTCGGCGGCGATGATACAGACACGCTTGGTGGATTCGCCGATTGGGGCAACGCCTCGGAGGACTTCGCAATCTCCGGAAGCTTCACACCGGCTTCGAATGGAGTGTTCGCAGGCACCCTGACTGGGCTCGATGCCGCGTCGCGAACGACCGCCAACAGCTTCACGTTGTACCTTGTGGACGATGCACGGGCGGTGGCCATTGAGACCGATGATAGCCAGTTGACATTGGGGTATCTCCAGCTTCAACAGTGAACGAATCCTGCCTCGGGGATGAATCGCGGCGGTCCTTCGGAGCGCCTTGGCATGTTGGTTGAAACTTACCCAGCATTTCATGCTGGGCTATTTTCGAACGCTCCCTCCGGGAGCCAGGGCGCGCACGCTCGATGTTTTGCCGACGCGGGATGTTTATTGCGGGGTTGGGGGAGTTTGGCGGGCGGTGCGGAGAGCTATGAGGGCTAGCAGAGCGATGACGCCGACGAGTGCGGCCCACAGGAGCCAGGGATGCTGCTCGGTAAAGGGGCGGCTGTCAGGGCGGTGCTGGTACTCGGGATTTGACTGTTCGGGTTCGGCGTTGACCTGCGCTGCATCGGGCTGGGGCGCAAACAGGGTGGCGTAGTCGTAGTGCGGAGACCAGAGGGCGGCGTCGCCATAGTAAAGGGTGTAGTGCGCGTTGGGAACAGCTTCAAAGCAGAGCTTCCGCTCAAGCATCTGGAGTTGAACGGACTCTATCTTCAAAGGTGCGTCGTCGCCGTTCTCGATAGTTATTGTCCACTTAGCCGCGGTAGAAAAATCTGTTCGAGGCGCATCGATGGAGAGGTGTTCCTCGTTGATGCGGTGCCCGTTTTGCAGGGTGTGGACTCGCAGGAGGTTTCCGTACGAAGTGGCCGGCTGCGGAGCTTCAATCGGGGTTGAATCCGGCTCTGTCTTCGGCGAATTCGGGGAAGCACTGATGGTCACGTCGCGGCTGAATGAGGGTGGTTCCGCTGCCGGCACAAATAGGATTCGATCAACCGGAACATGCGCGGGGACAATGAATGTGAAGACCGAATTGCGGCCCTTCAATGTTCCGTTGGAGGAATCTGCGAACGACACAAACTTCGGATCACCGGCGGGAAGGCGGTCTACGGAGAGCCCGGTAAAGCTTTCCGTTTGCAACGGGCCTGTGACATCAAAATGCAGATAGGGAAAATCGGACTCGGGAAGATGCAGGACGGTGCTGCGACCGAGTCTTTGCCGTGTCAGGTCGAAGATGGTGTAGGAGCCTAGCTTGGTCGCAGCGCCGCCCTGGGTCCGGCTGCCCGAGACTGCAACGGTGGCGATGAAGTCGTGGCCGGTTACCGCCAGTTGCAGGTCACTGTATTTTCCTTCGGGCATTTCGGCGTCGAACGCCGGGCGCCCTTCATGCTCGCCAAGGTTCAGTAACGAGATGTTCTTCTGGGCACCCTCTTCAGGAGCGGCGGTACGAATGACGTAGGGCGTTTCTGTGCTGTCGCGATAGAGGCGCAGGTCGGCGAGGCCGGGTGCGGCATGAGCGAAGATTCCAGGATCGAGCACCAGGCAGCTTTGGCCGCCCTGCGGCGGAATATTGGTTAGGGGGCGGGTGGTTTGGAAGTAGCGGATCTCCGGCGATGCGGTGGCCACAGCGAGCAAAATCGCGGCTGCAACAGGCTTCACGGTTCCCGCCCGTCTGGATTGCGAAGGTTCAGCCAGTCGCGCTGGTAGACGTAACTGACGCCGAGCAGCAGCGCGCCCAGGCCAAGGAAGCTGAGGATGCGGTAGCCCTCCGCCAGTTCGCTGACATCGACCAGAAAAACTTTGGCGATGGAGACGGCCAGCAGCACCAGCGCCTGCCAGCGGAGAAAGGCCGAACGGCGCGAGAAGCCGACGGTGAGGAGGATTGCGCCGTAGGTCATGAACCAGGCTGAGTAAGTGAACTGCTCATACATGCGGTCGCTCATGGATCGGAAACCTTGGGCGTGGGGCATGGTCCAGTAGTGATGGATCTCAAGACCCACGGAAAGGAGGATGAGGCCGCTGACGACCAGGCCGGTTAAGAGGGCCAACAGCGACCATCCACTTTTTTGCTCGGCCTCTTCCCGGAGATGGGTGGTATGTGCAGTCCAGCAGGCAAAGGCGAAGGCCGCGATTCCCGCGCAGTAGGCTCCGAACTGCGCATTGAAGAATGGCGTGGGGAAGACTGGCGGTTCCGTAATCAGCAGCGCCCCGAGTCCGAGGATGAGGCAGCCGATGGAGAGTACGCGCAGGAGCAGCGACTTCAAGCGGGCCGCTCCCCATAAGAGAGCAGCGCCTTCCGCGAGCCAGCCGACGGTAAGCCAGTGTCCTTTGGCTTTGAGGGGAATGGCGAGGGTGAGAAACACGACGGCAAGGGTGAGATGCAAGCCAGAGAGAACTGGCCCGGCGGCACGCGGCTTGCCGGTGGGCGGGATCTGCAGCAACGCCAGGTAGAAGGCCGCAAACATGACCGCGATCCATGGGTCGGCCCAGCCCGCATCCCTGCCGTCGAACAGGGCGTAGAAGGCGATGAATCCGAATGCTGCATTGGCCAGAGGCATGAGCACGCCGGCGAGGGCGTCCCAGGCAGAGAGGGTCGCATCTTCGCGGTTGCTCCGCACCAGATGAGGCGCGAAAGCAAACATGAGGAAGAAACATCCGACGAAGAATGCCGTGATACCGAATGCGGAGTCGGAGTAAAACGTAACCCACCAGCCGATGACGAATACCACGGTTCCGGTGAAGGCCGCGAAGAGCAGGCGCGACCAGGGCTTGAGAGCCGCGAGGAGCAGTACGGCGATATCGAGAATGAGCAGATAGCTGAAGAGCGTGACTTCGTGATTTTCGCCAGTGGAAAGCAGGAGAGGTGTGCTGAGGCCGCCGGCAATTGCGTAGAGGGCCAGCAGTTCCGCATCCTGAACCCAGGCCATGAAACCGTTGAAGGCGGTGACCAGGATCATTGCACCGAAGGCGACGCTGGCTGGGACCAGGTGGAAGAAAGAGAACGATGCCCACAGCGAAAGATACAGAACGCCGCTTCCGACGGCTTTGAGCGAGTATGCGAAAGCTGTGAAGCCTTTTTTGTGAAACAGTTCTGACCAGGCAATGATGGCTGCGCCGGCGACGAGGCCGATGAAGACGCGGCCGAGGGGGCCGATCCAGTGGTTATCGAAGGCCATTTTGAGGAACCAGGCCACGGCGATAAGGATGGCGAGAATGCCGATGCGATTGAACCACTGCGAGCCGATTTTGCTTTCGAGGGATTGAGCGGCGGCGGCTTTGGTTGCGCTGGAAGCGGGCTCGGTGTAGCCGAAGGTGAGCCGCGGGTGCTGGGGTTCCGCGATGGGAGGGAATGCCTGGGCCGGCTCCTGGGTTGAGTTGGTTGCGGCTGCTGCGGGGTGTGGCGCGGGCTGCTGGCGAAGGCCGGCAAGCCGCTGGACTTCGGCGGCCCATGAGGCGGATTGCGGAGCGGCTGGTTGGGGGGTGGACGGGGCGCTTGCTGGCGAAATTACGGTGGGGTGGGCAGGTTCGTCCCCGAGTGCGATGCCGTGTTGATGCAGGGCTGCCTCAAGCCGCCAGACGCGCGCGGTGAGTTCGCGCACCTGGGCTTCAAGACCGGCTGGATTGTCAGGGTTCATCGCCGTCTACTGTATCGCAGAGACGGCGGCAATACCAGAGGGGAACGAAGGTTTTGGGGGCCGGAAAGATGCGAATCTGCTGCGGAGGCGGGGTTGGCGATTTTCTTGTTTCTGCGATGGGTGTTTGGGAGCCGCCTGAGAATGTTGATCAAAGGGTAACTGAGGGTTTGGCAACGACTCGGGCGGAACTCAAAATCAGTCGAACTTAACACTCGCGCTCGCGTTCTTCTCTTTCCCACATGTTCATCGTTTCGCGCATGCACGACTCTGTGGACGGATCGATTTCGGTTAATTTATTACCGCTTTTCCAATGGCCGTCATTGTCGAGATTTATGGTCTCGAAGAAATCTCCCTTGTCAAACCAATAATCGTCAAGTATCCGGCCCTGCCCAAACCAATTCAGACGCCATCCGAACGCGCCATTCTGATCTCGGAATATCGATCCGCAGAGCTTCCGGTCCTCAAGGTCTCTATATCGCTGCCCTAGAAGCTTCCATTGGCGTTGCTCTTCTCTCATCGCTTCCCCTCAGGGACAATCCTACCGTCAGCAAACCGACATCGTTCTGAGATTCGCATTGCGGCTGGATTACCGGCTATCCGGAAGTTACCTTGTGCCGAACTTCCAGCTCGACTGCTTACCAGTTGTCTCTACGCCTTCGGGTTTGCTCCCCGTTCTTGCGGCATTTGCAGCGTGTATAAGCCTGCGCTAGCGTACTGCTTCCCGCCTTTGCGCCAGAAAAAATGCGCAAAAACGGGGCACGGTGCTTTTGTGGTTGATCCGACACGGGTTCATTTCGGCCGTAACTCGCCGAGGCGAGTCAGGATGACAGCGAGCTTTTTGCGAACTTCAATCAAACCCACTAGATGTCTAGGTTTTTGACGTCGAGCGCGTTGTCTTCGATGAACTTGCGGCGGGCTTCGACGTCTTCTCCCATGAGGGTGGTGAAGATGGTTTCGGTTTCGGCAATGTCTTCGAGCTTGACCTGGAGGAGCGTGCGGTGCTCGGGATCCATTGTGGTTTCCCAGAGCTGGGTGGCGGTCATTTCGCCGAGGCCCTTGTAGCGCTGGACTGAGTAGTCCTTTTTGCCCTGCTCGACGATGTAGGTGAAGAGCTCGCGGGCGGTCTGTTTTTCGACGGGCTCACGGGAGGCGCGGGCGATGCGGCGGGCCTGCTTGGCTTCGGCCTGGACTTCTGCGCTCTCGGTTGAGGCTTCAGCGGGGACGGCGTCTTCAGCGGCGGGGTCGGCAGTGGCTCCGGTGGCGGCGTCAGCGGCGGCGTCATTGGTCCCCGGCTTGGCGGCGAATTCGATGAGGAATGGCGGCTCGAGGAATTCCTTGATGAGGGAGTACTTGGACATCATCTGGCGGAATTCGGGGCTGGAGGCGAGGTTCCAATCGATGCAGCGCGTGGCGCCCTGCGAATCAGTAAAGCAGACGGACCAGGTGTGGTGCTCGTCGTCTTCAACGGGAGCGCTGAGGGACTTGAATTCGAACTCGCCGCCACGGTCATTCAACTCTTCATAAAGGGCGGCCAGCTTGGGCGGGACCTCGCTCTCGGACTTGGAGGCGAAGTCGGCGCGGTGGACGAGTTCGGCGCGGGCGAGGAGCTCGGTCAGCTTTTCATTGCGGATGCGCTTGTCGACCTTTTCGACGAAGCTGAGGTACTCATTGAGGGTGCCCATGAAGCGGGTGAGGTCGGCGCCTTCAATGCGGCTTGCGGCTTCTCCGTGGCGAACCAGCATGCCTTCGGAGGCGCGCTTGACCATGACTTTCACGAATTCGCGATCGTCTTTGATGTACTGCTCGAAGCGGCCCTTCTTGATTTTGTAGAGGGGCGGCTGGGCGATGTAGATGTTGTCGCGCTTGATGAGCTCCGTCATGTGGCGGAAGAAGAAGGTGAGCAACAGGGTGCGGATGTGCGAGCCGTCGACGTCGGCGTCCGTCATGAGAATGATTTTGCCGTAGCGGATCTTGGTGGCGTCGAAGTCGTCTTTGCCGATGCCGCAGCCGAGCGCGGTGATCATGGCGCGGATTTCTTCGTGGCCGAGCATTTTGTCGTAGCGGGCTTTTTCGACGTTGAGGATTTTGCCTTTGAGGGGCAGGATGGCCTGGAAGCGGCGATCGCGGCCCTGCTTGGCGGTGCCGCCGGCGGATTCGCCCTCGACGAGGTAGAGTTCGCACCGGTCGGGGTTGCGTTCGGAGCAGTCGGCGAGTTTGCCGGGAAGGCCGCCGCCGTCGAGGGCGCCTTTGCGGCGGGTGAGGTCGCGGGCCTTGCGGGCGGCTTCACGAGCGCGCGCGGCTTCAATCGCCTTGTTGATGATCTTCTTGGCTACCGGCTGATTCTGCTCAAGGAAGCCGCCCAGGCGGTCGTTGACGAAGGCCTGCACGGTGCCGGCGATGTCGGAGTTGAGCTTGCCCTTGGTCTGGCCTTCGAACTGGGGCTGGGGCAGCTTGACGCTGACGACAGCGACCAGGCCCTCGCGGACGTCGTCGCCGCTCAGGTTTTCCTTCATGTCTTTGAAGAGGCCTAGTTGCTGGCCGATGGCGTTGATGGTGCGGGTAAGCGCAGTGCGGAAGCCGGAGAGATGCGTGCCGCCGTCGACGGTGTTGATATTGTTGGCGAAGCTGAAGACGCTCTCGGAGTAGCTGTCGTTGTACTGGAGGGCGATTTCGATTTCGACGCCGTCGCGCGCAGCCTCCATCACGATGGGCTTCTCGTGCAGGACCTGCTTGCCGCGGTTGAGATGCTTTACGAACTCCGCGATGCCGCCGGCGTATTTGAACTCGGCACGGCGGGCTTCGCCGGTTTTGGGGTCGGCGGTGCGCTCGTCGGTGAGGGTGATCTCAAGGCCCTTGTTGAGGAAGGCGAGCTCACGCAGACGCTGGGAGAGCGTGTCGAAGTTGTACTCGGTGGCGGTGAAGATGGTCTTGTCGGGCAGGAAGTGGACCTTGGTGCCAAGGCGCTTGCTGGTGCCGGCCTGACGCAGTTCGCTGGTGGGAGCGCCGCAACTGAAGTCCATTTCCCAGGTGTGACCGTCGCGCCAGATTTCGACATTCAGCTCCTGCGAGAGCGCGTTGACGCAGCTTACGCCCACGCCATGGAGGCCACCGGAGACTTTGTAGTTGGAGGCGTCGAACTTGCCGCCGGCGTTGAGCTTGGTGAGGACGACCTGGACAGCGGGCATGACTTCGCCGCCGGCGAGGGTCTTCATGTCGACCGGGATGCCGCGGCCGTCGTCGATGACGGTGATGGAGTTGTCGACGTGGATGATGACGTCGATCCTGGTGGCGTAGCCGGCGAGCGCCTCGTCGACCGAATTGTCGACAACCTCATAGACCAGGTGGTGCAGCCCCATCTCGCCTGTGGAGCCGATGTACATCGCAGGACGAAGGCGCACATGTTCCATGCCTTCGAGAACGGTGATGTTTTCGCCGGTGTAGCTGGCGTTTTTGGGGGTCTCATCAGAGGGTGCTGCCGCGATGGATTTTGTCGCCATAAGATTTATTCGCATTCCTTTCGCTTTCAAGCACCGGGCCGGCGGTTCCCCGATGACAAGATCGGGGTGGAAATCAGGGAGTAACCACTTGAAAGACAGGGGCTTTACGCGAGTTGTGACTGAACCGATTTTACCATGAGCAGGGGTCACAAAACCGGAAGCAAAAAGAGGGAAGAATCAGGGTAACTTTGGCGAGATTACCTTTTGGGAATGGTTACCCTGGTAATCCACAGGGAACATTACGAGGATGGGTGTGAAAAAGCTGGACTTAGCCTTTTTTTTCTACTACCCTCTTTAGTTGTAGGGAGATGAATTTCCCGTCCATTTAAATCCAGAAAGGTTACCAAAAATATGAAACTCGCAATCCGCATTTTCGCACTCTCGATTGTCTTCGCTGGCGTTGCTGCCGCCTCGGTCTCTTCCTCCTCGACGACCCATGTGATTGCGAGTCACCAGTCGGCCACCTCAGAACTACCGGTCCCCGGCTGCGGCCCCGGCATACCCGGATGCCCGCCCGATGGCGGCGGTAATCTGAAGTAGGAACGAAGGTAATGGCACTGATGTGCTACGTAATTCATCCCTTTTTTGTTGAGTGGAGACTAACTACGCGCTATCCTAAGAATACCTTTAGGATGGTGAAGGCCCGTTATGTCCCCACAGTCCGCAATGTCGCTTTTGAATGTGGTTGAATTCGCACTCTGGGCTGTGCTCGCCTTCTTATTCTGGAAGAAGAAGCTGAACGGCCGTTTTCCCGCGATGGGGTACTACCTGGCGCTGCGGGTGATTTCGACGCCGACGCTTCTCGGCGCTCTTTGGGTTTTCGGGCAGCCATGGGGCCGCAGCTACTATCCAGTCTACTTTTTTGGGTATTGGGCGGTATATATCGCAAGTGCGGTGCTCCTTTTCATGATTTGCATGGAAGTGTTTCGCTCTGCGCTCTCCGCGTTTTCCGGACTGATGAAATTCGGAATCGTCGTATTTCGCTGGGCGGCGGTCGCCTCGGTGCTGGTGAGCTTTTCTACGGTTTCCTTTTCGCACCGCGGAATTCTGGCCCTGGCGGACGTTGCCTACGGACTTATGCGTTCGGTGAGCATTCTTGAGTTGTGCCTGCTCGCGTTCCTCTGCCTGAGTATGAACGCGTTGCGGCTTCCAGTGCGGGACATGGCATTCGGGATCTCCCTGGGCTTTGGCGTGATGTCGACCAACGATTTCGTTCAATCGATGGTGGGCTCAAAACTCACCAGGTTGACGGCACCCGAGCAGTTCGTATACGAGTCGGTGATTCTGTTGGCGCTTGGAATGTGGGTGGTCTACTGCGCATTGCCGGAGCCGGTACGGAAGCCGGTGGTTCTGCCCATCAACTCGACCATTTATCGCTGGAACGAGATAGCATCGGCCCTCGGCCACTCAGGTACCCAGGTGGCTGTGCAGCAGCCTGCCAACAGCTTCTTCCTCACTGACGTGGAGCGAGTGGTGGAGAAGGTGCTGAACAGGAATCTCAAGAGTAAGGAATCGGAAAGCTAAAAGCAGGGATCAGGGAATAGGGAATAGAAACTGCGAAGGGGCTACGGCGATGCCGTAGCCCCTTCTGATTGTGAGTCTGAGCTGGAGTTTATTATTCGGCTGCCAGGGGTTCGATGGAAGCGAAGCGTCCGCGCTCGCCGCGATCCTGGAATTTGACACGGCCGGAAACCTTGGCAAACAGAGTGTCGTCCGAGCCGATTCCCACGTTCAAGCCGGGCTTGATCCGCGTGCCGCGCTGACGGATGATGATGGTACCGCCGGTAACTAATTCGCCGCCGAAGGCCTTTACGCCAAGCCGCTGTGCATTCGAGTCGCGTCCGTTTGTGGAGCTGCCTCCACCCTTCTTATGTGCCATTGTCCTGTTCCCTTCTTGAAAATCAGCTTTCAGCTTCCAGCCATTAGCTTCTAGCTCGTCTTCCGCCGAAAGTCTTAATTATGTTCAAACTTGAAAAGCTAGCAGCTAAAAGCTAGAGGCTAGCAGCTAACGGCTAGCTAGCTCGCCGCTGTGTAGGTGACGCCGTCGGCCTCAATGGCCTTGATGCGCACCTCGGTAAAATTCTGCCTGTGTCCCTGCAGCTTCTTGTACTGCTTCTTCCGCTTGAGATGGAAGACCAGGATCTTGCTGCCACGCCCCTCGCCCAGGACTTCCGCAGTCACTTTCGCGGTAGCCGGTTTGGCCACGGTTCCAGCATCGGGCGAGAACGCCAACACGTCGCTGAATTCGACGGTCTTGTCCTCAGAAATGACACTCTCAATCTTCACCACGTCGCCTGGAGCGACCCGGTACTGCTTCCCACCGGTGCGAATCACTGCGTACATAACAAATCCTCCAGCGCTCCGGTCAAAAAACGAAGGCGCATTCAATATCTCAACTTCATTGGGGCACAGAGAGTGACTGCATCGGGTAGCGGGCCGCAACCACACCAAAGTTCCAAGCGGGCCAAGATTCCAAGCGGTGAGCCGGCACAACCCTGCAGCCTCAAAGAGGTGCATCGCCAAACTCTCTGATTCTATCGTTAATCTGGATTCAGGTCAATTGATTCCGGCTTGGGGGCAGGGCAAACGCATTTCAAAACATCTCCAAGAGTCTGCATAAGAACCGGTCATCCCATCCGGCACGTTTGAATTTTCCGCGCAGGGAGCCTTTGGACCCCTCCTTTTGCATGGCGTTGAGGACCATG
>Ga0302319_10001731_pt1 | contig 48550 bp, 40 predicted proteins | sample Bog_T0_2_FD_203319 | JGI IMG/M metagenome (GOLD analysis project Ga0302319, IMG submission 203319) | Peat permafrost microbial communities from Stordalen Mire near Abisko, Sweden - Bog_T0_2 | ecosystem: Environmental > Terrestrial > Soil > Wetlands > Peat | place: Sweden: Abisko, Stordalen Mire... | reverse complement strand
CGAACAGCGGCACGGCGAATTTCTTGTGGTATTGCACCTGCAGCGGGATGGTATTGAAACCGCTGCGCTGCAACTCGGCGATGTAGTCGCGGAGCTGCGGGAAGGTGAGCTGCTTGTAAGTTTTGACTTCCTTGCGAAACCAGCTCGGCGGCTCCGCGATGTCCTTGAAGGTGGCCACGGAGCCGGGGAAGGGGCGGTACTTGTCACTCTCCGTGCCGAACTCGCGCACCCAGCCGTTCTCGAAAACCCAGGTGTTGAGGGTGGGCTCCCAATGCGCCCGCTCGGCCAGCAGGTGGCGATCGAGGCGCGGGAAGGAGGCGTCGATATCGTAGACCTGCACACCGCCGAGCACGCCCTGGTCCTGGTCGAAATGCTTGTAGTAGAAAATCCGTAGATCGCGCGTCGTGTTGCCGCAGATCCACTTGCGTTCCGGGTTGAGATAGGTTTGCGCGGCGTGGCCGCGGATCTTGTTACGCAGGCCGTCCTGAATGATGTTGGCCTGGGTGACGACCGAGTGGTCGAAAACGAACAGCGCGCCGCTCAGCATCAGGGTGATGACCAGCACCGGGAGCGCGAGCCGGTAGAGGCTGACGCCGCAGGCTTTGAGCGCGATGATCTCGTTGTTCTTGGCCAGAATGCCGAAGGTCACCAGAGATGCCACCAGAACGCCGACCGGGGCCGTGTCGTAGATCAGCTTGGGCGCGAGGTAGAACAGGTACTGCAGCAACTCGCGCATGGGGATGTCGTTGTGGAAGGCGTCGGCCAGGAGTTCAAAGAAGTTGAAGACCTCGGTGAGCACGACAAACCCGCCCAGCAGGACCGTGAAGTAGAACAGGAAGGAAGTCAGGACGTAGGTGTCGATGATCTGCGGCAGGAGGAAGAAGCGGGTGCGCCGCGGGGCCGCGGCCCAGGTCGGGACATCCGTCCCGCGCGAGACGAAGCGGCGCAGGCGCGGCCACAGCGTCCGCAGCCGGGCGCGCAACGCACCGAAGCGCTCGCGGCCCTGGGGCAATTCAAGGCGGGACAGCAGAACCACGGCCAGAACGAAGAAGATGGCGTTGGGCGTCCAGACCGCGATGGCGGGCTTGATGCGGCCGTCCTTGGCCAGGCCGATCAAGCCGAGCAGCACCGTGTAATACAGGAACGCGAGGAAGACGGTGATAGCAAAAGCGGCCGATTTGCTGCCCTTCCGGGAGGAAACGCCGAGGGGCACGCCGGTGAGCGCGAGCAGCAGGCAGGCCAGCGGCAGGGCCAGCCGGCGGTGCAGTTCGATGGCGGCCTCGACCGACTTACGCGCCTCGTGCACCAGCGTGGTGGTGGACATGGCGTTGACGGCGGCTTTGCGCTGCGGCCCGCGGTCCGGGGCTTCGAGCACCAGTTCGCCGCGCGGGGCATTGACGTGGTAGTAGGTGGCGGCGTCGGGCGCGGACTCGTAGCTGCTTTCGTGGCTCATGCTGAGCTGGAGCCGGTTGCCGCGATTGTCGGGCGCGACCAGGGCGTCGCGGGTGAGCGTGACGCGGGGGCCTTCGCCGCGGTCGACGGCCGCGCTCTTGCGTTGGTCGGGCGGCGTGGTGTCGGCGATGAAGACGCCTTTCCAATGCACGGGGCTTCCGGTCAGGACGTCGCTGACGTAGAGAATCGTGTTGGGGAACGACTCGTCGAAGACGCGCGGCATGATCTCGGCGGTGAGCTGGGAGGGGCCGACCTTGTTGATCACCCGCACCACTTCGGCCTGGCACCAGGGCGTGAACTTGATCGAGCAATAGCCGGTGAGGGCGGTGGCCAGCAGTGCGAACAGCGCGACCGGGCGGGCGACGCGGCGGCTGGGGACGCCGGAGGCGCGCAGGGCGATGATCTCGCCGTCATTGGTCATGCGGCTGAGGGCAATCAGCGTGCCGGCCAGCACGCCCAGTGGGACGGTGTAGGGCAGGGAAGCCGGGATCAGCAGCAGGAACAGGTATCCGACCATCCCGGCCGAAGCCGAGCTGTTGACCAGGATGGAGAACAGGCGGCTGGCCTGCTGCAAAAAAATGATCAGGAGGAAAAGCGCCGTACCCAAAGCGGCGCTGGTCGAGATTTCAAACAGAATGGTGCGGGAAAGGAGGGCCATCGGGCTTCACTTTACGAAGGGCGGAAAGGGCACCAGTGGCGGACGGGCGTTCTCGACGGACTGCGGCTCCAGTTCCAGCTCCTCGAACAGAACGGCGGGCGCCACCGCGGAACAGCCGACGATAAAATTGGCGGCGCCGGTCAGCGCCATCGGAGCGCCGTTCTCAACGTAATCGAAAACTGCCGGAGCATCCCCGGCGGCCAGGATGTCGCGGAAGGCGCGGACCGACAGATTGCGGAAGCGCAGCCCGCGCACGAGTTCCTCATGCGCGTCGGCGTAGACGCGATACAGCAACAGCGGCGCGCTGTAGGGTCTGAGGCCGGACGAGCGCATCTCGCGCCGCAGCATCTCGCGGGCCGCGGCGCCCGAGGCGATGGAGGGGAAATCCATGCGCCGGACCAGCAGGGCGTAAGGCTTGCCCTGCTGCTTCAACATGTCGATGAGACGCTGTTTCAGGAGCGCCTCGGGGGCGGTCTCCCGGGCCTCGATGAAAAGATTGCCGGGACGGGCGGTGCGGGCGCCGAAGGGTCCGGGCAGGCGCGCGTGGCCATTGGAGCTGCCGCCGCCTTTCACCGGCTGGCGGGTGGTCAGATAGGATTTCAGAACGCCGTTGTCCACCAGCGTGACCGGCGTGGGCACGACGCCTTCGAGGTCCGCTTCATAGAAGCCCGCCAGCGGGTGGCCGTTCCACTCCTTGCGGGTCGAATCGTCGCGCACGCTCATCCAGGCCGGCAGAACGCGGGAGCCGATCCGCTTCTCCAACCCGCTTTCCGGCACGGGCACGTTGCGGCCCTGCTCGGCGACCGGCGTGCGGATGATCGCGAGTTCCTGCCCGAAGACCTCCGCGAACAACTGGGCGGCGGCGGTGGCCTCGACGAGCACTGGGCCGGTGTAGGCCTCGCCCAGCGGCGCGCGGGTGAGCGCATCGAGTTGGGAGGCGGTCTCGGCGGCGACGCGCCGGAGTTCGGCGTCGCCCGGCAGTCCGGCGGGATCGAGCGCGGTGAACTGCACGCCGTGATAAATCTCGCCGCCCTTCTCGAGCGCCGCGGTGGCGCGCAGCCGGAGCATGGCCAGCCGGTCGGGGAAGCGCAGGACGGTCGATTCGGAATTGTAGTAGTAGACCGCGCCGGAGCCCCAGGTCATTTCCGAATCGGCGGAAAGAACTCCCGGGCGCTCCCGAAACACGGCCGAAAGAGCGCGCACCCGCTGGGTCCACAACGCCTCATCGAAGGGCACAGCGCGCAGATCCCGCACCAGGCTCACCTTGGGCGCGGATTCGAAATCCGGCAGACGGTCCTGAGCGGCGTAGTAATTGAAGGCGGCCTGTTTCTTGCCGAGCGCCTCCACGGCGGTCTTGTAGGCCCGGTCAATGCCCAACCAGAAGGCGGAGCGCAGGCTCAGCAGATCGTTATCCAGGGGGATGAAATCGGAGTCGAAGCGCGTGCCGGAGAAGGCGTCCGAGCCGATGTAGCCGGTGTTGTCGAAGGCTGGCGCGCCCACGCGTGCGTCCGGCCGCTGGACGCGGAAGTGGGAATGCTGCGGCGCCAGCGAGGCTCCAAAGAAGGCGCCCAGTGTCACGCTCTCGGAGTCATCCACGCCGAGTTCGACGAAAAACGGCGCGACGCCGAAGCCCACCAGCAGCCGCGCGCGGCGGACTTCGTCCTGCATGGCGCGCAGCAAAGGATCGTGCTCGAACGGATCGGCGGAGGCGCGCGCCGGCGGCCGCTCAGCCTGGGCGGCGACCGGCTCCGCGGCCCGAAGCCAAGGCGCCGGGAGCAGCAGCAGCGGCACCAGCAGAAGGGTTCTCATGGCATTACATTCCCTTCCGTCGGCCGGGGCAGCAGGGGCGGGCGGTCCCCCGTGTTGTGCTTGCGCTGGATCTCGATTTCCGTGACCAGCAGCGCCGGCGAGACCGCCGAAACCGGCACCTGGCCGGACTCCGCGCCGCAGTAGCCGTTGAAGACCGCGGGCTTATCGGAGACGGCGATGATGCGCGCGAAGCTGGCCAGCGGCGTGCCGACGATATCGGCCCCGCGCACCAGCTCGTCCGGCCGGCCGTCGGCATAGACGCGATACACGACCAGCGGAATTACGGTGAACGATTGCAGGCTGTCGCGGCGGGTTTGGGTATAGCCGCCGATGACGACATCGAAGTACAGGCCGTAGCTCTTGCCCTGGCGCTTCACTTCGTCGATCAGCATCCGGCGCAGCTCGGTTTCCTTAACCGTCTTCGAGGGAATCACGAGCAGGTTGGATTGCCGCGAGAGCGCTTCCAGGCCGGGCTGTTTGCGGCCGTGGCCGTTGGACTTGTCGAAGCCCGGCGCGGGGGTCCGGGAAAGCAGGAACGTCTTGAGAATGCCGTTCTCGACGACTGTCACGCGGCGCGCTGGAACTCCTTCGTCGTCGAAGCTGTACCAGCCGTTGAGATCCGCGCCGGCGGTGTTGTGCAGCGTCGGGTCGAAGATGACGCTGAGGAAATCCGGCAGAACGCTCTTGCCGACGCTGTTGGAAAACGTCTGGCCTTCCTGCAGGTCGGATTGGCGATGGCCTTCGATGCGGTGGCCGAAGATCTCGTGAAAGAAGACGCCGGCGGCGCCGCCGGAGAGAATCGCCGGGCCGACGAACGGGTCGGCCTGCGGGGCGTTGCGCAGTTTCTCGAGCGAGGCCAGGGCCTTCTGGAAGGCGGCGCGCAGCACATCGTCCTTGGGCAGGCGCGAAGGATCCTCGGCGTCGAAGCTCTCCAGGGCGACCAGGTCCTCTCCATCGGCGGCCTTGCCGCGGGCGATGATGCTGAGCATGGCGAAGGTGCGGCCGTGTTGCAGGCGCGTTCCTTCGGAGTTGACCAGGGTCTTGACCTCGCGGCGCCAGGAGAGCGTGAGCGAGGAGTTGATCGCGGCGGGCGCGTCGCGGCTCAACAGGGACAGCCGGCGCAGCCTGGTTTTCCACTCCTCGGCGTTCACCTTCAGGGCCGGAACGGCCAACACGGCCGTGCGCGGCGGTTCGACGCTGAAATCGGCAGTGGCGCGCGCGGGCGCCTGCTTGTTCTTCACGGCCGACTGCACCTGCTGGAAGCGCTGGACGGCGATGCGCTGCGCGGCATCGGTCAGGCGCCAGAAGTCCACGCGAATCGTCGCCGCATCGTCCTCCTCGGGCAGCGACGTGGCGCTGGTATAGGACTGCCGGTCGCCGTCCACGACGTGGAAATTGTCGAACTCGGGGGTGCCGGCGCGCAGGCTGCACTCGCCGATCCGCTGGCGCGAGCGGGTATCGGTCACGATGGAGCCGAAAGAAGCCGAAATGGTGCCCGATTCCTCGGCCGTCACGCTATACGCGATGTAGTAGACCGGAGGCTCGGATTGCTTGCTGAGGAGCGCGAAATTGCGCGCCAGTTCAGCGTCCAGAATGCCGATCAGCGGCGGCGCCGCCGGGGGCGATTGCGCGGACACAACGGAGAGCAGCGGACAAAGCGCGAAAGCGAACCTTAAAGCCCTCTGGAACACGCTTCACAGGATAGCATGTGAGGGCTTCAAGCCTTTGCCAGAGAGAAGTTTGCGATGCCATACGATCCGTTGGCCCGCGGCGCCTCGCTGGCCGCGACCGGCTCACACAGGCCACCCGAAAGCAGCGCCGCCGACGCCGCCACCAGCGCCGAGCGATCCCGCACGCCGGCCTTGGCGAAGATGTGTTGGAGGTGAATCTTGACGGTGCCCGGGCTGATGCCCAGATCGACCGCCACTTCGCGGTTACTGAAGCCCCGGCGGACCAGTTCGCAAACCTCCTGCTCGCGCGCGGTGAGCCCCGGTTCACGCCGCTGCGCCCGCGCGATGCCGCGTGGGAACAGGGACGGGTGCGCCCATATGCCGCCGGCCGCCAGGCGGTGCAGGCACTCCAGCACTTCGGCCGGCAACGCCGTTCTCATCAGTACGCCCGCGGCGCCGGCGCAGATGAACCGCTCCGCCTCGGCTACGCTCATCACCGTGCTCCAGACCGCCACCTGGGGCCGCGCCGGCGCGCGGTTGAGCGCGTTCAACCACTCCGTGACGGCCAGCGAACCGAACGAGCGGTCGACCAGCACAACATCGGCTGGAGCCGCCGCCTGCGCCTCCCGCATCTCGTCGAGGCTGAAGGCGCTCCAGCGCCATTCCAGCGCCGGATCGCCTTGCAGGATGGCGCGCACTCCCTCCGCCGTGACCGGTTGCATGTCGCACAGCCCAACCTGGCACGGCTGGCCGCGGTGCATTGCCGTGAGCATCAATCCACTGTTCCTTTCCACCTCCGGCGCGGCGGGACACAGGTTGACTTCGCGGGTCTTCGATGTGCACGCGCCACGCATCCGGGTATCGTCTTCACTCGGGACTTGGAGGTTCCGACCCCACCCGCTTCGCCGCGCCGGTCGGAGAAGAAGCAGCCCGCAGGTGAGGTCGCGGGGGTACCGGCGCAGCGAACGCGGGAGTTCGCCTTCAATGGATTGAACTCTGGAGTGGACCCTCCCGATTCATCCGTTTTGGCTAATCTGAACTAGAAGTGGCGAGGCCGGGGGAATTCTCTCACCGTCAAGCTGTGCGAATCGGCAACTTCTTCACGCCGGCCCGTTGCGCGGCGCGGGGGTTCCGGCTGCCGGCCGCTCCCGCCGCGATTTCGGCTCCGGTTTGAGATTGATGGTGCCGCGGCACTGCGCGGCGCCGCAGCGGCACACCACCTTTTCGACTTCCGGCTCGAAGTGATAATCGATCGTCAATTCCTCGCCCGGTTGAATGTCGCGCGCGGCCATATAGAGGATATGACCCTTGCAGATCCAGGCGTGGATGTTGGGATCGCAGCAATGGTTGATGTACTCGGCTCCGCTGCCGCCGACGCTGCCGTCCAGCGCCCAGTAGCTGTCCAGGGTGAACATATAGTTTAGCGGCCGTTCGGCGCGCCGGGCCGTCTCGCGGCGGCTGCAGCGCTCGCCGGTGTACTCGATGATCTTGCGCCCGCGCGGAATGAACTGCTCCGCATAAACGCCCCAGCGGTGGATCGCCGACGGGCGCACCGAGAGCTGGAAACGGGCGTAGCGGGGATCGATGCGAGGCGATTGGGCCGGAGCTTGCGCCGGCGCCGGTGGCTTGGCTTGGGTCATGGGATCAGGGGCACGCCAAGCCTGTTTCTACAAGGAAATCGGCCGGGCTTGCAGAGAGAGTATCACGAAGCGGGGGTGCCCGGCGCGCACCACGGGGACGCGCGAAAGCAACCGGGCGCCCCCGCTGCAATCGAACTCAGAGGCCGGCTTTCTGCTTCAGCACGTCGATCAGCTCGCGCACCGAAGCCGCGCTCTTGTCGAGCTGCGCTTTCTCGGAATCGGTCAGCGCCAGTTCGTAAATCTTCTCGATGCCCGCTGCGCCGAGCTTGACCGGCACGCCGGAGAACAGCCCTTTGTGGCCGTACTCGCCATCCAGGTACGCCGCGCACGGCAGGACCTTTTTCTTGTCCTTGAGGATCGCCTCGGCCATCTCGACCGCCGCCGCCGACGGGGCATAGTAGGCGCTGCCGGTTTTAAGATATTTCACGATCTCGGCGCCGCCGTCGCGGGTGCGCTGGACGATGGCGTCGATGCGTTCCTGCGGCAGCAGTTCGGTGAGCGGGATGCCGCCGACCGTGGTCAGGCGCGGCAGCGGCACCATCGTATCGCCGTGGCCGCCGAGCACCAGCGCGGAGATGTTCTCCACCGAGACGCCCAGCTCCAACGCCAGGAACGTCCGGTAGCGCGCCGAATCCAGAACGCCGGCCATGCCGACCACGCGGTTGCGGGAGAACTTCGACACCTGGTAGGCCACCCAGCACATCGCGTCGAGCGGGTTGGTGACCAGAATCAGAATCGCGTCGGGCGAGTGCTTCACCGCCTGCTCGGTAGCGGTTTTCACAATCTCGTAATTGGCCAGCAGCAGATCGTCGCGGCTCATGCCGGGCTTGCGCGGGAAGCCGGCGGTGATGATCACAATATCGGAACCGCCGGTGGGCGCGTAATCGTTCGCGCCGGTCACCGCCACGTCGTAGCCCTCCACCGGGCCCGACTCGGCGATGTCCAGGCCCTTGCCCTGCGGAATGCCTTCCACGACATCCACGAGCACCACGTCGGCCAATTCTTTGCCGGCCAGACGCAGCGCGCAATTCGCGCCCACGTTGCCCGCGCCCACTACCGTTACTTTTTTACGCATGAGATTTCCTTCCTGGTCCAAACCGCGGCCGCCGGTGCTCGCGAAACCCCTCCGGACCAACTACGGCGGCCTGATCCGAATTATAGCTTTCGCCGCCGCCGGAGACGCGGGAGTCCGGCGGCGCTAGAATAGTCGATTCATGAATCCACCCGAGTCGGCGCGGCTTTTCCTGGAGCGGCAGATGGCCCGGCTGCGCGCCCAGCCCAAGCGCCGGCGCATCGTGTTTCCCGAAGGCGACGACCCGCGCATTCTGGAGGCGGCGGCGCGGCTACGCCAGGACGGACTGATCGAGCCGATCCTGATCTGCCGTCCCGGCACGCCGTCCGGCATGGAGTGCGTCGAGCCTTCGACCTCGCCGCGCCTCGGCGCCTACGCGCGCATTCTCTACGAACGGCGGCACGCGCGCGGCATGACCGAAACCGAAGCGCAGCGGGCGGCGCAATCGTCGCTGGTCTTCGCCGGGCTGATGGTCGCCGCCGGTGACGCCGACGCTTTCGTGGGCGGCGCGGCCACAACCACGGCCGAGACGTTTCGCGCGGCCATCACGACCATCGGCACGCGGCCCGGCACGCGCACCGTGAGCGGAGTGATGATCGTCTGCGTGTATGACCAGGTCTTCGGCGCGAGCGGCGTGATCGCCATGGCCGATCCGGCGTTGATCATCGACCCCTCGGCCACTCAACTGGCCGAGATCGCCATCGCCACCGCGGAAACGACGGGCGCCGTGATCGGCGCCGAGCCGGCGGTGGCGCTGCTGTCGTTCTCTACCAAGGGCAGCGCGAAGCACCCGTGGGTCGAAAAAGTCCGCGAGGCGCGGCGCGTGGTCGAAGCGCGCGCGCCGCAGTTGCACATCGACGGAGAATTGCAGGCCGACGCGGCGCTGGTGGAAGCCGTGGGCCGCAGCAAGGCGCCGGGCTCGACCGTGGCGGGGCACGCCAACACGCTCATCTTCCCCGACGTGGCCTCGGCCAACATCGGCGTCAAGCTCGTGGAGCGGCTGGGCGGCGCGGTCAACACCGGGCCGTTTTTCCAGGGACTGGCCAAGCCCGCTAACGATCTGCCGCGCGGCTGTTCGCCCGAGGACGTTTATCGCGTCGCCATCGTCACTGCGTTGCAGTGCGGCTGAGGCGCCGGGCAGAACCGCATGCTGCCTTTCACCCTGATCTACGCCGAGGCCTATGACCTGAACTTCGGCGACCACGTTTTCCAGGCCGCCAAGTACCCCCTGATTCGCGATCTGCTGCTGCGCCGCGGCGTGGCCTCGGCCGAGGATTTCAACGCACCTGAGCCCGCCACGCGCGAGCAACTGCTGACGGTGCACGACCCCGCCTGGATCGACCGCCTGGAGAGCGGCCGGCTGACCTACCACGAGATTCAGCGTCTCGAAGTGCCGTACTCGCGGGCCATGGTTCAAGCGGCCTTTCTCGCCGCTGGGGGAACGCTCGCCGCCGCCCGCGCCGCGCTGCTCGACGGGGCCGCGTTCAACATCGGCGGCGGTTTCCACCACGCTTTCCGAGATCATGGCGAGGGCTTCTGCGCGGTCAACGATATCGCCGTGGCGATCCGCGTTCTGCAGCAGGAAGGCCGCATCGGCCGGGCGCTGGTCGCCGATTGCGACGTGCACCAGGGCAATGGCACCGCGGCCATATTCCACGACGACGCCGCAGTCTTCACGCTCTCGATTCACCAGCACGACAACTATCCCCACGTGAAGCCGCCGTCCTCGCTGGACGTCGATCTGGAGGACGGCATCGGCGACCGCGACTACCTCGACCGGCTCGGCCCCGCCTACTCCGAATCCGTCGCCGCGTTCCAGCCCGATCTGATCCTCTACGTCGCCGGCGCCGACCCGTTTTTCGACGATCAACTGGGCGGCCTGGCGCTCTCCAAGGAGGGCTTGCAGGCTCGCGATCGCCTCATTTTCAGCGCCGCCGCGCGCCGCGGGATTCCCATCGCCGTGGTTCTCGCCGGCGGCTACGCCCGCTACCTGGAGGACACGGTCGAAATCCACGCCAACACCGTCGTCGCGCTGCTCGAGAGCCTGCGTCCGGCCGGCGCATAGCCGTCGCCATTTATACAAAAAGAGAAAAAGTGCGTGCCCGCCCCGCATCGGCGGTATCCTATCGCGGAGTGGTCCTGTAGGAGACGAAGATGGCCCAACCCGTGAACGGCTCAATCGCCTGGGTGGATCTGACCATCCCCGAGGCGCCGAAAGTGAGGGATTTCTATGCCCAGGTGACGGGCTGGACCGTGCAACCCGTGAAGATGGGCAAATACGAGGACTACAGCATGCTGGCGGCGTCGGGGGAAGCCGTCGCGGGCGTTTGCCACTCGCGCGGTCCGAACGCCAATCTGCCGCCCATGTGGCTGATCTACATCGTGGTCGAGAACCTCGATGCCGCCCTGCAGCGCTGCCGCGAATTGGGCGGCGAAGTCCTCACGCCGGTGCGCATGGCCAGCGGCTCCCGGTTCGCGGTCATCAAGGACCCGGCCGGCGCGTGCGCCGCGCTGTGGGAGCCCGCCGAAGCGGCCTGACACCTATGCTTCGCCCTGGCCTGTTTCCCGCTCCCGGGTCTTAACGCACGGCAGAGAATTCTTGCCGGGGTAGAATAATTGCAAGGAAATCGCTACTTTCCCGTTCTCTGGGCATCCAAGAGGCTTAGGACATCGCTCGTTCCATGAAAGCAAGTCCGATTTTGTATCGTCTCGCGGCCGCGCTGGCTGTCTGCACCCTGATCCTGCTGCTGGTGGGCGCGCTGACCGGCGGCGCCGGCGCGGCTTCCGCCGCGCGGGTCTCGTGGCTGCGCATGCACCGTCATCTGGGCGAAGCGGTCGGCTGCCTGGCGCTGGTCACGGTGGCCTGGCTGCTGTTGTCGGATTCTCAAAGGTGGTTGAAAACGGTCGGCCTTTTGGCGCTGCTGCTGTTCGGCGCGCAGGCCTGGCTGGGCGTCGTGACGACCCGCACGCCGGAAGTCGGCGTGGCCCACGCCATTCTGTCTCACCTGTGCTTCGCGCTGCTCACGCTGCTCGCGCTCGGCGCATCGCCGGCCTGGTATCGCGACGCCGCGCTGCTGGAGGACCGGGGCTGGCCCTCGCTGCGCTCGCTGGCCTGGGTGACGCCCCCGGCGGTGCTGCTGCAGATCGCACTCGGGGCCGCCTACCGTCACAATCTGCTCTCCGCGATGCCGCACATCGCCTGGGCCTTCGCGGTGATTCTGCTGATTTTGATGCTGGCCACGTTTTCCATCTCCGCGCTCCCGCCGGGTGACGCTGAGCCGCGCCAGCACCAGGGCTTGCGGCGCGGAGCGATCGCTCTGATGATCCTGGTTTTCGTTCAATTGATTCTGGGCGTGGGCGCATTTTTGGCGCGCCTGAATCTGGCCGGCGGTCTGGCGTCGGAAGAGCTGCTGTCGGCCCTGCGCGCGACCCACCTGGGCCTGGGCGCACTCGTGCTCGGCTTCACCGTCGCACTTTCGGCCGAGATTCTGCGGCGCGCCGCGCCTGCCGCGCGCGCTCCACGGTTGGCTGGAAACGGGCACGGCGGATGAAGGACTACCTCGCACTGACGAAGCCCCGGATCACCTGGCTGATCCTGATGAGCACCGCCATCGGCTGCTTTTTCGGACTCCACGGCGCCTTCGATGTGTGGCGCCTGTTGAACACCCTCGCGGGCACGGCCCTGCTCGCTTCCGGCACCGCTACCTTGAACCAGTGGTCCGAGCGCGCTGCCGACGCGCTCATGCGCCGCACCGAATCGCGCCCCATCCCCGCCGGCCGCGTCAGCGCGCGCCACGCGTTTCTGTTCGGCCTGGCGCTGCTCGTTGCCGGCGAATTCGAACTGGCCGTCGCTGTCAACGCCCTCTCGGCCTGGCTCGGCTTCGCCACCGTCGCCTCCTACCTGCTGCTCTATACCCCGCTCAAGCCGCGCACCTGGCTCTCGACCGCCGTGGGCGCGTTTCCCGGCGCCATGCCGCCGCTGATCGGCTTCGCCGCGGTTCGCGGCACGCTCAACTTCGAGGCCTGGATTCTGTTCGCCATCATCTTCCTGTGGCAGTTCCCGCACTTCTATGCGATCGCCTGGATGTACAAGGACGATTACGCGCGCGCCGGCATCCGCATGCTGCCCGTGGTCGAGCCCGACGGCATTTCCACCTCGCGCCACATCCTCGCGTTCGCGCTGCTGCTGGTCCCCGTCAGCCTGCTGCCGGGCTTTCTGAAAATGGCCGGCAACTGGTATCTCGCCGCCGCGCTGGTGCTGGGCGCGCTCATGCTGCGCGCCGCCGTGCGCGTGGCGCGGGATCGCACTCTGCCCAACGCCCGCCGCGTGCTGTTGGCGTCGGTCATGTACCTGCCCCTGCTCTACATCGCGCTGGTGCTCGATAGCCGCGGCATCTTCTAGTCTTCTAAACTAGGCGCAGGATCATCATGCACCGGCGCTTCTGGTTGACCATCTGCCTGGCCGCGGCAGGCTGCGCTCTGCGCTCGAGTCTGCCCGAACTCGGCGACGTGCCCGCGTTCACCCTCACCGCCCAGGATGGAACCGCCGTCACGCGCGATTCCCTCAAGGGCAAAGTCTGGGTCGTAGACTTCATCTTCACCACCTGCCAGGGCCCCTGCCCGCGCCTTTCGGCGCAAATGCACCGCCTGCAGCAGCGGCTCCTCGTCAACGGCCGCGTGCCGGATGACGTGCGCCTGGTGAGCATCACCGTCGATCCCGCGCACGACACGCCCGCCGTGCTGGCCGAGTACGCCCGCCGCTTTCAGGCCGACGCGCGCCTGTGGCATTTCCTGACCGGTCCCGAGGGCGCCATCGGAGCCCTCAGCGCCGACACCTTCCACGTCAATACGACCGCCAACCTGATCGAGCATTCCACTAAGTTCGTGCTCGTCGACCGCAAAGCCCGCATCCGCGGCTACTACGAATCCCTGGACGCTTCGACCCTCGATCAACTCATCGAGGACATCGGCCCGTTGCGCAAGGAGATTTTCTGAGCCGATGCCCCGACTGCACGACCTGCCCACGATCAATGCCTTCTTCAACGCCCTTTCGGGCATTCTGCTCGTGTGCGGATATTTCCTGATCCGCGCCCGGCGCATCGAAGCCCATCGCAAAACGATGCTCGCCGCGTTCTCCGCCTCCACGCTCTTTTTGATCGGCTATCTGGTCTATCACGCCCAGGTCGGCTCCGTGCATTTCAGGCCCGCCGGCCCCATCCGCAGCGTCTACTTCACGATTCTGATCTCGCACACCATCCTCGCCGTCGTCGTTACCCCCCTGGCCGTCGTTACGCTGCTACGCGGGCTGAAGGGGCGTTTTCTAAAACATCGCGCGCTGGCCCGCATCACGCTGCCGATCTGGCTCTACGTCAACCTGACGGGCGTCGTGGTGTACGTGATGCTGTATCATTGGTAACCCGGCGCGAGCTGGGCAACACCGTGCAGCAAACTCCCGAACAAATCCTCATCGATATGCTGGCGCCGCTTCCGGGCGAGCGCGTGCTCGACGCCGGCTGCGGCCTGGGCAGCTCGACCGCCGCGCTCGCCGCCACCGGCGCCAGCCTCACCGGCATCGACATCCAAGCGCCCCTGCTCGAACAGGCCCGTCTGGCCTGCCCTGCCGCGGAGTTCTTCGCCGCCGACCTGCTCGCCTGGACCGCGCCTCAGCCCTTCGACGCCATCTACGCCTTCGCCACGCTGCATTGGGTCCAACCGCCGCTCGATGCGGCGCGCGCTTTGCACGCCCTGCTGCGCCCCGGAGGCCGCCTCGCCGTTGCCTTCGGAGGTCTCTCGCCGGTCGCGCGCGAGCTGGAAGGCTGTTATCAACCCACGCCGCGCGACTACCAGCGCGTGCTCGAGCGGGCCGGGTTTGCGATGCTGGAACTACGCCCGGGCGACAGCCACTTCTTCGTGCTGGCCCGGCGCGAGCAATAACCGGACTCTTGGCCACCCATGTACCCGAAGCTTTTCACCATCGGCACTTTCTACCTGCCTACCTACGGCCTCCTGGTCGCCCTCGGCTTCCTCGCCGCCCTGTTCCTGGCTCTGCGGCTCGCCCGCCGCGCCGGCCTCGATGCCGAGAAAGTCTCCAACCTGGCCGTCTATGCCGCCCTGGTCGGCCTGCTCGGCGCCAAGCTGCTGATGCTGGTGATGGATTTCGGCTACTATTCGCGCCATCCCGACCGCATCTTCTCGCTCGAAACCCTGCTCTCGGCCGGCGTCTATTACGGCGGTTTCCTGCTGGCCCTGGCTTTCGCCGCCTGGTACATGCGCCGCGAGCGCCTGCCCTTTCTGGCCACCACCGACGTGCTGGCCCCGGCCGTGGCGCTGGGCCATGCCATCGGCCGGCTGGGCTGCTTTGCCGCGGGCTGCTGCTGGGGCACCCGCTGCCACCTGCCCTGGGCGGTCGTGTTCCGGAATCCGGAGACCTACACCGGCGTCCCGCTCAACGTCCCGCTGCACCCCGCGCAGCTCTATGAGTCCGGCCTGACTTTCATCGTGGCCGGGATTCTGGTCCTGGCCTCGCGCCGGCCGCATCCCGCCGGGCGCATCTTCGGCCTGTACCTGGTGCTCTATTCCATTGCCCGATTCGGCGTCGAGTTCGTCCGCTACCACGAGCAGGCTCTGCCCTTCGGCGGACCCTTCTCCTGGACCCAATGGATCGCCCTCGGCCTGCTCGTCGCCGGCGGCCTCCTGCTGTGGAAGACCGCCCGCACCGCCTCCCGGCCCTGACCGTCCTCGCAGCGCACACTGGACCTCGATTCATCGATAGTCTGTCAGTTCGAACTCTGCGGCAGCCGGCCACTTTTCCGGTAACGCCGTTCACCGTTCCGACCACCTGTCCGACATGCCATGCGACCAAATGGATTGACTCCAGGTGTGCGACCATCCAAGAGCCGAGGGACCGGTGCTCCGAGCGCGTTGCCAGTGATCCGGTTCAGAATGACCGGCCGAACGCGCGCGCTGATTGAACCTCTCGTGCGGCGTCCGGCATTGTATGATGTGCAGGTCTATATCCAGAAGCGGAGCAGGACGTGACAGGGCAGACGCTCCTCCACTATCAGATCATCGGGAAGCTCGGCGAAGGCGGCATGGGGATCGTTTACCAGGCGCGGGACAGCCATCTGGATCGTCTCGTCGCCATCAAAGTCCTGCCGCCGGACAAGGTCGCCGACCCGCAGCGCCAGGCCCGTTTCGTGCAGGAGGCTAAAGCCGCCAGCGCGCTGCGCCATCCCAATATCGTTACGATTCACGATATCGCCTGCGACGCAGGCCACGATTTCATCGTCATGGAGCACGTTGCGGGGAAGACACTGAGCCAATTGATCGGACGCCGGGGCATGAAGCTGCAGGATGCGGTGCGATACGCGATCCAGACCGCCGACGCGCTCGCCTGCGCGCATGCGGCGGGCATCGTGCATCGCGATCTGAAGCCGTCGAATATCATGGTGGACGAGCACGGGGTGGTGCGAGTGCTCGATTTCGGCCTGGCGAAGCTGACCCAAACCGAAGCGGGCGAGGACGTGCCGACAGAGACGATGCGGCCGGAAACGGAAGAGGGCACAATCGTCGGCACGACGTCCTATATGTCGCCCGAGCAGGCCGAGGGCAAAGCGGTGGACGCGCGCTCGGACGTGTTCAGTTTCGGCTCGGTGCTGTATGAGATGCTGTGCGGGCGCAAGGCGTTCACGGGCGGTTCCGCGGTTTCGACGCTGGCGGCGATTCTGAATCGCGATCCCGCGCCGCTGGGTGAAGAGGTTCCTCGGGATCTGGAGCGGATCGTCGCCCGCTGCCTGCGCAAGGACCGGGCGCGCCGGTGGCAAGGCATGGCCGACGTGAAGGTGGCGCTCGAGGACGTGAAGGAGGATTCGGATTCGGGGCGGCTCGCATTGGCAGAGAAGCCAGCGCGCCGCGGAGCGCGCTGGCCCACCGTGCTTGGCACGCTGGCGGTGGTTGCCATCGCCGCCGGATGCGTCCTGTGGCTGTTGAACAGGCCCGGAAAGACAACGCTAGCCGTACCGATTCCGGTTCCTCTCACCACCTACCCGGGCTCCCAGTCGTGGCCGAGTTTCTCTCCGGAGGGGGACCGCGTTGCATTCTCCTGGGACGGCCCCAAGCAGGACAACTTCGACATCTACGTCAAATTGATCGGTGCAGATCTGCCTGTCCGTCTCACGACAGATCCGGCCCCTGATCATCGTCCCGCCTGGTCCCCGGACGGACGCTGGATCGCCTTTTTGAGGATTATGCCCGGCGAGAAGAGCGGCCTTTTCCTGATCCCGTCTGTGGGCGGGGCCGAGCGAAAATTAATCGAGGTTACCGGGGGCAGGATTTCGTGGCATCCCAGCAGCCGGTGGCTCGTAGTTCCGGACAGGGATTCGCTGCAAGAGCCGCGCGCCTTGTTCCTGGTCTCCGTCGAAACTGGCGAGAAGCGCAAGCTAACTTCTCCGCCTCAGGGTCTCCGCGGCGATGTGGAGCCAGCTTTTTCTCCAGACGGGAGGGCTGTCGCGTTCACCAGGGCGGTCACCAAGAAAGACTCCGATCTTTATCTGCTGGAACTGTCCGAAGACTTGCGCACCATCGGGGCACCAAAGCGTATCACGTTCTGGCAGAGGTGCACGGGTGAGCCGGCGTGGTGGCCCGACGGAAACTCGATCCTATTTGCATCAGGCGCATCCACGAGCAATAGAACCTTGTGGCAGATGGCCATTCGCGGGTCCGCGCGACGAGCAGGAGAACCGGAGCGGCTGCCGTTTGGCGGAGAAAGCCAATTCCTCGCGCCGGCGGTTTCCCAGCAGGGCCGCGTGGCTTACATGCAGACCTCTTTGCGGGCGCACATTTGGCGCCTGGATCTGGGTGGCAGCCAGCGAGTTGACAAGATGCCAATGAACTCCTCCCGTCTGGATCATGTCCCGCGATACTCACCGGACGGCAAGCGCATCGCTTTCGTTTCGAATCGCTCCGGCAGCGACGAGATCTGGTTGTGTGAGGCCGACGGGTCGAACGCCGTGAAGCTGACGTCCTTCGGCGGCCCGGAAGTAGCCAGCCCTGTCTGGTCCCCGGACGGACGCCGCATCGCCTTCTATGCCCTACCCGGTGGGACTGACGAGAGCTACATCATCGGCGCAGACGGAGGAAGACCGGAGCGTTTACGCGGCACTCAGAGTGGAGATTGGATTATTTCGTGGTCGCGAGATGGCAAGTCGATCTATTTCGGCTCCGGCCGGAGTGGAGAGCTCCAGACGTGGAAAGTCCCCGCAGGCGGCGGAGACCCGGTGCAGATCAAGAATCAGGGCGGCGCTTACGGGGTTGAATCCCCCGACGGGAAATTCTTCTACCACCTGGCCGAGACGTCAGAGGGGGGAGACACCGAACTGAGGCGGGTTCCGGTGGAAGGTGGCGAGGAAATCCGGATCACTGGCCTCGTGCACCCCCAATCCTTCGCGGTGGTCGAACGCGGTATCTATTGCATCTCTGGCTGGGAGAATCCCTCGGTGCAGCGATTCAACTTCACCACGCGGAAGGTCGAGACCGTCGCAAAGATCGAGGGCAGAGTAGAAGGGGACTTCTCCGTGTCCCCCGACAGCCGGTGGCTGCTTTACACAGCGTTGGAAGGCGGAAGCGAGCAGAGCGACCTGATGATGGTGGAGAAGTTCCGCTGAGGGACGAGCCGCGCGCGGTGCGTGATGCCGAGCCACCAGCGCGGAAAGGACTCCCGAACCCCAAGCCAAAGACCAACTCGTGTGTAGTCGGGAATCTGGAAAGTGTAGTGCCCGGTAATTGGCATTATCGGACACCGGGTCGACCGCCCCGCCTGCAGTATCGAACCGCAGCCGCGCCCGACGGTCCAATCGACCACTACCGATTCGTCTTTTCGCTTGACACCCGGTGTAAGCTCAAGGCAACCGGGAACCTGCACGCTGCGCCGGACATGCTCTTTGACAACCGCAAATATTCAGCGGAAAAAGCCGAAAGATAGCCAGTTTAAGCCGATCATTCTAAAAAGAAAAGTCGACAATTGGCTTTGATCCTCCACTTTTTGTTTTTCGGCGTGCGCGACCGGTCGCACGCACGCTCTGTGGAGCGGCGCGTTCAGACCTTGAGGAACTCGCGCGTCCAGCGCATCGACGCCTCGAAATCCGCGCGTTCCTTCGCGACTGCCTGCTCCTTGGACAACTGCGGCAGCGGTGGCTGCGGCTGGCCCGGCGCGGCGAGTTGCAGGTAGCGCGCAAACTCCGCCGCCCGGACGTTGCGGTAGCCCTCCCAGAACTCGGGCTTGCGCCACGGGTATAGCATCGGTCCCATGACGATCACTTCGAGCGACATCGCCTTGCCCGGGCACAGCTCCATGTAGCGCTTGAGCAGGCTCGCAATGCCCATGTTGCCTTCGCCCATCCGCACCCAGTTGACCGCCGTGCCCTCCTCGGTGTTCCACAGGTAGCTGTCGCGGATGTGCGAGGTCAGAATGTAGGGCGCCAGCGTCTCCAGCGTCAGATGCGGATCCTCCAGCACCCAGCACGGGTTGCCCGAGTCGAAGCACGCGCCGACGAAGTCCGCGCCCGCGCCTTCGATCAGCATCTTCAGCTCGCGCGCCTGCATGTCGCCGGCGTGGTTCTCGATGGCGATCTTCAGCCCGGCGTCCAGCACGCGCGAGCGCACGCCGCGCAGTGCCTGAATGGCACTGTCGATGTGCGACTCGATCGGTTCCTTCGAGCTGCCCGGCGCGCCCTTCTTGCGATCGCGGAACGTGCCCAGGAACGCCCGCACGATCTTCGATTTGGCCATCGTCGCCGCGCGCACCATGCGCATAATCTGCTCGTCGGCGGTCCCACTCTGGCGGTCGAATTCGGACGAGGTCGGGCAGATCGAGCGCATGCCGATTTCGAGCTCGATGCCCAGCCCGGCGGCGTGCTCGCCGACCTGCCGCACGTGCTCGTCGTCCAGGCTGCCGAGGAATCGGATCTCGGAGAAGTGGACCGTCTTGACGCCGAACTTGGCGCAGTAATCGAGGAATTGGAACGCATCCCAGCCCTGCGAGCGCAGGCTGAACAGATCGACGCCCAACTTCGGCCCAGCGCCGGCCCATCCTGCTCCCGACGCTGTGCCCGACGCCGACGCCGCTGCCGCCGCGCCCATCATTCCCGTTAGAAACTCCCTGCGTTGCATGGCTTGTATTATCGCTTAACAGGATGAGCCGGCTCAGCGCCGCGCGGGATCCCTGCGGGAGCCTATGGCTGCCGTTCTGGAACGCCGGTTCCGCCGCGCTAACTCTCCAACTGGTAGCGCTGCTCGGCCAGCCGGTACAGCGGCCGCCATAGCAGCCGGTTCACGCTCACCACCAGCGTCGCCATCACGACCGTCGACAGCAGCAGCAGCGCGAAGTTGCCCGCATCGCTAGCCGCGCTAATTTCCGAGCCCAGTCCGAAGGTCGACATCACCTGGCCCTTGAACTGGAAGTACTCGGCGATGATGCTCGCATTCCACGCTCCGCCCGACGCCGTCACGAGGCCCGTCACCAGGTACGGAAAGATGCCCGGCAGAATCACCGTGCGCCAGCGGTCCAGACGCCGGAAGCGGAAGATCTCCGAGACCTCGCGGAACTCCGACGGGATGGCGCTCGCGCCGGCGATCACGTTGAACAGGATGTACCACTGCGTGCCCATCAGCATCAGCAGCACCGAGCCCACCTTCAGACCGCCGCCCAGGCTGATCAGCGCCATCAGCACCACCGGGAACAGCGCCGTCGCCGGCACCGAAGCCGCGATCTGCGCCAGCGGCTGCGCAATGCGCGAGAGGCGCGGACTGAACCCGATCGCCACGCCCACCGGGATGGTCCACAACGAACCGAGGATCAGCGCCGTCCACACCCGCAGGAACGTCGCTCCCGCGGCCTGCAGCGTCATCCACAGTTCCGCCCGGTTCACGCCCTGCAGCGTCGCCAGCGCCTGGAACACCCCGTAGCCGATCGCGATTACCACCGCGCCGCCCAGCACGATCCGCAGCGCCTGCCGCAGCCGCACCGCGCCGCGCCCCGGCTGGACGCTCGGCCGGCGCCGCGCCGCGCGCATCATCAGCCGCTCTTCCAGCCCCGTGACCGTGCGCTCGGTCAGACGGTTGATCAGCGGCGACTGGCGCAGCAGGTTGAGCACCGGCGACTCCGCCGCTTCCGCGCTCTCCACCTGTTCCAGCTTGAATTTGTCGGCCCAGGCGATGGCCGGCCGCCACACCAGTTGGTCGATCATCACGATCACCGCGATCATCGCCGCCAGACCCCACACGAGCGCCGGCGTGTCGCCCGCGCTGGCCGCCGCCTGCAGGTACGAGCCCAGCCCGGGCAGCCGGAAGTCGCGCTTGCCGAGCACGAACATCTCGCACGCCATCAGGAAGAACCACCCGCCCGCCACCGATACCATCGAGTTCCAGATCAGGCCGATCGTGCCATACGGCAGTTCCAGTTGCAGGAAGCGCTGCACCCGGCCGAAGCGGTAGATCCCGGCCGCCTCGCGCAGTTCCCGCGGAATGGCCTTTAGCGAGGCGTAGAAACTGAACGCCATGTTCCACACCTGGCCTGTGAAGATCAGCACCACGGAGCCGATTTCCACGCCCAACTGGCGCGCCGGGAACAGCGCCACCATGGCCAGCATCACCCCGGGGAGAAAGCTCAGCACGGGGATCGACTGCAGGATGTCCAGCGTCGCCAGCATCACCCCCTGCAGCCGTTTGTTATACGCCGCGACGTAGCCGTAGGCCACCGCGAACACCAGGCTCAGCACGTACGCCGCCCCCATCCGCACCAGCGAATACACCGCGTACATCGGGATCGCCCGCGGCGAGCGCGAGATCTCGGCTGCCGGCACGATCGCGCCGAACCAGTAGCGCCCGACGACCATCATCAGGTACATCACCGCGACCACGCCCGAAAACACCAGCGCATCCAGCACCAGCGGCCACGTCTTCTCGCCCTTCAGCGAAAGGCTCAGCGGCTGCGTGCTCATAATCCGCGTCCGACGCCGCTCTCTGCCGCGGCCGCCGGCAGTTCTTCCGGAATGAAGAACCGCTCGCGCTTGCGGTCGTAGTCGAACAGTTCGGCATAGCGGCCCCAGTTAACCGCCGTTTCGATCTGCGCCTGCGCCTCGTCCTCGCTGAAATGCTCCTCCAGCATGTCCTGGAAGAACTCCGCCGGCAGCGTCCGGTCGGCCTTCGTATCGAGCGAGCGCGTGATCTGCCGCAACAGCGAAACGTGCTCCAGCGCGGCGTCGCGGAAGACGTCCTTGCGTTTGAGAATGTCCGCCTCCACGAAGGCGCGGCCTTCGTCGGTGATCTCGGCGTCGCCCTCGGTGAGCTTCAGGAAGCCTAGCAGCACTCCGGCCTCGACCGTCGGCAGCATGTCGTCGATTTCAAACTGCAGATCGTCAGCCAGATGATAAATGTCGGCATGCCCGCCGTGGTCCGAAAGGATCTCGAGGAAGCCCGCGATGCCGCCTGGGCGCGCGTGCGGCAGCATCTGGTATTTGACTTTCTCCGGTTCCAGCAGCGGCGCGGTGCCGGGCGTCGGCGCCAGCCCCACGTCGGAACCCGTATCGGGCTTGGTCAGGATCTTGTAGACGTAGTCCACCAGAATCGTGAAGGACGGCGAGCGGCGGTCCCGCGGCCGCGGCAGCTCGACCTTGAAATTCGTCCGGATGCGCGCCGGATTCTTGCCCAGCACGATGATCCGGTCGGCCAGCAGGATCGCCTCCTCGATGTTGTGGGTGACGATGAACACCGACTGCGTGTTGATCTTCTTGTCCTCCCACAGCTCCAATAGTTCGCCGCGCAGGTTCTCCGCCGTCAGCACGTCCAGCGCCGAGAACGGCTCGTCCATGAACAGCACTTCCGGTTCCACCACCAGCGCGCGCGCGAAGCCCACCCGCTGTTTCATCCCGCCCGACAGTTCCTTCGGATACGCCGATTCGAACCCGTCCAGTCCGACCGTGTCGAGGATCTTGAGACTGCGCTTGTGGCGCTCGATTGCTTCCACGCCCCGCGCCTTCAACGGCGCTTCGACGTTTTCCAGCACCGTCAGCCATGGAAACAGCGCGAAGCTCTGGAACACGATCGAGACGTTCTCGCACGGACCGTTGAGCGGCTTGTTGTGCCACAGCACCTGGCCGCCCGACGTCCCCGCCAGGCCCGTGAGCATGCGCAGCAGGGTCGATTTGCCCGACCCCGACGGGCCAAGCAGCGCCAGGATCTCCCCCGGATACACGCACAGGTCCAGCGGCGCGATCACCTGGATGCGGTTGCGGCCAGATTGGCCGTAATACTTCTCCACCTGCCGGGCTTCAATCAGCGGCTCTCTCACTTCTGCCTCGTAACTGTATTGAAATACCGCCTGTTTTGATCGAACTCCATTATCGCAGCCAACCGCCGTTGGAGCCAGACTCGCCGCGCGCCCGGCCGTTTCCGAGCTATGCCGGAACGCCTGCTCAGCGCCCTGCTTGCTCGCCGCGCCTCAGCCCGGCAGCTCCAGCAGATAGCCCGGCTTGCCGGCGTTCACGCCCCGCGTTTTGCCGAGCAGCGCCTCGCGCCCCGCGGCTTCGTGAATGTGCCCGCAGATGAACCACTCCGGCTGCTCTTGGGCGATGAATTCCGCCACTGCGCGCGAACCGAAGTGGCGGCCCGACGCGGCTTCGTCCAGAGGCGTGTCCAGCGGTGGGCAGTGGCAGATCAGCAGCATCGGTTTCAAGCCGGCGAACACGCTCAGATTCGTGGCAATGGTCTCCTCCGAATCCTCGCCCGGCGTGTGGAACGGCGTGGGGTTGGAATGGCCCAGCCCGGCGATGTGGAAGCCAGCGCGCAGGATCGACTTTCCATGCAGCGCGTGGAATTCGTGGCGCGCGCAGAAGGCTTCGATGTCGCGCGCGTGCTCGTGATTGCCCGGCAGGATCCACATCTTGTCCGCGCGCCGTGCGAGCACCGGCGCCAGCTTCTCCAACCCGCGATTGAACGTGGTCAGATCTCCGGCGGCGACGTACAGGTCCGCCTCGATGTCCAACAGCCGGTTCAGCGCGGCGGCGTCGTCATGGATGTCGGAGAAGATGAGGATTTTCACGGTTGTTCTTCAGATTGTACGATGCCCGAGCCCGACCGGCCGGCCTCGGCTTGCATCGAAAACCGTCCTCCAACCGTCTCATTAAGAAGAGCAGCCTCGACCGGCGGTGGAGCGCCGGTTCCGCGTTACACTATAGGCAATTCTGGACTTATCCCACTTCTCGAAGCAGATCGCACTTATGTCGAGCCAATCCGAGCAGCGCCCCGGCCTGAATAGCTGGCTGGAAGACGAGCTGTATCAAGAATACGTTCATGACCGCGGCACCGTGGATGAGAGCTGGCGCGAGGTCTTCGACTCCGCGCCACACCAGCCCAACGGCCAGCCGGCGCTCGAAACCGCCGTCGCCGTGCGGCCGCCGGCCGTGGTCCCTTCTTCAACGCCTGCCGCCGCACCGCCGGCGCCAGCCCTCGCCCTGAGCCCCTCCGATCAGCTTGTGCCGCTGAAGGGCGCGCCGCTGCGCGTCGCCGAGAACATGATCCTCAGCCTGGCTGTCCCGACGGCCACTTCGCAGCGCACCATCGCGGTGAAAGTGATCGACGAGAATCGCCGTCTGCTGAACCAGATGCGCGAGCTGCATGGCAAATCGAAGGTCAGCTACACGCATCTTACGGCCTGGGCCATCGTGCGCGCCTTGAAAGCTCTGCCTGGCATCAACGACGCCTACGCCGAGCTCGGCGGCGCGCCGCATCGCGTGGTGCGCCGTGAGATCAACCTCGGCATCGCCGTGGACGTCGCCGGCAAGGACGGCCATCGCGGCCTGATGGTGCCCAATATCAAGAACGCCGGCGCGCTGGGCTTCGGCCAGTTTCTGACTACGTTCGACGATCTGGTGGCCCGCGCGAGGACGGGCAAGCTCGGGCCGGACGACTTCCAGAGAACCACGATTTCGCTGACCAATCCCGGCACCGTGGGCACCGGCGCCAGCGTCCCGCGGCTGATGCCCGGGCAGGGCGCGATCGTTGCCACCGGCTCCATCGACTACCCGCCGGAGTTTCAGGGCGCGAGCGACGCTCTGCGCGCGCAGCTCGGCATCGCCAAGATCATGACCCTGACCTGCACCTACGACCACCGCATCATCCAGGGCGCGGAGTCGGGCGCTTTTCTGGGCCGGCTGCAGGCGCTGCTCGAGGGTCAGGAAGGGTTCTACGAAGAGGTCTTCCTCGAACTCGGCATGCCCTACCAGCCCGTGAAATGGCAGAGCGACCGCGGCGCCGCGTTCCCCGGCTTCCGCGACGATAAACGCTTGGACGAGATCGCCAAGCAGGCCGCGGTGCTGCAGTTGATCAACGCCTACCGCGTGCGCGGCCACCTGATCGCCGACCTCAATCCGCTGGGCACCGCGCCGCAGTATCACCCCGAGCTCGACCCCGCCACCTACGGCCTGACTATCTGGGATCTGGAGCGCGATTTTATCACCGGCTCGCTGGCCGGACGCCCGGGAGTCGCGACGCTTCGAGTGATCCTCGACACGCTGCGCCAGACCTACTGCGGGCGGCTGGGCTGCGAGTACATGCACATCCAGCATCCCGAGGAAAAGCGCTGGCTGCAGGAGCGGATGGAGCCGCTGGCCAACCTCTGGCCGCTTTCGGGCGAGCTGAAGCAGCGCGTGCTGATGCGGCTGCTGCAGGCCGAGAGCTTCGAGAACTTCCTGCACACGCGCTTCGTCGGGCAGAAACGCTTCTCGCTGGAGGGCGGCGAGTCGGCGATGGTCGTTCTCGACGAGCTGATGGAGCGCGCCGCCGACCAGGGCGTGCGCGAGATGGTGATCGGCATGGCGCACCGCGGCCGGCTCACCGTGCTGTCGAATCTCGTCGGCAAATCGACGGCCCAGATCTTCGGCGAGTTCGAGGGCAACGTCGATCCCGAGACCACGCAGGGCTCCGGCGACGTGAAGTACCATCTCGGCGCGAGCGGCATCCAGCGCACCTGTGGCGGCCGCGAAATCAAGGTTTCGCTCTCCCCGAATCCGAGCCACCTCGAGGCCGTCGACCCGGTGGTGGAAGGCATCGTGCGCGCCAAGCAGACCCGCATGGGCGACCTCGCTCACGATAAGGTGCTGCCGGTGCTCGTGCACGGCGACGCGGCCTTCTCCGGCCAGGGTGTCGTGGCCGAGACGCTCAACCTCTCGCTGCTGAAAGGCTTCGCTACCGGCGGCACCGTGCACCTGGTGATCAATAACCAGCTGGGCTTCACCGCCACGCCCGAGGAGAGCCGCTCCTCGACCTATTGCACCGACGTCGCGCGCATGGTCCAGGCGCCCATTCTGCACGCCAACGGCGACGACCCCGAGGCCTGCATCCGCGCCATCGAGATCGCCTTCGACTACCGCCAGCAGTTCAAGAAGGACGTCGTCATCGACATGGTCTGCTATCGCAAGTACGGCCACAACGAAGGCGACGACCCGAGCTACACGCAGCCGTTGATGTACCGCAAAATCAAGGGCCGGAAGGCGGTCGGCGACATCTACGCCGAGCGCCTGCTGCGCGAGGGCGTGATCACCAAGGAATGGGCCGGGCGCATTCGCCAGCAGGTGCAGGACGTCTACAACCGGGCCCACGAAGAGGCCGTCGAGCGCGGCGAAAAGTGGGAGCTGCAGGAGGTCGCCGACTACGAGCAGCAGGCCGTCGCCAGCGCCTGCCCGCGCACGGCCGTGGATGCGGCGCTGGTGGAGACCATCATTCACGGACTCACCACTTTCCCCGAGAGTTTCACTCTGCATCCCAAGCTGAAGAGCTTCCTAGAGAAGCGTAAGGACGTCGTGCAGGGCGGCGCGGCCGACTGGGCCACGGCCGAGGCGCTGGCCTTCGCTACGCTCGTTTCCGAGGGCACGCCCGTGCGGCTTTCAGGCCAGGACAGCGGGCGCGGCACGTTCTCGCAGCGCCACCTGGAGTACTACGACTACTCGACTGGCGCGGTTTACACGCCCCTGCAGCACCTCGCGCCCAACCAGGCGCGCTTCGAAGTCGTCGACTCGAGCCTCAGCGAGTACGGCGTGATGGGCTTCGAGTTCGGCTACTCGCTCGGCGACCCGCTGACGCTTACGTTGTGGGAAGGCCAGTTCGGCGACTTTGCGAACGGCGCGCAGATCATGATCGACCAGTTCATCTCGTGCTGCGAGGCCAAGTGGGGCCAGCCCAGCGGTCTGGTGCTGCTGCTGCCGCACGGCTACGAAGGCCAGGGCCCGGAGCACAGTTCGGCGCGCATCGAGCGCTTCCTGCAGCTCAGCGCCGAGGACAATCTGCAGGTGGCGAACGTCACCACGCCGGCCCAGTATTTCCACCTGCTGCGCCGCCAGATGTACGGCGGCAACGACCGCCGCGGCACGCGCAAACCGCTGGTGATCTTTACTCCCAAGAGCCTGCTGCGCCACGTCGAGGCGGTGAGCCCATTACGCGAGTTCACGCACGGCCACTTCGCCGAGCTGCTCAGCGACGCCGCAATCGCGCCCGACCGCGCCACCAAGGTCATTTTCTGCAGCGGCAAGATTTACTATGAACTGCTGGCCGAGCGGCGCAAGCAGGGCCTCGAGGACGCCGCCCTGGTGCGGCTCGAGCAGATCTACCCGTGGCCCGCCGACCAGATCGAGGATCTGCTGTGGCGCTACCCTTCGACTGCCGAGGTGGTCTGGTGCCAGGAGGAACCGCGCAACATGGGCGCGTTCCTGTTCGTGCGCGACCGCATGCAGCCGCTGCTCGATCCCACCCGCCGCGCGCTGCGCTACGCCGGCCGGCCCGAGGCCGCCTCGACCGCCACCGGCAGCGGCGCGCGCCACAAACAGGAACAGGCCGCCGTCATCGCCGACGCCTTCCAGGGCGGCACCGTCATGGCCCGGCGTTATCGCGTCGTACCCAAAAAACGCAAGCTGCCCGCGGACGTGCAGTAGTCGCGCATCCGCTGCTTCTGAATGCCTGCCCTACCGCTGAATGCGCGCCGAGCCGCCCTTGGCGAACGCGCGCACCTGTTCCACCGTGGCCATGGTGGTGTCGCCGGGGAACGTGGTCAGCAGCGCTCCGTGCGCCCAGCCCAGGTTCACCGCCTGCTGCGGCGCTTCGCCCGTCAGCAATCCGTAGAAGAAGCCCGAGGCGAAGCCGTCGCCGCCGCCGACGCGGTCCAGCACGCCCAGCTCGGCCGTCGGCGCAACGTAGGTCTGGCCGTCGATCCAGGCCACCGCGCCCCAGGTGTGGTGGTTGGTCGAGTGCACTTCGCGCAGCGTCGTCGCGACCACTTTGACGTGCGGATACTTCGCGACCACGTTGCCGATCATTGAGAAAAACGTGCTCGGGTCGAGCTTCGATTTCGCCGCCAATTCGGGTCCGGCGATGCCCAGCCCCTTCTGCAGATCCTCTTCGTTACCCACCAGCACGTCGACGTGTTCCACGATGCGCGCGATCACCGCCAGAGCCTTCTCGTGGCCGCCCCAGATGTTCCACAGCTTCTCGCGATAGTTCAGATCGAAGCTGGTCACCGCGCCGGCCGCCTGGGCCGCTTTCATGCCCTCGATGATCAGTTCGCCCGTGGTCGCCGACAGCGCCGCGAAGATGCCGCCGGAGTGGAACCAGCGCACACCCTCGCCGAAAATCGCGCTCCAGTCGAAGTCGCCCGGCTGGAGCCGCGCCGCGGCCTCGTTCGAGCGGTTGTAGAACACCACCGGCGCGCGCACGCCCTGCCCGCGGTCCGAGTACACCGTGGCCATATTGGGCCCGGTCACGCCGTCGTGCCGGAAGCGCTTGTAGAACGGCTTCACGCCCATCGCCCGCACGCGCTCCGCGATCAGGTCGCCGATCGGATAATCGACCATCGCCGTCGCCACGCCCGTCGAAAGGCCGAAGCAGTCGGCCAGGTTGGCGGCGACGTTGAACTCGCCGCCGCTGACGTGGATCTGGCACTCGTGCGCTTTGCGGAACGGGATCACGCCCGTGTCCAGGCGGTGCACCAGCGCGCCCAGGCTCACCAGATCCAGCCCGCCGTCTTTCTTGATGTTCAGACCGTTTTGCATGCCTTCTCCCTGCGATTCAACCAGCCTGCCCGCATCGCCCGCGCCCGCTACGCCGTGTACGTGCTCGACGCCACGCGCCCGCCGCGCCCGGTCCAGTTGGTGTGGAAGAACTGGCCGCGCGGCCGGTCCACGCGCTCATACGTGTGCGCGCCGAAGTAGTCGCGCTGCGCCTGCAGCAGGTTGGCCGGCAGCCGCGCGCACCTGTAGCCGTCGAAAAACGCCAGCGCCGTCGAGAACGCGGGCGTCGGCAGGCCCAACTCAATCGCCTGCACGATGGCCCGGCGCCAGGCCGGCTGGTGCTGGAGCAGCGTCGTCGAGAAGAACTCGTCGACCAGCAGGTTCTCGAGCTGCGGGTGCTTGTCAAACGCTTCCTTGATCTTGCCCAGGAAGCGGCTGCGGATAATGCAGCCTCCGCGCCACATCAGCGCGATGCCGCCGAAGTTCAGATTCCACTTGTACTCTTTCGCGGCCTCGCGCAGCAGCATGTAGCCCTGCGCGTAGGAGATCATCTTGGAGCAGTACAGCGCGCTGCGCACATCCTCGATGAAGCCCTTGCGGTTTTCGATGGGGCATCGGCTCGGGCCGCTCAGCACCTGCGCCGCGTGCACGCGCTCTTCCTTCATCGCCGACAGGCAGCGCGCGTACACCGCCTCGCCGATCAGCGTCACCGGCACGCCCAGGTCGAGCGAGCTGATGCCGGTCCATTTGCCGGTGCCCTTTTGGCCGGCCGTGTCGAGAATCTTGTCGACGATCGGCGCGCCGTCCTCATCCAGCTTGCCGAAGATGTCACGCGTGATCTCGATCAGGTAGCTGTCCAGTTCGCCCGCGTTCCACTCGGCAAAGACGTCGTGCAACTCGGCCGGCGTGAGCCCCAGCGCGTCCTTCAGCATCTGATAGGCCTCGCAGATGAGCTGAATGTCGCCGTACTCGATCCCGTTGTGGACCATTTTCACGTAGTGGCCGGCGCCGTTTTCGCCCACCCACTCGCAGCACGGCGAGCCGTCCACCTTGGCCGCGATCGCCTGGAATATCGGCTTCACGAACGGCCATGCCAGCGGGTTGCCGCCGGGCATGATCGACGGGCCGCGGCGCGCGCCCTCCTCGCCGCCCGAAACGCCCGTGCCGATGAACAGGATGCCCTTCGCCGCCAGCGCCTCGGTGCGGCGCGTCGTATCGGGAAAGTGCGAGTTGCCTCCGTCGATGATGATGTCGCCCGGCTCCAGGTGCGGCACCAGTTGATCGATCACTTGGTCCACCGTCTCGCCGGCTTTGACCATCAGCATCACGCGCCGCGGCCGCTTCAGCAGCGCGGTCAGCTCCTCGATCGAGTGCGCGCCCGCAATCGTGGTGCCCTTGGCCTCATCGTTGAGGAAGTCGTCGACCTTCGAAACGGTCCGGTTGAATACCGCCACGCGGAAGCCGTGGTCGTTCATGTTCAGCACCAGGTTCTGGCCCATCACCGCCAGCCCGATCAGGCCGATGTCGCACAATTCCTGAGGCATAAATGCTCCTACGATTCTTTTCGCCTGCTCCGCACGCGCGGCCCGCGCCGCTTGCGCGTTGTCGCATGCCGTGCGCGGGGGCGGCGTCTCTATTCTATCGAGAATCGTTCGGGTGCCGGTTTGCGCGCTGGTGCGACATCCGATTGGATGACGACCGGCTACCGCACCACTGACGAGTGGCCGAGAAGGTGATGTTCTCCATTCCCTGGAATCGGGGTTCGCGTCCCCAGATTGGAAACGCCCTGATCAGTGCCATTGACCGCACTCCTCGCCACTGCCGCGTATGGTCGTGTTATATGTTAGTATAACTTTTGGATTACTTCCATGCACACAACGAATCTGCGCAAGGTCGGGGGCTCGATCATGCTGGCCGTGCCGCCCGCTTTGCTCGATATTCTGCGGCTGCGGCCGGGAGTCAAGGTCGGTATCGCGATTGAAAGCGGCCGGCTGGTCGTGGAGCCACAGCCGCGGCCCCGCTACACCCTGGGCGAACTCCTTGCCCAGTGCGATCTAAAAGCGCGGCGTACCAGGGAGGACCGGGCATGGTCCCGCAACAAGGCCGCAGGCGCCGAGATCATTTGATGAAGCGGGGTGACATCTGGCTGGTCGGGCTCGATCCCACGGCGGGGCATGAGCAAAAGGGCCGCCGCCCGGTCCTGATCGTTTCGCCGGAGGCGTTCAACCGCGTGACCGGAGTGCCAGTGGTTCTCCCCATCACCAGCGGCGGCAGTTTCGCGCGAACCGCCGGGTTCGCCGTGTCACTCGCCCGGGCCGGAACCAAGACGACCGGCGTTGTCCGCTGCGATCAGCCTCGCGCACTCGATCTCGGCGCACGCGGCGGCAAGAAACTGGAAACCGTCCCCGACGCCGTCATGGACGAAGTGCTGGCCAGGCTGGCGCCGATTCTTGAGTGAGCAGCAGGCGAACGAGCGGCGGCCCGCGGCCGCCAAGCGTTACCGCGAGTTGTTGAAGGAGCCAGGACAATGAGCAAGCAACGCTTTACCAGCGTGTGGGACGCTATCGAGGACACGCCCGAGCAGGCCGCCAACATGAAACTGCGCTCGGTCCTGATGATCGCCTTGAAGGATCACATCACCCGTACCGGTATGAGTCAGGCGCAAGCGGCCGAGCTTTTCGGCGTGACACAGCCACGCGTCTCCGACCTGATGCGCGGCAAGATCAACTTGTTTGCCCTCGACGCGCTGGTGAACATGGCAACGGCCGCCGGCTTGCGCATCGAAATGCGCGTGCTGGAAGCCGCCTGACAACGCGTGCAATCCGTGTCCGGCCGGGGACATAATACGGAATCCCGGGGACGTAATCCCCAGTTCCGAGGAAAGGGCCTTCCTCTGCCTGGGATGGGGGATTAGGTGTATTCTTCCCGGCCACGAATGGCGCTATTGCGCTGATGCCGCGCGGTTGGGCTCCCACAGCGTCTCCGGAACGCCCAGCAGTTGATTGGCGCGCCGGCTGTAAACGAAGAGCGCGTCGCTGAGCCGGTTCAGGTAGCGCACGCACAGCTCGTCCACGCCGCCCTCGCGCGCCAGCGTGACGGCCGTGCGCTCGGCCCGGCGGCACACCGTGCGGCACACGTGCAGCTCGGCGTTGAGCCGCGAGCCGCCCGGCAGGACAAAGCTCCGCAGCGGCGCGAGCTGCGCCGTCGCGCGGTCGATCTCCGCTTCCAGCGCCGCCACTTCGGCTTCGGCGATGCGCGGCTGCCGCGGCCCCAGCTTGTCCGGCAGCGTGGCCAGCACCGAGCCGAGATTGAACAGCTCATGCTGGATCCGCAGCAGGCTCGCGCTCAGTTCCGCCAGCTCGGGCGCCTTCGGCGCCAGCTCCGCCGCCGTCGCGCGCGCCAAGCCGATCCACGCGTTCAGCTCGTCCACCGTGCCGTAGCATTCGATGCGCCGCGCGTCCTTGGGCACGCGCTCGCCGCAGGCCAGCGCCGTCTCCCCCGCGTCGCCCGTTCGCGTGTAAATCCGGTTCAGCGCCAGGGCCGGCTCCTTGTAAGGCTTTTCCGCCATTCGTCTTCCTTGATTGTAAAGCTCCGGTCGCAGCGGGTTTATACTTGAGATGGCCTCAACTGGGCTACATGATGCAAGAACGACTGAATATCGCCGTGTTTGTCGACTACGACAACATTGAAATCGGCGTCAAATCGACATTGCGGCGCGAATTCGACGTGTCGCTCGTATTGGAAGCGCTCAAGGAGCGCGGAGACCTGATCGCCAAGTTCGCCTACGCGAACTGGAGCCGTCAGGAGGGCGCAACGCGCCAGATGGCCGAGAATGCCGTTCAAATGGTCCAGCGGATCCCGTCGCCCCGCGGCGACAAGAACGGCGCGGACATCAACCTGGCGTTGGATGCGCTCGAGATGGCCTTCACCCACGACCACGTGAACGCTTTCGCCATTATCAGCGGCGACAGCGACTTCATCCCGCTGGTCAACAAGCTGAAGGAGTACGGCAAGACCGTCTTCGTCGTCGGAGGCAAGGCCTTCACGTCGACCATCCTGCAGCAGAACTGTCACGAGTTCATCAGCTTCGAATCCTTGCTCAACCTCGAGCCGGCCCACGCCGCCCCCGCGCCTGCGCCCGTTCCCCTGGCTGGCGGCCAGGAGCCCGAACGGCCCCACGATGGGCACGACGGCCACGATCGCAGCGAGCGGGAACACAGCCGCCGCCGCGACCGCGACGAGCGCCGCCGCGACCGCGAAGAACGGCGTCAACAGGAAGCCCAGCAGCGCGACCAGAACGTCCAGGCGCGGCCCGCCCCGCTGGATCTCCAGCTCTCGATGGCCCTGGTGGAGCGCGCTCTGCAGGTGCTCGAACGGCGCAACGTGCAACCACAGCTCGGGCTTCTGAAGTCCACCATGCTGCAGCTCGACTCCGCCTTCAACGAGAGCGCCTACGGCGCCCGCAGCTTCTCCGAGTTCATCGATAAGCTGAAGCGCGCCGACCTGGTCAACGTCAAAGGCACCGGCGGCCGCTACTACATCGAGCGCCGCGGCGGAGGCTTCAAGGACAAGCCGGCGCCGAGGCCCGAAGAAGCGTTGCCGCAGTTGCGCGACGTGCTCGAAATCCACCGTCTGGAGTTCGAGGAGGCTGGACAAAAAGCCTCCGACCTCGAGATGTGGATGAAGGAAGAGCACCCCGGCTTCGACCACAAGAACTACGGTTTCCAGGGCTTCGCCGAGTTTCTCAATTTCGCTCAGGATAAGACCGTCGTGCGCGTCGAGCCGCATCCGGAGTGGGGTCTCAGCGTCTTTCTGGGCGCCGAGTTCTATCCGCCGGCGCTGCCCGTCAGGGAAGCTCACGAGGAAGAGGTCCTGAGCGAGCACGACCTCAAGCAGCCCATCGTCCGCGGCCAGCCCACGGCAACCGGCGAGATTCCGGTTGTCGATGAGCCTCATCCCAAGACCACCCGTAAGCGCGCCGCGCCCCGCAAGCGCGCCCCGTCTGACGGCAATACCGACAAGCCGCGCCGCGCGCCCGCGCGCCGCCGCAAGCCGGAGTAGGATATGTGAGACGCGCGGAGTGCGCGGCGGGCCTGCCTGCTCTGCGCCCGCGCCGTTCCGCATCGCTGTCTGCAAGGACTGAGCCATGATTGAACGCATCTTCCCCCCGGGCGCGCCCAAGCCGCGCGGGCCCTACACGCCCGTGATTCGCGCGGGCGATTTCGTCTTCGTCTCCGGCATGGGGCCGGTCGATCCCGCCACGGACCGCATGAGCTACGGCGACATCCAGCACGAGACGCGTTTGACGCTGACTTCCATCCAGCGGCTGCTTGAGGCCGCCGGCGCAGCGCTCGCCGACGTAGTCAAGGTCCAGGTGTTTCTAAAGGACGCCAACGACTTTCAGGCGATGAACGAGGTCTACCGCGAGTTCTTCGATTCGCAGCGGCCCACGCGCACCACCGTGGCCGTCGCCTTCGTCGATCCGGTCATGAAGATCGAGATCGACTGCATTGCCTACCGGCCGCTTAAGGAGAAATGAGTCATGTCCGATCGCCGCACATTTATGGGACAACTGGCCGCGGGAGCGGCCGGCATGGCCGCCTCCGCGCTGCCCGCCTCTGCCCGGGTCCTGGGCGCCAACGACCGCATCCGCATCGGCCTCATCGGCGGTGGCGCGCGCGGCCAGGAGATCTTCAAGGCCGCCATCGGCCGTCCCAACGTCGAAGCCGTCGCCGTGGCCGACATCTATACCCGGCGCCTGGACCAGGTACGCGCCTTCGTCCCCGGCATCAAGACCTACCGCGACGCCCGCCAGTTGCTGGACGACAAGAGCATCGACGCCGTGCTCATCGCCACTCCGCAGCACCTGCACGTGCAGCATTTCGAGATGGCCATGCACGCCGGCAAGGACACGTATCAGGAAAAGACGATGGCCTTCACTCCGAACCATGCCCGGCGTATGCGCAAGGCCTTCGAGGGTTCCGGCCGCGTGGTCCAGATCGGCATGCAGATGATCAGCGGCGCGGGCTTTCTCAAGGTCCGCGAGCTGGCTACGCCCGAGCGCATGGGCACGCTCACGGCGCTGCAGACCTTCCATTTCCGCAATGCACCGTACGGCGGCTGGCTGCGCGAACTGCCGCCCGATTGCGATGAGCAGCACGTCGATTGGGCCGCCTTCGAAGGCGAGGCCAAGCACTACCCCTTCGATCCGATGCGCTTCTTCAACTGGCGCTTCTATTGGGACTACTCCGGCGGCAACATGTTCGAGAACATGATCCACCAGGTCGGCTTCTGGTTCGGCGCGCTGGACCTCGGCATTCCGCTCAGCGTCACCACCGCCGCAGCCAATTTCCGCTCTCCCAAAATGCAGGTGCCGGACACCATGAACGTGAACATGCACATGGGCGAGAAGCTCTTGTTCAACTGGAATTCGATGTTCGGCAACGACTACTACGGCGAGACGCAGGACCTGCTATTCGGCTCCGGCGGCACTATCATTCACACCCAGTCCGACAAGGTCGAATACCTCCCGCAGGGCGGCAAAGACGCCGCCAAAGGGACCGTCGCCGACAACGAGGGCTACCGCGAAATCACCGACGATCACATGCAGAACTTCTTCGACTGCGTACGCAGCCGCCAGCAGCCGCACGCTCCCTTCGAGCTCGGTTTCCGCGCCTCCATCGCCGTGCAGATGGCCGTCGCTTCCTATCGCCGCGGCACCACCGTGCGCTGGGATCCGGCCAGCGACGAAATCGTCTGATTTTGTTTTAGCGAGAATCGGCCACGCTGTGGCCCGACATCGTATTGTCGCGTAGCGTGGGCGCAGTGGCTCCCGGCGTTCTGTAGACGCCGTAGCGCTGTGTGCCGCCCTTCCCGCGCGTCTCCGCGATCTGGTTTTTCTCGATGAGCAGATCCGTGGCGCTGGGCTCGATGTAGAATCCGTAGCCCTCTTTGGCGTTGCCGTTGTCGAGCACTTTGTTGTCTCGAAAAATGTTGCGGCTGCCGCTGTTCTGCGGCGTCTCCTTGCGGAACAGCACGCCCGCCGTCCCGTTGTGCGCGATCGTGTTGCCGGTGAATTCGTTGTCGGTGTCCTTGTGGCCGATCGAAATCCCGTAGTGCCCGTTACCCTCGATGCGGTTGTTCGAGAAGCGGCCGTGGCGCACCCTCCAGCACAGGAACAGCCCGATGTCGCCGTTGTCGTGCAGCCGGCAATTCTCCACCACCGAGTTCGCGCTGCCCGTGCCCGGGTGCACCCCGTAGCCCGCGTGCCCGTAGGACTCCGAGTCGAGCACCTTCACGCCGTCCGTGATCTGGAACGAGATGCCGTCGCCGTTCCAATTGCGCGCCGTCGCCCGCCGCACTTCCACATTGCGCACGCGGTACATGTAAATTGCCCCGCCGCGGCAGCCGTCGAGGTACGCGTTCTCCGCCCGGTTGCCGTCCACGATCACGTCCTCCAGTACCACGTTCTCGGCATCGACGACGCACAGGATCGGGAACGTGTTCCGCACCGTCCCGTGCTTCCGCTCGCCGATGTAGTCGCGCAGCGTCATCGGGTCTACCGTGATGTACGGCGGCCGGACCGCGGTGACCGTCGACACGGTGATGTCCCACCCCGAATTGGACTGATCGTCGGAGAACGCCACCCCCATGCCCGGCTGGAACTTCTGCGGCTCGGCCACTGCAAACACGCTGTCGCCGTAGTCGGCGTCCTCGACCAGCTTGCTCTCCACGCTCGCGCTCTTCTTCAAGATCGTCTGGCCCGGCGTGCCCTTCACCGTCACGCCCGAGGGCACGAAGACGCTGTTGTTCATCGTGTACGTCCCGGGGCCGATCTCCAGTGTGTCGCCCGGCTTGAGCAGCTTCATAGCCGCCTGCAGCGCCTTGTCGTCGTTGCCGACGATGTCCGCCGGGCCTGCCTGCGCCACTCGCACTGTTCGCGTCTGGGCCGGGACGCCCGCCCTTGGCGCGCCGCACCCCACCAGGCACAGCATTGCCCCAGCCATCAACGTCGCGCACCAACTGAATCTGCTCATCACATCTCTCCCTTGCGAACCGCAACCTCGCGCAGCATCGCGCTAGCCGCACCCCAGCCGCTGCTTCTGCGCGCGCAGGAACTCCACGAACCGCCGCGCGTAGCGGTCGAGCGTCGGCCCAGCGCCTCCGTCGCGCAGCGGCGAACACATCTCGTAGACTACGTTACCGCGGAACCCGCCCTGATACAGCGCTTCCAGAAACGCCGCGTAGTCGATGAAGCCCTCGTCCACCGGCACCGCGCTCAGCGCCGGCTTCTGTTCGATGAAATTCACGATCGCCGGATCGTAGCGGAAGCGCGGGCGCAACTGGTAATTGGCCACGATCGTCTGCACCGTGAGCGGCGCCATCTTGCGCGCCGCAGCGATGAGGTCCGCGCCATGCAGCGCCGGCGCCCAGGCATCGAACACGGCCTTGCAGTTTGGTTCGCCCACCTCGCCGATCAAATCGAACTGGCTCTGCCACGCCGTGCCCAGGTCGTGGTGGTTTTGCACGCCGATGGTCACGCCGAACTGCGCCGCCCGCCGCGCGCATTCCCTCAGCGTTTCCACCACCAGCGTCCATTGACGCCCGTATTCCGCCGCTGGATTCTCGTAGCCTGTGAACACTCTTACCAGGTCGCCGCCCAGGTCGCGCGCGAACTCCGCCAGCGCCGTCACGTAGTGGATTTGAAATTCGCGCTGCGGAATCTCGGCGTGTTCCAGGTCCGCCGTGAAGTTGGTGTAGGCCGCGACGCAAACGCGGCGCATGCCGCGTCTTTCGATTTGCTCCCGCAGCCGCGCCCGTTGGCCCGGTCCCCAATCGAGCACCGACAGGTGCGGCCGTTTGCCCCCCAGCATCACGCCCTCAAAGCCCAGCTCCGCCGCGCGCTCGATGAACTGCTCCAGCCCCAATGTCTCCTGGCCCCAAGATCCGGAGTAGCTCACCGAAAAAAGGAGTGCGTCCAGCATGCGATCGTCCCTCCTACGTCCCCAGGAACAACGGACGCATGTGGCGTTCGTACAGGTTGTAGGTCACGTTGCGCGCGATCGGTTCCGCGCACTCCGCCAGCAGGGTCTGGTACCGCGCGCCCATTTCGGCCGCGACCTTGTAGCCCACGTGCAGCAACTGCCGCAGGTCGGAGTTGAACTCCGGGTTGGCCGGCTCGTGCCGCAGCGCGCCGGTGTACTGCGCCGCCGTCCACGCCCGTACTTTCTCCGGCTCGGGCAGCCTCTCCGCCCGGATCCGCACCACCTCGGCATACGGCGCGCACAGCTCCTCGCGGCGCGCGTACGCTTCCGCGTAAACCTCCTTGGCCAGTGCGAGCCCCGCTCCGCCCGCCTCCGCCAGGCCGATCAGCTCCTCCAGCCACGTTGTGCCCGCGGTCTTCAGGTGCAGCCCCGCGCCGGTGTCGGCCAGCACGCGCCGGATGGGCGCATAGATCGAGAATTTGTCGCTGCCCGAATGCACGCTCAGCTTGAGCGTCGCGGGCAGTTCATAGCGCCCCACCGCGTGCCGGATCACTGCTAAGTGCGCCCTGAATTCGCGCTCGAACTGCGCCCCGTCGCCCTCGTAGTCGACGCCTTTATGAAACTCGCCGCAAAAGCGGGGCGCAATGGTCTCGGCCGGAACCTGCTCGTCGGCCAGCGCGGCCAGCGTCACCAGCAGTTCGAACGGCGTCTGCGGCCGGCCGGTCTCGTCCATCGAGACCTCGGTGACAAAAGTCACGCCCGCCTTCCGTTCGAGGATGTGACGGTAGATGCGGGCCGCCTCGGCACAGGCCGGCAGCAGCCGCGCGGCGATCTCCGCCAGTTGCTCCTTCGTCGTCTCGAACGCATCGTCGATACCGTCGATCGCCAGCTTTCCGCGCAGCTCCGGATGCCGCTCGACGAAGCCTTGGGCTTCCTCCGTGTCGGCGCGCAGCTTCAGCGACGCGGCCACGTCCAGCGTGAAAAAGTCGCACCACTCCAGGAACTCATCCACCGTTTGCAGGCCGATATGGTCGGCGTCCACGAAGTACGGCTGCCGCCAGCCCGTCCAGGCCACGGCGTCGCGAGCCTCGTCCCGCGTCTCCTGCGGATGCGAACCCACGATCGTGTGCTCGCGGTGCGACTTGTTCCATACCGGTGTGATCTCGACGCCTTGCGCCTCGGCCTTTAGGAACGCATTCAACTGCGCCACGCCCTGCCGCGCGAAACGGTCCCCTACGCCCAGAGAGAACCGCGCCAGTCCGCCGCGCGACCCCGCCTCCGATCCGCTCTCTTCGGTCACCAATCTCATGCCCGCCTCCTAAGCTTCGAATTTCAGCCTATCAACGCCCGCACCTGCTAACCGAGCCGTGACAGAAGAGCGCGATGAGAGCGAGCGTACTAGAGTAGTGTCTCAGTCGAGGATTGACAATACCGGCCGAGCGTCGACACGAGTGTCGACGCGGCAGGCACGAGTGCCTGTGCCACGACTGAGTGCCTGCGCCACGGTGAATGGCCGGCGATTGCCAAAGAATCCGCGATACATGACACTAGCGCTCGAGAATCCACTGCCGCAGCCGCTCGAGCGTGTCGAAGGGCGCGACCTCGATCGACAACGCCCGCTTCTGGCCCGCCGGCTCATAGGCCGCGGTCACGCCCGCCAGCGCCCCGCGGGCCTCTCCGCGATCCATCTTCCGCGTCTCCGCGTTCACCGGATTCAGCAGCAGCAGCGGCTTCGGCGCGAGCGCGGCGTACACATCCTCCAGGTCGAATTCCTGGAGCACTCCCGGCAGCATCTGGCTCACCGGCAGAGCGTAGTTGTCCGTCCTCACTACCTCGGCATAGGAGGCCGGCGCGCCTTCCGCCGCCACTCCGGCCGTTTCCGGGTCCAGCGCGCCGGCGAAGGCGGCTACCAGCGCTGCCCAGCCGCGTCCGGCCACTACCACCTGATTCCGCGCCACGTCCGGCCGCGCCCGCAGCGCGTGTAACACGGCCAGCGCGTCCGCCACCCGCAGGCCCAGCATCGGCCGGCCCAGCAGGAACGAAGCGTAGGTCAAATCGGCGTCCATCCCGCCGCGGGAGTGGAAATAAGGCAACGGAGTGTCGCGAACATTTTGCGCCGATTTCGTTTCGCCGAAGCCGCGCACGTCCGCCACGGCCACCAGCCGCCCGGCCCGTGCCAGCGCTTCGTACAACGCCGGATCGTCGGTGTCTCCGTCGCGATCTCGCAGATACAGCAGGCTGCGCAGGCGCCCGGCCGCCTGGCGGCTCTTGACGATGCGCAGCGGCACCACGATGCCCGGCTCGGGTTCGACCAGCAGCTTCTCTATCACCAGATCGCCGGCTTCCGCCCGGCCCAGGGGGCGCACCGCCGGCTCGGCCGCCGTCTCCGGCAGGACCAGCACACGGCGGATGCGTGCCGTGAGCGTCTGCCGAAACTCGGGGCCGCGGCGTCGCGCCGCCAGTTTTGCTTCCAGCCGCCGCAGTTCCGCGCGCTGGATGCCGGCCAGCGTTTCGCCGCCCAGCGACGTGACCACCTGCCCGCTCGGCGTGCAGGCCAGCGCGGCGTCGATCTCCACCGTGATCGCCGGCTCGTGCACCGCGCCGCTCGCCCCCTTCAGCCAGCGGTTGAACCACGCCGTGGTGGCTTCGCGCAGCGGCTGGCTGTACATGTGCTCGTGATCGAAGGCCACCATGTCGACACGCTCCGGCACGCCGGCCTGGGCGTACACCTGGCGTAGCTCGGCGAAGGTGGCGCGCGTGCCTTCGATGGGGAAAAAGTCCTTGATCGCCGCCCCCAGCAGCACCGGCCGCGGCGCAATCAGGCCCACCATCTCAGTGTGATCGACGCCCGCCGCCAGCGGTCCGAAAAGGTCCTGCTCCGGGTCGGACTCGCTATCGTTGGCGCGCGCCTCGATCTTCTTGCGGAAGGACGTGATGTAGGTGACGATCGAGGCCGCCTTCACGCGCGCGTCGAGCATCGACACGTAGGTCGTCAGCGTGCCGCCGCCCGAACTGCCCGTCATGCCGATGCGCCCGGCGTCCACCTCCGGCAGGCTCGCGAGGTAATCGAGCGCCCGGATCCCGTCCCAGATCATCTCGCGCGCCATGTTCCGCCCCAGCAGGTATTCGGGGATGCCAACCATGCCGTGCTCGTTGCCGCTCTCGCGGCCCCGGCTGCGATTCGAGGTGTAGTCCCACAATTGGAGGCGTTCGCCTTGCCCGATGTTGTCCCAGGTCAGCACCACGTAGCCCTGCCGCACGAGCCCGATGTAGACGTGCTGGTAATTGGCGTAAGCCTTGCCGTTGGCCGAGTGGCCGTTGGCCACCAGCACCGCTGGGAACGGCCCTTTGCCGGTGGTCGGCACATATAGATTGGCCGTGACGTAGAGCTCCGGCTGGCTCTCGAAGATGACCTTGCGGACGATGTAGCCGTCGCGTAGCAACTCGCCCATCACGCGGGCGTTCAACGGCGTTTTCGCCGCCGGCAGACCGCCGATCGAGGCCAGGAACGCGCGCCGGTTCTGCTGCTGCCAGGCTTTGAAGCCGGCCGCGGAATGGATCGCGTCGCGGCGCGCCTTGCGCTTTGCGGACACCTGATCAACTTGTGACAGCAGATAGCTGGACAGCATCTGGTCTTCCGGTGCCGGGCCCGGCGCGCTCGAGAGGACGCGCAGATCCTCCGCGCGGAGCGCTGCGGCGGGTTGGGACCAGACCGGAAAGGCGGCGGCCAGCAGGGCGGCGGCGATGACCACTAAAGCACAGCGATTCATGGTGTCAGGCGACCTCCAGGGGTTGTCCACGGTGCACCGGGCGGCGGGGCACGGGTTCGGCCCGCCGCCGAAGTTGCGATTCGATTATCGCCTATTGGGGATGGTTCCCACAGCGTGATTCACGGTGCATGAAGTGGGTGGAGAGGGGGCGCGGCGGGCAAAACCCCATACATCTCACCATGCGCCGCGCGAGGTTCTAGCGTAATGACACCGTGTCCGCGGCAAAACACGGTGTTTTGCGTGTTTTTTGCGTTTTCTCGTATCTATGTTTTTCTAAAGGAGTTAGCCACAGTTTACCGCGAATTCTCCAGCAAGTACCACCCGCCCCTTGTATTCCGCGTCTTCTAAAGGACTTAGCCGAATTGCACCACGCGTCTTGGCGTGCGCACAGCGCATTTTCCTGCAAATACCGTGTGTCACTGTATATCTATGGTTTTCTAAAGGACTTAGCTGGAACCTGGGCGTGAATCACACCACGCTGAAATCGCGGTGTTTGAGGTGTTCCTGGCTGCGCTCTTGCGATCATTTTCACGGTGCGGCAGAGCCGGTAATCGAGAATCGCCGGCGCGTTCGGCTTGCGAGCGGCTCGCAGGAGGCACGAGAGGTCAAAGGGCACTCAAAAGAGACCAATCGCTGGGCATTGGTCATGATTGGTACTAGTACTTTTGACTCGTCGCTAGGTCCTAATTTATAGTACTAAGGTTTCATTTTAAGGCCCTCGTCAGGTATAACTTGTATTGAAGTGCAGAGAATCGCACAATGGAGACGGCGAGTGGTACTAGGAAGTTCGTGCGGTGGTACTGGTACTTCCGGCCAAGTCAGGTGCACGGGATCTGCTGGGAATGAGGATGGGCATGGTTGCCGTCCCCGAGTTTATGGCCTGCGCCTGGAGCAACGTGTTTTCGGTTGTCGCTGAAGTGGTCGGCGGCGGGCTAGAGGTTCGAGAGTCTCATTTCTCCTTCTTGAGGCCGGATGGGAAGACGCGCAAGAGTCGACCTGTCCGGCCGTTTTCATCAGCAGGCGAGCGAGGGGCAGGCGGCTGAACTCCACACCGCGCGGCGGATGCGGTGCGTGAATGGAGAGATTTATGCGCCTGGGAAAGACTCCCCGTCAGTTGCCGGTTTTCGCGGGAGGCGTGAGTGGCGCGAATAGTGCGCGCCTTGGGACGAAGTCAATCCCGCGGCTGAGGGGATGGAGCGGGAGACGGGAATTGAACCCGCGACCAACAGCTTGGAAGGCTGAGACTCTACCACTGAGTTACTCCCGCCCAGGGAATTCTCCAGCTCAATTTCAATTGTATTGCGTCGCGCCACGCATGTCATCGGGCGGCGGCGCTGGCGCATGTTGACAGAAGTTCCGATGCCGGCTCCCTTACGGTCGCTGCTCTGAAAACGCCAGGTTCCGAAAACGTCAGGGAGCTGCGCGCTCACGCGATCGGATTGATCCGCCCACTTCCGCGGTTTAGTACTACTGCGAGCCCTTGCTGAGCAGCATCACCTTGGCAGTGTGGAACATGATGTAGAGGTCCATGGAGAGCGTGAGGTTTTTGAGGTAGTACAGGTCGAACTCGAGCTTGGTGATGGTGTCCTCGATCGAGTCGCCGTACTTATGATTGATCTGGGCCCAGCCGGTGATGCCGGGCTTGACGAAGTGGCGCTGGCCGTAGAAGGGGATTTGCTGGGTCAGGGTCTGGACGAATTCCGGGCGCTCGGGACGCGGGCCGACGACCGCCATTTCACCGCGCAGGACGTTGAACAACTGGGGCAGTTCGTCGAGGCGGAAGCGGCGGATCCAGCGGCCGACGGGCGTGACGCGCGGGTCGTCCTTTTGCGCCCATACGGCGCCCGTGTGAACCTCGGCGTCGACGTACATCGACCGGAACTTAAGCACCTTGAAGATGCGGCCGTGCAAGCCGACGCGTTCCTGGCGGTAGAGCACGGCGCCGCGGGACGTGAGACGGACAAGCAGCGCCACGATGAGCATGACGGGCGAGGAGACGAGGATGCCGACGAGCGCAATCAGGAATGAATAGACCCGCTGCAGCGCGACGTTGAGCGGCGCCGGACCGATCTCGTCGGAGAAGACCAGCATCGACGGACGCAGGACGCGCAACGAGACGCGGCTCATGACCAGTTCATAGAGTTCGCCGACCTCCTGGATTTGCGCTCCGTGCAGACGGAGTTCCAGCAGGTCGTAGATCGGCATCAGGCCGCGGCGCTCGGAGAGGCCGACGGCCACCAGCGCCGGCTTGATGTCGGCGTGCGCCTCGCGAATGGAGGACGGCAGGCCAAGATAGGGGCCCAAGTCCTCGGACTCGACCGGCTCCGGTGCCAGATAACCGGCGGCGACATAACCGGTCTGCGGGCGCAGCTTCATGTGCGCGGCGATCTCGCACACGATTTCGCTGGCGCCGAGGAAGACGACACGGCGACGTCCCAGAATGCGCAACGCGGCGGGCGCATAGGCCAGCCGCCAGGCCGGCAGGATTACGATGAAAAGGGCGGAGCCGATCAGCATCTGCCAGCGGGGCATGATGAACTGCCGGTCGAGGTATCCGACCAGGGCCTGGCCGATAAATGCGGCGCCGGTGATCAGGCAGAACTGCTGATAGAGCAGCAGTGCCGATGGGACTTGCACGTCTTCGTACAAATCGGCCCAATAGATGCCGAAAATCAGCGTGACGAGAACGATAGCGGTCCGCGCGATCCCGTCCTCGAGCAGGAAATAGACTTCGAATTCGTCGGTGCCGAGAAGCCAATAGGCAAACACATAACAGGCCGATGTCAGCAAGATCTCGGAAATGAGCAAGCCGAGCAGCGAAGTCGGAATAAAGACGCGGAAAAGTCTAATCATCTGAACGCTAATAGATGGCGCGTGCAGCTCCTCCGCGCCCGGATTAGTGAGATAAGAGAACACCAGTCTAACACCGCGCCCAGCACCCCGGCCGCAGGGAGAGCGGGGAGCGGATAGCCGTTCAGCCGCGAATTGGCGCCATTGCGGGCGCACCTCCGGTCGTTCAGAAGAAAAACGGGTTGACCGGGTTGACGAGCCTGGAAAGCAGTGCTAATTTGGATATGGGACTTAAAAGGTCCGAGATTCATTCATGCTCAAGCTGACCAAGAAAACCGACTACGGGCTGATCAGCCTGAAGCACCTGGCCGTCAACCGGAGCAAGGGCTCGGCGAGCGCCAAGGAACTGGCCGAGGCGTACCGCATTCCGGTGCCGATGCTGGCGAAGGTATTGCAGAAACTGGTGCGCGAGGGTTTTCTGATCTCCGAACAGGGGACCAACGGCGGATACCGGCTGGCGCGCGATCCGGCGACGATGACGACGCTGGAGGTGATTCGGGCCATCGATGGGCCGATCATTCTGACGAACTGCTTCACGGCGCAGGGCGACTGCGACCTGACGAAGCAGTGCACGGTGCGGGCGCCGCTGCGGCGGGTGCACGAGGAGATTCTGAAGCTCCTGGACAGCATCACGATCAGCGATCTTTCGGCCGAGGATCAGCCGGCGGGCGCGGAGGGCGGGTTGAGGACCAGGGGCATCGCCTTGACGATGCTGGCGCATTGAATATTTTACGAGGAATGAAAATGCTGCAGCTTCCTATTTATCTAGACAATCACGCGACAACGCGAGTGGATCCACGGGTGCTCGAAACCATGCTGCCGTACTTCACGGAGTATTTCGGCAACGCGGCCAGCCGCAATCACAGTTTCGGATGGGCGGCGGAAGAAGCCGTGGAGAAGGCGCGCAAGCAACTGGCGGACCTGATTGGAGCGAGCGCGAAAGAGATCGTGATCACCAGCGGCGCCACGGAATCGAACAACCTGGCGTTGAAGGGCGCGGCGGAGATGTACGCGCAGAAGGGCAACCACTTCATTACGGCGGCGACCGAGCACAAGGCCGTTCTGGACACGTGCAAGCGGCTCGAAAAGCGCGGCTGCCGCGTCACGTATCTGCCGGTGCGGCAGGATGGATTGATCGATCTCGATCAGTTGCGCGACGCGATCACGGACCAGACCGTGGTGGTGTCGATCATGTACGGCAACAACGAAATCGGCACGATCCAGCCGATCCGCGAAATCGGGAAGATCTGCCGCGAGAAGGGCGTGCTGCTGCATACGGATGCGACGCAGGCGGTGGGCAAGATTCCGGTCAGCGTGATCGACGACAACATTGACCTGATGAGCTTCACGGCGCACAAGATGTATGGTCCCAAGGGAGTGGGCGCGCTGTACGTGCGGCGCAAGAACCCGCGCGTTCAATTGACGGCGCAGATGGACGGCGGCGGGCATGAGCGCGGCTTCCGCTCGGGCACGTTGAACGTGCCGGGGATCGCCGGGTTCGGCAAAGCGGCCGAGCTATGCCGCGAGTCGCTGCCGGAAGAAATGGCGCGGATGAGCGGGATGCGCGACCGGCTGAAGAACACGATCATGGCGGAGCTGGACGAGGTTTACATCAACGGCAGCGTGGAGCACCGCCTACCGCACAACCTGAACATCAGCTTCGCGTACGTGGAAGGCGAAAGCCTGCTGATGGGCATCAACGATATTGCGGTGTCGAGCGGCTCGGCGTGCACATCGGCGACGCTCGAACCGAGCTACGTACTGAAGGCGCTGGGTGCGGGGGACGAACTGGCGCACAGCTCGATCCGCTTCGGCGTGGGGCGATTTAACACCGACGAAGAGATCGATTACACGGCGCACAAGGTGATCGAGGTGGTGAGGAAGCTGAGAGAGCTCTCGCCGCTGTACGAGATGGTGCGAGAAGGCGTCGATCTGACGAAGGTCGAATGGGCGGCGCATTGAGGCGGCAGAGGGGCGAAATCGGGAATTCACTCAAGGGGACGCAAACACGATATGGCTTACTCCGACAAGGTTTTGGATCACTACAACAATCCGCGTAATGTCGGCTCTCTGGACAAGAAAGACCCCAGCGTGGGGACTGGTCTGGTGGGCGCTCCGGAGTGCGGCGACGTAATGAAGCTGCAGATCAAGGTCAATCCGGAAACGGGCATGATCGAAGACGCCAAGTTCAAGACGTTCGGCTGTGGCTCGGCCATCGCGTCGAGCTCGCTGGCGACCGAGATGCTGAAAGGGCGCACGGTGGATGAGGCGCTGGAGATCAGGAACACGCAGATCGTCAACGAGCTGAGTCTGCCGCCGGTGAAAATCCATTGCTCCGTGCTGGCCGAAGATGCGATCAAGGCGGCGATCAGCGACTACAAGACGAAAAAGAACGGCACGATCGCGCACGCCAGCGTCGAGCAATCGGCGTGACAATGGAGGCAGGGCTGCGCGCAGGAGCGCGGCCGAGTGGCGAGGAGAAGAGCATGCCCTCCATCACGGTTACACCGATCGCGGTGAAGAAGATTCGCGAGTCATTTCAGAAGATGGGCGTCGAAGGCGGATTGCGGCTGGGCGTACTGGGCGGCGGCTGCTCGGGATTGAGCTATCAGTTCAAGTTCGAGCCGCAGCCACGGCCCAGCGACCTGGTTTACAATTTCGAAGACGTTCAGGTCTACGTGGATCCGAAGAGCATCGTGTTCCTGGATGGCATGACGCTCGATTACAAAGAGTCGCTGATGCACTCGGGCTTCGAATTCCAGAATCCGCACGCGACGAAGAGCTGCGGCTGCGGCACGTCGTTCTCGACATAGCCGCGGCGCGAGTGCCCCGCCGAGGCGGGATGCGGATACAATCGCTGACTAGAAGGCGCGTATGAGTTTCCACATTGCCGACCACACCTGCTGGCGCTGCGGCCAGACGCCCGAAGAGGAGGCCGAGTCGGCTTCGCTGTTCTGCAAATTCTGCAACTCGCTGCAGCGGCCGGTCCCGGATTACTTCGCCTTCTTCGGTTTTGAAAAGCATCTGTCGATCGACGCCGACGAATTGCAGCGGCGCTACTACATGCTGAGCCGGCGGCTGCATCCCGACCTCTACACGCGCTCTACCGAGACCGAACGAAATTACTCACTGGAAGCGACGTCGATTCTCAACGACGGCTACCGCATCCTGCGCGACCCGGTGCAGCGCGCCGAATACATTCTCAAGGAGAGCGGCTTCGACATCGGCGAGCAGCGCTCGAAGGACGTGCCGCCCGAACTGCTCGAGGAAGTGTTCGATTTGAATATCGCGCTGGACGAACTGCGCCAGGGCGATGCCGATGCGCTGCCGCAACTCGAGGCATCGCGCGAGCGCTTCGTCGCGATGCAGGATGAAATCGACGCCGAGATTGCCGCGAAGTTCCGCGAGCACGACGACGCCGCGCCGGGCGAAGCGCGCCAGCAGGTACTGGCCTCGATTCGCGGTCTGCTGAATCGCCGCCGCTACATCCGCAACCTGATTCAGGAAATCAACAAGGAGTTTGCGACGCGCGAGGCGTGAGCGCGCCGGACTGGGTTTCATGAGCACGTTCCAGATCGACTTCAGCGCGGCCAAGAAGAAACGCATCGTCGGCATCGACCTCGGCACGACCAACAGCCTGGTGGCGTTCATGGACCTGACCGGTCCGCAGGTGATCCCCGGCGCCGACGGAATGGCGCTGGTGCCGAGCGTGGTTTCGCTCAACGACGACGGCACGTTCACGGTGGGCGAGCCGGCGCGCCAGTTGCTCATCGACCGTCCGGAGCGCACGGTGTACTCGGTGAAGCGCCTGATGGGACGCGGCGTGGAAGATGTGCGCGACGAGCTGAAGCTGTTTCCCTTTCGGATTGCCGCGGGCAGCGAGAACGTGATCCGCCTGGACCTCGAAGGGAAGCTGCTGACGCCGCCCGAGATCTCGGCGCAGGTTCTGAAGCAGCTAAAAGCGCAGGCCGAGGCGTGGCTGGGAGAAGAGATTTCGCAGGCCGTGATTACCGTGCCCGCGTATTTCAACGACGCGCAGCGGCAGGCCACGAAGGACGCCGGGCGCATCGCCGGTCTGGAAGTGCTGCGCCTCGTCAACGAACCCACGGCGGCGGCGCTGGCCTACGGTCTGGACAAGCGCAAGAACGGCGTTGTGGCGGTTTACGATTTTGGCGGCGGCACCTTCGACATTTCAATCCTGCGGTTGAAAGACGGCATCTTCGAGGTGCTCTCGACCAACGGCGACACCCACCTGGGCGGCGACGACATCGACAATCTGCTGCTCTCGATCGCACTCGAGGACATCGCCAGCGAATGGGGCGCGGATCTTTCCTCGAATGGCGCGGCGGTGCAGACGCTGCGGCGCGCGGTGATCGAGGCCAAGGAAAAGCTGAGCTTCGCGCCGCTGGCGACGATCGAGTTTTCATGGAATGGCGAGCGGTTCGCGCGCGAGATCAGCCGCGAACTTTTCGAAAGGCTGATCGAGGAGATCGTGGAACGCACGCTGCGGCCGTGCCGCCATGCGATGCTGGACGCGGGTCTGGCGGCCGAGCAGATCGACGAAGTGGTGCTGGTGGGCGGTTCGACGCGAAGCCCG